>UMFO01042919.1_pt1 | contig 11825 bp, 20 predicted proteins | sample 1965051 | NCBI WGS metagenome assembly UMFO01 (sample SAMEA4836050, study PRJEB28245) | human gut metagenome | biome: gut microbiome; material: fecal sample | place: Denmark | collected 2008
TTGTTAGATAACAAATGAATACAAAATAAACTTTTTTGTAAAATTTATTTTTTGATATATAATATCCTAGTAATATAATAAGAGATGAGTATGCAAATTCCCAATTATACCTATGAAACAGAGTACAAATCTGTCCAAGATATTTTTAATGATAAAAATATTGATTATAATTTCAAACCTGAAAGGAAATCTTTTCTTGGAGAACTTCAAAAATCTCTTATGATAGAGTTATTATTGACTAAAATGAAACCTGATATTTCTGTTTTCTTTATTTTATCAAAAAATGGGAAATATGTTCCTTTCTATGGTTATAATCTATTAAAAGCATTATTAGATTTTGTTAATAATAAGTATAAATTATTTAGAATGGAGTCATTGCCAGAACTAACAGGTAAAAAGTTTAATGAAATACCGTACGTTATGAGGGCAGATTTAGAAAAACCTATTATAAAATGTTATTTCTTTAAAAATTTATCCTGCAAAGATTTAAAATTTTTACATAATAATCTTTCAAATAGCGGATTTCCCAATTAGTATAGAATATAATTGTTTATTAATAATGTGACAAGAGTTCAATAGCACTTTTTTTATTTTTTGCATTTGTATGCGTGTATCTTTCTGTAACTGACACACTTGAATGACCTAAAATTTCTTGTACAGTTCTTATATCAGCACCTTTTTCAAGCATGCGAGTTGCAGCAGTATGCCTAAAATCGTGAAATCTAAAATCTTTTATCTCTGCTTTATTTAACAGGCTAGTAAATGACCTTTTTATATCATTGTACGGCATGCCTGTAGAACTATTAATAAAAACATATTCTGTATTATTCTTTACGTCATTTAATACTTCCATTAATTTGGAAGACATAGGGATTTTACGGGATTTACCTGATTTTGTTTCAAGAAGTTCTATAAAATCATATTCAAAATCAATATTCGACCATTTTAAATTTAATATTTCACCTCGACGCATTCCTGTCTGTAATGCACAAACAATTATAGGTTTAAGATGAATATAAGGATATATGGTTTTCTTTATTCTATTTCTGCCAACAACTTCATATCCTCTCTCTAATTCTTCAAACAATCTTTTTTCTTCTTCAAGCGATAGAACTCTGGTCTTGTAGTTATTTTCTTTTAATTTTTTTACAGACCACATAGGATTTTTGGCTATTAAATCATTTGCAACCGCAATATTGAGCATTTTGCTTAATGCTTGTAAATATCTGTTAATAGTTGCATTTTTATTCCCTGTATCTCTTTTTACATCTCTTTTGAAATCTTCAATTTTTGCTGGTGTAATATCTTGTAAATCAATATTGCCAAAATACTCTAAAAATACGTCTGTACTCCTAATATCACCCTGATATGATTTCTTGTTATTTTCAGAATATTCTAAATATAATTTCACTGCATATTTCAAAGTCGGTTTAGGTTTGTTATTCAAAATTCCTAAATTACCTTTCATAATTTCAGCTTTTACAATGGCTTCATATTGAAGGGCGGTTTTTTGGTCAACCGCCCCCTTACATGCCCTGTAATATTCTTTGCCGTTAAGCTGGAATCTGTAATACCATTTGTTATTACCTTTTTTAAATACACTCATATTAAGCTGCCTTTCTTTTACGTTCTTCAAGCCATTCTTTCAAAATATCCTCAAAGAACAGTATCTCTTTACCCATTTTGTCCATTACTTTTTGGGGTATTATTTTTCGTGAAATCCAGTTATTTAACTTGATTAGCCTTTTTTTAGGGTCATCAATCATATCCGCAAACAAGAAGTCTGCGGTCTTTCTTTTTGTCCAAAGTCCGCTTTTTTCCATATTGTTTGCTCCTTATGCCACCTTGTATTGTGATTTGAAATTCATAATCAATTTCTGTACTTGTAGCGGCTGCTCACCCATAGGTGCTAATGTATAGTCAACCCAATATACACGACCGCCGAAACGGTTATCACCGTTCCTTTGTTCACTTGCTATTTTTATCCCTCTTTTTCTTAAATAACGGATTACGCTTGGTAAATGTCTGAAACCATATATTTCATTACATTCAGCATTACTTATCTTTCCGTTATTTATCAAATGCAGTAGAATCCTATCTTCCTGCGACATTTTTATATTTGAATAAATATTTCCTATCATAGTGAAAATTTCTCCTTTACAGTTTGCGAGCGTTCATCATAGAACATCTCAACTTTTGTATTTCCTTTTGTGTGCCTTGATTTGGCAATGAGGTACTGTAAATCAAAATCACTACATTTATTTGGTTCATAATATGCAGGTCTGTGGACAAAACAAACAGTATCAGCATCTTGCTCAATTTTTCCCGAATCCCGCAAGTCGGATAATTTCGGTGTTTTGTCGGCTCTGTCTGCATAGGCTCTGTTTAGCTGGTGCAACACAAAAAACGGTTTATTTGTTTCCATTGCCGCTAATTTCAATTCTCTTGAAATTTCACTTATCCTGTCATAAGTAGATTTATTGCTACCACCATTTATAAGACCTAAATAATCAACAAATACAATATCGCTATCAGATTTTTTAGCCATATCTCTTATGCGGTCAACCGTTATGTTGTATTCTGGACAAATCTTTATCGGCAGGTTAGGCAATGTTTCTTTGATGTATTTTTCATATACTCTTTTTTCGTAATCTGCAAAAGACCTTGTTCTAAACTTTGAAGCATCTACTCCTGTTTGGGAACAAATAAGTCTATTTTGCAGTTGTTTTAACGACATTTCTAAACTAAATACATCAACTTTAAACCCTAGTTTTGCTATCGCTGCAACTAAATTTATCATCATACAGGTTTTTCCCATTCCTGTTGCTCCGGCAAGTATTATAAAATCACCACCTTGCATACAGCCGAGTTTTTTATCTAAGGAAGGAAAACCTGTTGTGATAATTTTTTGATTTTCATATTCTGTTGATAAAAGTTCTTCTGAATTATGTACAATGGATAATAATTGAGAAGTATCAACATATTTTTCCTGTTCTTGTCTTATAAAATCCAAATCTTTTTGAGTTTTTGCACTTTCGATTAACCTTGAAAAATATGCTTCCTGTACTTTTTCAACATAATAACGATAATTGACATTAGTTATAAAACTATCTTGCAAATAGCGGACATCTTCCAATTCTGAAGGTGATAAAAGTTCTGATATAGAATAAACATTTATTTCCTTGTCAGAATTTAAAAAATGTTCGCATATATCAAAGATTTTGGCGAATAGGCGGTTTGTAAACATTTTAGAGGATAGAACAGACAGCAATGTTTTTTGCATCGTTCTGTTTGATGCAACTAACATTACCGTTATTTCCTGTTCGTACTCTTGTAACAACCCCATTATGATTGCCCTAATCTCCCCTATAGTTTTTTACTGCTGTAAATATTAAGCCGCTTTCGGAAGTTCTTTATCTATATATTTGTTTTGCTCACTATCCCACTCAACAGGAACAAAAGACCAGCCTGTCAAGGCAATCTTTTCCTGTACTTTGTCGGCATTTTTCGGAGCATACTTATTTATCCCGAGCTGCCCTTTAATTCTTATGTAATCACCAACTTTACAATGTTCTGCCAAGCGTTCTGCGGTATTATCATTTTTTGTATTGAAAAAGATTACAGGGAAACTCTCGTATTCTTCTGATTTCGGCTTCTTTTTCGCTAACATTATTTTGGTAAAACAAGTGCCCGATTCTGTGTATTTAATATCAAGCCAATTTATTCTTCCAAGCAATTCAAAACTATTCATTTACTGCTATCCTTTCTGTTTGTTGTGTTGTTTCAATTATTTCTTCTTCATCCCAATTTGTTTCATCCTTGATGTTGAACATATCAATATCAAGTCTAGATTTTGTTGTGTCATCCATAGCGATTGCTTTTTGCAATTCAACTGATTTTGGTAACAATTTGGATAATTGAATAATTACCGTTTTCTTGCACATTGCATCAGGATATTTAAACCAGGATGAATTTTTATCAAAAGACTGCGTTTCTTTGTCATAACATTTAGAATGCGTTTTTCCATGCTCAACACATTCATCTTTACCCATAACTTTGAATACACTTCCGCCGTCTTTAATTTTTGCTATAGCATAATATGCGACAACTTCACCTCTGTTTTTAAAGACAGGGCAATGGTGCAGATAAGAATCAGAACCGTATTGATATTCAAATTTATCGTTTTCGTGAACTGCGTGCATATCAATATATTCTGCTGCTTCGTGCCTGTAAAAAAGTTCAATATAGCCTTTATATCCTATTTGGAATTGAGCTTCCAAAACTTTTACCCATTTTGTTTTTCCGTTTTCATCCACAATTTTTTTGCTGTTCAAATATGGATTTATATAGGCTTGACCTTCAACATTAGGTTCAAGCCCTAACTGTGCAGACTGAAATAATGCACCTAAAAAACTCATTGGCGAACATTCAGCAAGTTTAGGATTTTGTCTGATTGTTGTAATTGCAATCCTAACTAATCTTTCTGCATTCAAGTGTGCCGGAAGAGCTTTGCCTAATTCTTTTAAACTTGCCTGAATAAGTTGTTCAATCGGTTTGGACTTTTGTCTGTTAGCTATTGCCTGTTGTTTTATTTCTGCTATTTGTGTTGACATTTATGCTATCCTTTCTGCTTTAAGCATTGAGTAAAACTTTTTATCACAACAATTTGAATGATTCGCATAATTACATTCAGCTTTGTCATTACAATTTTCACAGGGGGATAAGAAAATATCGTCTAATATTTCCGATATATAATCCTGTTCAAAATCTTCTTCCATTTATGCACCCCCTAAAAAATATTGTTTGTATCTTGTAGGTTCTCCATATTGGTTTTTACATTTAATCCACTTGCCCTGAACATCCGTAGTTTTACGAATATTTCTTATTACACTTTGTAAATCGACTATTCCAAATAATTTAAAAGCTTCTGCCGTTGAAATAGTTTTACCCTTTTGTAAGTATTGCAAGACAACACTGTCCTGACTTTGTTTCTTCGCCTTTTGCATTATTAACTCCTTATTGTCTTAAATTGGCTGTAATAAACGGGATTCGCTCACTTTGTTCACTCCATCCGTCCGCAAATCCACTATGCTGCTTTTTTCTTTTCTGATACGACTAATCTTCTGTATGAAGATTTATCCACATACGAATCATACAGGCCATCATCTTTTAGTCGTTTTGTGTTAATTTGTATTTTTTGATATTTTGGCCAGGTAACTTTAAATTTTTCAGTTTCTACTCCAAGGCTTTCGCCGATTATGCTTTTAAGTTCAGCTTCCAGCATATCTTTTTCACCTGTTAATGCGGAAATATCATCTTTTATCTGCTGAAGTTTGACTATATTCTTTTCTATATCTTGATTTTGTATCAATTCGTTATTAGGATTTGAAAATATTTCAGATAATACAGTATTATCTTCAGGAGCAACGGCAGGTGGAGTTTTTGTTTGAACACAATTCCAAAATGCTTTAGCCATATCAACCATTACTTCAAAGAGTTCTTCATCAAACTCAATTTTTCTTTTCTTAAATTTTTGTCCACCAATCAATACTGCTATATGTGCAAGTTTTTTGCCTGTTATGCCTAAATACCAAATAACCTGTAACAAATATTCTTTTGGAACTTTCTCAATAATTTTTTCTTCTTTTATACCGTCTTTTTCTATGATTTCAACAATTTCTGCCCATTCATCTTCTTTATATGAGCCACAGGTCTTGCATTCAAGAATTTCATCTGCTCCTGTAATTAAACGGTCAATATGTGCAGCCATAAACGGATAATCCTTATGTATATACATTTTTGACTGCTTGCGAACCTGTTTGCCCGTTTCTCTTGCAAATTTTTGAGCAACAAATTCTTCCAATTCCGAACCTAATTGCACGGCTTCATTTTTTGATAAATCATCAGGTTCAGCTTCTCCTGTCTTTTCTAGCCATAACTTCAACGGAGTTTTCCAGCGGCTCATACCCATAACGGCTGGTATATCAGAACCGCCTATGTATTTTCTTCTTTCTTCGGATGTAAACATTTATTCTCCTTTCTATATTTCTTTGCACTATAAATAAGCACTTAAAAAGTAAACCTTATTTTACAATTTTGTAATATAGGCTTGATTTTAAGTAATAACTGTTTTACAATCTTTGATGTAAAGATTGTTAGACCGAATGTTGCAATAAAACGTCTTTCTCTCTAATTACAACATGCAGATGTATGTTTTAATTATGAGAAAAAGTAAAATAAGTGTCAAGACATATTTTACTTTATGTAAAACAAGTTTTACAATTTAACATAGGCTTTTATTACAACGGATTACGAGGTATTTATATGGCAATAAGCAAATCCGTACAAAACAAACAAACTAATATAAAATTAGAAGTCGCTTATAATAACACCAAAAAACTTGTAGATAAATTATCAAAAACGGCTTTTGCTGAAATTTTGAAGAAGAAAAAACAAAACATCAGCAGAAGAATGAGTTATAATGGTTTCTTGCTTATTGATGAAGCTTCAATGCTTCTAAAATACCTGCTAGATAATGATAAAATTGACAATGATTTTTATAATGAGCTTTTGCAGGTTGTAAATCCTGTTAAAAGCAACAATGAAGTTAAAGAAATTAAATCTTCTGAAGATGATGAAGATGAAAATTTCATAGAAATCAATGTTCGGGGTGATGTCGGTCTTAGCTGCGGATACGGCACAGTTGTTTATAATGATAGCGTAACCGGAAAATGCAAAGTACCACGACAAACATTGAGAGAATACGGGGCAAGTTTATCGAGCACTGAAGTTGTTTATGCACAAGGCGATAGTATGTCCCCTGAAATCAGGTCTGGAGATGCACTTCTGGTTGATACTTCTCAAATTGAAATTATAGACGGAGTTGTTTATGCTTTTAATTATGAAGGGCAGCCTATGTGCAAACGACTTCAAAAAATTGGGAAAAAAATAAAAGCAATTTCAACAAACCCTCTTTTTGACCCGTTTTTTATTGATTTTACCTGTCAGTTTAATATTGTTGGTCGTGTTGTAGGTCTTATGCGACCGATTCTTTAGTGTCAAAAATCTTTGTTTCGTCTATATCTGATTGAAAAGAATCATTGCATAATTCGTATTCTTCTATATCATCATAGCAATAATCCCATAATAATTCTGCAAGCTCATATTCCGTAACTTTGTCAAAATCAATATATTTATCCGGGCAATTTGACTTTATAACTGCTACTGCCTCATCATAAGGTAACTCAAAACTTCTGCCGGATATTTCATTTACCGAAAAATTAAACATTTTCATTATTCATCACCTCTTATAATATCTTCCATTCCTGCATAAATCAGCTCGTAGTATTCATCAAATGTAGCGTTACATTTATTACACATTCCTCTGTAATAAATATAGTCCCCATTTCTTTCACTGCCGTCATAACTGATATTTTCACTATAACACACAGGGCATTTTCCTTTCTCATAATATTTTTGTTCCTTTTGCATTTATACTCCTTTCTGTTCAAATTCATAAAAATCTTCGTTACAATTATGGCAATAGTATGTATATCCCTCAACAGGAGATTTCATTAACCTTGTACCACATCTAAAACAAGATTTTGTTATTTTACTATTTTCAATAATTTCAGATATATCAAGTAATTCATTCGGTAGGTCAAGTGCTTCCATTATTCTGATGCAACCTTTACTAAATTTATCAGGATATTTTTTCATTTTGGATAATAAATCTTCATAAGTATCAGATTTATCTGCATTTTCATTGCATTCTACATTTAATGTTTCGGCATAACCCTCTGTGATGTAATCTTCAATGTAGGTACTAAGTCTGTCAACAATAAGTATTGCAAGGTTTTTATCTATTTCAAAGGTATCACTTTCAATATTACCTAAATTTGCCCCGAGTTGATCTCGTAAAGATAAGGTACCGTCATTGTTGATAACATAATCAAACTCAACCATTTCGAGGATTTCTGTTAGTTTTACTTTTTTCGTCATGCTTTTACTCCTAATAATCAATACGGAATGCTATATAATCCGCATCCTTGTTTTTTAGTGCGTTAAATTCTTCGTCCGTAATAAATTTTTTTAATTCAGGATTTTCTTCAAATGTTTGTAAATCAGCCCAGTTATCAGTACTATCAAAATCAAGGTTTGTAATTAAATTGATTGTTTCCATATCATCCGGCTTTTGTAAACTCATAATTACTTTGTCTATCATTTATTTCTCCTTTCATATTCTTGTATTTCTTTTTGCCAAGATCCTTGCGATATGTTATAAACAGGGATTTTATTTGTCAAAATGAATTGATATGCTTCTTCAAAATTTATAAAATCCATATCAGCATTATCAATTCTCGACCACATTTCACCTGTTCTTTTGTCGTTGTAAAAAGCAAGAATTTTGGGCCCGTTATATCCACTCCCGAAATAAATTCTGCTCCTTTTATCTCGAAGGTATAGATTTTCATATAAATTTGCATAATCATATTCTTCAGGAGCAGATTTTTGATTAAATAATAATTTCATCTGCTGCATTTTCTAATCCTTTCTGTCAGGCACTTTTTCTTTCTAGTAAATAAGTTAGTTCATTGTACATTTCCTGATACATACTGTATAATTCAGCAGAATAATTTTTTAGAGAGATATAAACATTCGTGTTTTTATATTTTTCAAGTGAAAAAGCTTCAAGTGTATAATCTTCCATATTTATAAGAGGACTATCACCAAACTCATATAAATCCTCATAGTCAAGACTATCTATCAAATCCTGAAAGTACGTGTATATTTCTAAACTTTCGTCTTGTACGAAAAAATCGTTATATCCGTAGCTATAAGAATTATTCGAATACCAAATCCCACCTTCAACAATTCCAGCTTTATAATTGCAAATAAAAGATTCACCTTTATTGTTTAAAAAAGCGAACTTATTATTACTGCCGATAGCAAATTCTATAAGTTTCATAATGCTTTCATCTTTTACAAAATCTTTCTTTAATTTCTTCAGATATTTTTCTATAAAAATTACGGTATCTGAAACTTTATTTTTCTTTGGTACATCAATATCTAAAATACCGTTATGTATCATAACCAAACTATTGTTTATAATATGAGGGTGGCAGTTATTTTTGTCTTTTAGTCCTGATGTTCCTATACGGCAATGAATAAGCATATCACCTTGTGCAATTTCTTCAGCTTTTCTGACTGCTTTTATAAAATTTTCTTTGTTGAAAATGCCTTTTATAATGTATAATTGACCGTCTTTTGCGTATGCGATTCCTACTCCATCTTTATTGTTGTCAAAACAATTTTCTAAATATTCATCACTTATTTCAGTTCCTTGTGGTTTTACTATTGCTATACACATTATGCTGCTATCCTTTCTTCTTCAAATCTTTGTACAATACCCATTTCATACATAAATGCGTAAAGGTCTGGGTAAAAGACACTATTGCGTTTAACAAATTCAAGATAATCACCCGTACTGCTGGAGTGATAAGCTTCTGCTTTGAATTTTGCATAATCAACAAGCGAATAAACGGTTTGTATGTTTTTCTTTATTCGTTCAATTCGGGTATTTGAATTGAATATTCTAAATTCATAAGTTCCGGTTCTATTGTCATAATTCAGTGCAGTGCATCGGTCATTAGATACATACGGATAAGTTCTTTCATCTGACAAAATTTCTTGTATGCTTCGTGCATCTTTATAACTGCACCAGCTATCAATTTTAGACTGATGCCTTTGTGTAATGGCTTTCCAAACTTCTAAATTTATTTCTTGTTCAGAGTATAGAATATTTCTCAATACACATAACATCTGCTTTGAAAATACTTCCTGCGAAACGTGGATATGGATTCCGCCTTTGTTATGACCACAAAACCCTTTATCATTCAGAAATTTCATACCTTCTTCTAATTTCGGTAAGAATTTTTCTGTTATATATCCTCTGGTCATAGGTTCGGTTACAATCTCAAAACCGCCGTCATCTATTGAACAATCATCCATTAAGACAACATCAGGAACTATATTCAAAAATCCATCTGCATAATCTCTATCACCGGATACTTCTATCTCAAGACCAAAAAATTCTTTTGTTCCGGTTTCTCCATATATCTGTTTTTTGCAAAAATCTTCATAATCGTGATAATCATAAATAAAGTCAGAATGATCATCAGCACAGTTAGGACAGTAATCATTATCTGAATATTCATTATGAATATACTCATCATAATGAACATAACATCCACAATCATCACACTTTGTGTAATGTTCATCTGCACAATTTTGACATACATAATTTTCATTATAAGTGTCAAATACGCCGTTTCTTGAAAAATATTTATTGCAGTATTCACATTTGTAATATTCTTTATCTGCACAGGTTTCACAGACATAAATATGCTCATTTTCAATAAAAATCATATCATCCTGATGATAGACATCACCACAATCTTCACAAGTAAAGTAATCATTATCTCTGCATATTTCACAAATAAAATTACCGTCTGCGGTTTTAATCGCATCATCTTTTAAAATGTAATCTCCGCAATCAGTACATTCAACGGTGCATTCATTACAGTAAAATTCACACTCTATAATGTGTCCGTCATTGGGTAATACCATTTTTCCACAGTTTTTACAAATCATTTTTGTTCCTTTCTAAAAAAGCACCTGCCATAATTGACAAGTGCTTTTTGTTTTTTTGTACTAAGATTTTTAGGCTATTAATGGAATTATTGACATTGGTGTTACAAATCGTTTCCAAATCTCAAGTGATATTGTGTTTCCGTGCAACACTTCACCACGTAAGCCTAATAATGAAGTTTGAATATATGCCATTTGACAACATTTAAGATCTATATCAATTCCAATAAATTTCATTTGTGTCTGCGGATTAAAACCTTTTTGAATCATTACATCCGAAGCTGCTATAATCATTCCGCCTGCTCCGCAACAAGATTCTGATAATGTTACATATCCGTCTTTTTCTATTTGTTCCTTGAAATTATCACTGATTGTTATTTTAGACATCATTTTTGACAGATGATACGGAGTAAAAAATTGTCCACCACGAATATTTCCAAATCCAGCAGACATAAATATTTCACCTAAAAAGTCTTGATGTTTTTCTTCCAATGCTAATGTCGTAATTGCAAGCAATTCAGCAAACTTCTTATTATTCTTATATCTGCCGCTAACATCAAGATATTCCTTTTCTATATTTTTGTCCCGTGCTATCACATTATGAAAAGATAATGTTGCCAATGTTAGAAAGTCTTGAAATACATCATAATTATTTCTGCCATACTCAATACTTTCCAAACATTTCATAAATTCTTTTTTGTAATCTTTTCTCATATTTTTAAATCCAATTCTGGCAATATTTGTGCTATCAATATGTCACTTCCGTCAACAGAACTGCCATTTTCTTCTTCAATATATGCATACATATCTAAAACATACTTGGTACTCTTATCTAAACAAGCTAAAGCATTAGACAGTATTTGATAATGCTCTTTGGCTTTATCAAGTTCGTCTTCTTTGAATGTATCAATATAATTAGCAAAACCTGCATCATCAATGAAATCTATTTGGTAATAAAATTTTATTTCCATAATTTATCCTTTCTTTTGTATAACGGATTTAACAAGAGAATGACGGCAATAACCAATCATCCCCTTGAAAATCCTTGCGGTAAAACAAAACAATAACTATTTATCAAAAGTTATAACTTTTACTTGTTAAATAAAGTTATAATTAAATCTTAACTATATATAGTTATAACTATATATATAAATATAGTTATAGTAATTAACTAT
>UMFO01042493.1_pt1 | contig 11789 bp, 12 predicted proteins | sample 1965051 | NCBI WGS metagenome assembly UMFO01 (sample SAMEA4836050, study PRJEB28245) | human gut metagenome | biome: gut microbiome; material: fecal sample | place: Denmark | collected 2008
ACCTTCCGGCGGCTTATAGCTCGGGTAAGTCGTCTTATCCAGTTTTGTATTTGCTGCATGGTTCGGGGGGTGATGAAGATTCTTGGACAGCTTGCGGAAGGGCTATGCAGATATTGGACAATCTGATAAGCCAAGGGCTTTGCCGGCCAATGATTGTAGTGATGCCTAACGGGAATGTCACATTGGCCGCTGCGCCTGGAAGCGATCCGGCTCATCCGGATGTCCAGCCTGATGCCAATAATGTGGCATCGATGTTCGGGAAGTTTGAAAAATCTTTTGTAAAAGAAATCGTCGGTTATGTAGATGCCCATTACCGGACAATAAAGAACAAGGATGGGCGTGCCATAGCAGGTTTGTCGTTGGGAGGATTGCATACGCTGTATATTTCGTTGAACAATCCGGAGGTGTTTGATTATATCGGCCTGTTTTCAGCACAGACCACCAATGCGTTGAATAATAAAAGGATTCAGGGCATGAGGGGCATCAATGATGCTTGGAACGACCTTAAAAGTATTTTGCCTTTTATCGGGAACCGAGGTTTGGATAAAAAGATATCTTCGTTGACGGAAGGTGCCAATAACGGCGATTTAGCAATCTATGAACACATGCAGGAAAAAATGGAACGTTTGTTTGCTGATCCTCCGGCACTTTATTATATTGCCGTGGGAAAGGATGATTTTACAAAGAAATTGAATGATGATTTGCGCAAATTGTTGGATGCAAATGCTTATCCCTATGTTTACCATGAGACGGATGGTGGGCATACATGGGAAAATTGGCGCAAATACTTGGTTGATTTTTTACCAAAACTATTTAAATAGGATATGAAAGAGCGTATTCGGACATTGCTTGAAGCAGAACTCCCGATTGTGGATTTTGATTCAGATTTTTTATTTAGCGAGTTGGATTCTTTAGGTGTAGTTACCATATTGATGATTCTTTCTCAAGAGTTTGGTATAGAGTTGGAATCCCGTGATGCCACACCTAAAAACTTCAGGTCGCTGGATACGTTGGTAGAACTGGTTGAGCGTAAACTGTCGGAGAAACATGACAAAGCTTGACGATTATTTGATACGCCATGCAGAGGAAAGGCCGGAGCATGATGCTTTGGTCTGTGGAACTGAATGTATTAGCTACGCCCGGTTATACGAACGTGTAAGGGAAGAAGCGGCGATATGGGCGTCTGTAAGCGGAAAGGCCGTTGTTGTCCGGGCTACCCAGTCGGTTGGTTTCATTGTGACTTATTTGGCGGTCCACTTGGCGGGCAAAACCGTTGTACCGTTAGAGAATGATATACCAGACGTCCGTATGGAACATATTGAACAGCAGGTAAGGGACAATGATATTCCGGAGGATGTCGCTGATATCCTTTTTACTACGGGTACTACCGGTGAACAAAAAGGAGTGATGATTAGTCATCGTGCCATTGTGTCGAATGCAGAAAATCTTATCGGGTCACAGGGGTACACCGATGAGACCGTATTCGTAATCAGCGGTCCTCTGAACCATATCGGAAGCCTTTCTAAAATTTGGCCTGTCATCATGCTGGGTGGAACTATTATTATTACCGAAGGCATGAAAAACATGGATGCTTTTTTATCCGCATTCGAGTATCCGTCTTTTAGGCTTGCATCTTTTTTGGTTCCGGCAAGTTTGCGTATGCTGATTCAGTTTGCTTCCGGAAAATTAAGTGCTTTGGCAGGTAAGATAGATTTTATCGAAACCGGAGCGGCACCGATGTCTCAATGTGACATGCTGGTTTTGCGTGAGTTGTTGCCGCATACCAGGCTTTATAATACCTATGCCTCGACAGAAACGGGTATTGTTTCTACGTATGATTATTCATGCAACGAGTGCATTGCAGGATGTTTGGGATATCCCATGAAGCATGCTTCGGTTTTTATAACGGAAGCAGGTTCGGTGGCATGTAAAGGGCCTATGCTCATGACGGGTTACATAGGCGAACCGGCTCTTACACATTCTGTTTTGCATGAAGAGGTGTTATATACGTCAGATTTAGGTTTTATCGATTCCAAGGGACGTCTGAACCTTCAGGGGCGCATGGATGATGTGATAAATATCGGCGGTTATAAAATCTCTCCTGTCGAAGTGGAAAATCAGGTTTTGGCATATCCTGGAATAAAAGAATGCATTTGTATCTGTGCGGAGCATCCGGTTATCGGGCAAGTATTGAAGCTTCTTTATGTAATAGACGAAACTCCGGATTTTAGCCAGAAACAATTGGTTAAATTCCTGAAGAGTAATTTGGAGGCGCATAAACTTCCTTTCCTTTATGAACGGGTAGACAAAATAGAAAGAACCTATAATGGAAAGATTAACCGGAATTATTATAGGATATGAATGAATAGTCTGTCTTAATGGAGAAGTGATACTTTTTAATGAATGCCGCATTTCACCCAGCCCCTACATGGCTACTGGGTTAAATGCGGACTTCACATACACCCGGTGCGGCGCGCGTCCTTCGATGCCGATAAGGTGTGCTTCCGTCCATTTGTTCAGGTCGTGCCAGACGGTGGTCTTGGAATGGTTGGCGATTTGTTCGGTCAGCTTTTCGAACGTAACCGTCCCTTTCGACACGATTTTAGGGTAAAGGCGTGGTGTGGTGTCTTCCGCATTGGCAGAAGGCACAGGCAAGAAATCATAAAGAGCATCCATGATAATATGATACATTAAGGTTTATAATCTGTTTCCGGCAATATCTGTTTTACGTTCCACGGCGCGGAATGTACATTCCATGGGCTGGAATATACGTTCCAAAGCGTGGAATATACGTTCCAGCCCATGGAACATAAAATCGAAACGTCTGTAAACATAATACAATCCAAGCGCGAAAGCAAATTCCTGTCAAAAAATGGAAACCGGCGATGTATTAATTGATAAATATGCTATGGAATAAATGAAATTTATTCGTATCTTTGGACATATAAAACTGATTTCAGTAAACGGATAACTATTAAAAGCCATGACTTACCAATTTAAAATTCAGATTAAAGGTATCACCAAACCGCCTGTATGGAGGCGGATATTGGTACCGGACTCTTTTACTTTCCAGCAATTCCATTTTGTAATCCAAGAAGCCTTTGGGTGGGAAAACGCGCATTTGTATTCTTTTTCCGACAAAGCTTACGGCGGTTCTTTCTATATATCCGAACCGGATGAGATGGATGCTTTCTCTTTCGCTCCAAGAAAAGATGCAAGTAAGTTGAAATTGCGTACTTTTTGGGGAAAAGATTCCTCGAAAAGTCTGGTTTATTGGTATGATTTCGGGGATGACTGGATACATACGATCAAATTGGAGGCCGTATCCGATGAGGCTCTCTTGCATGCCCGTTGTCTGGCAGGTAAGGGAACTTGTCCTCCGGAAGATTGTGGCGGTGTGCCCGGCTATGAATATATGAAGGGATTGTTGGAAGAAGACCCGGAATCAGAAGAAGCTCAAGAAATGCGTGAATGGCTTGGGCTGGAAGACGATGAGACTTGGGATGCCAATTACTTTAATCTTGAAGCAACGAACCTGTTTTTGTCTCAGTTATAAGGGTGACATAACGTATCAAGTCCCGGCACAAAAGCATGATGCCTTGTGCCGGGACTTGCTGTATTGACTCCGTTTTAGGGAATTATCTGATTTCCTTGATGGTTTCTACCAGGCGTGTGAAATCGGATGGGAATACATCGCCGATGTTTCCGATGCGGAAGGTATCAGCTTGAGAGATTTTACCCGGATAGATGACAAAGCCTTTCGCTTTCAGCTTCTGATAGAAATCCTTGAAGTTGAAATCTGCCGAGGGATAATAGAATGAGGTGATGACAGGCGATTGTGCTTCATCGGGCAGCAGGGTACGGAATCCCAGTGAGCGCATGCCTTCTACCAGTGTACGGTGGTTTTCACTATAACGGGCATGACGTGCGGCGATGCCTCCTTCCGCCTTCAGTTCGTTCAGGGCTTGCATGAAGGCACGTACTACGTGGGTAGGCGAGGTGAATCGCCATTTGCCGTGTCCTTTTTCCATGGTTTCCCATTGGTCGTAGAGGTCGAGCGAGAGCGAACGTGCTACGCCTTTGCATTGCTCCAGGAGCGAACGGCGTGCCAGGATGAATCCGAATCCGGGAACGCCTTGGATGCATTTGTTGGCAGAACTAATCATGAAGTCGATGCCTAATTGCGCCATATCGATGGGTACTCCCCCAAAGCTGCTCATGGCATCTACTATCAACACTTTATCGTGGCGTTTTACAACCTCGGCGATGGCTTCCAGCGGATTGAGCACACCCGTAGTGGTTTCGCAATGCACTACCGATACGTGTGTCACTTCGGGATGTTCGTTCAGGTATGCGTCTACCTGTGCCGGGTCTACCTGTTGGGTTTCGTCGAACTTCATCAGGTGATAGTTCAGGTGATAATAGTCGGCTATTACCCCCATGCGTTTGCCGTATGCACCGTTGGCGGCAACCAGCAGGTGGTCTTCGGGGCGGATGACCGAGCCTAATGTCGCTTCTACGCAAAAGCTTCCGCTTCCTTGCATCAGTACGGCGGTATATTCTTCGGGGCGGCTGCTTGCCAATTCTACCAGTTCTTTACGGATTACTTCCACAATGCCTACGTTATAGTCTTCGTCCCACGTGCACCAGTCGCTCATCATGGCTTCTTTTACGGTTTCACTTGTGGTTAACGGTCCGGGGGTCAATAATAAATACGGTCTCATGTTGTATATAGGTTGATGTTGATATTTAGTTTATTTTTTAGGAGTTAAGAAGTTAAGGAGTTATCACTCCGCTTTGCTCCGTTAGAAGTTAAGCCAATAGTAAGTCAAAGAACCGTATACACAGAGGTATTGGCTTAACTCCTTAACTTCTTAACTCCTTTAATTAAAAGGTGTATTATCGGTTATTCGTTGTTCATGCGTGCGTTAATGGCATTGATGAGGGCAGGAAGTTCCTTGATGGAATCCACTACATAGTGTGCTCCGGCGGCATACATGCGGTATCTTACTTCGAGCATACGTGCTTTCAGTTCTTCTTCGGGCATGTTTTGCACTTCTTCTTCGGTCAGTCCCAGCTCGTTGCTTCCCAAGATGACTCCCACGCTCCATACGCCGGCGTTCACGCCTTCCTTGATGTCGGAAATCGTATCTCCGTATTTCAATACCGAGAAGCGGGAAGGAATGGCGAGGTCGCACATATTCTTATAAATCATATAAGGTGCAGGGCGTCCGGCGGGCAGGTTGTCCGAGGTGACGCAATTGTCTACCTTGTATCCTTGCTCGGCGGCGGAAGGGATGACGATGTCCATCATCTCTTGGGTATATCCTGTGGTGGAGCCTATCAGGATGCCCATGCCACGCAGGGTGTCGATGGTTTCCACTACATGCGCTATCGGACCCGAATAGTTGCGCAGGGTGCTGAATAGCAGACGTTGGAATTCGGTGTAGCAGGATTGGATATCATTTTCGTTATAGTCACGTCCGTATTTTTCGCGGAACGCCTGGCTTACGTGGTCGATACGGAACAGGGCACGGATTTCTTCAATCTTGGTCAGCCCCATGTGGGCACGTGTTTCGGCGGCGCTCACTTCGAGTCCCAGCGTACGGAAGCTTTCGATGAAAGCCGATACCGGTGCAAAACATCCATAATCTACGGCGGTTCCCGCCCAGTCTAAAATCACACATTCAATCTTTTTCATATAGCAGAAGTTGTTAAGTAGATATTATTTTCTTTTTCATTCTTTCTTGTTTCAGGTTGTTCCGCCTTTTCGGGCAGGGGGCCTTGCTTGCGCTTCCGGGCATAAATCATGTAGATCAGCGAGGCGATGAAGGAAAGGCAGCATGCCACTCCGATGAACAGGCTCATGTGGTTGTAGAAGGATGCCCAGTCGATGTGAGAGGCGCAGAATTCCTTGAAGAGCAACAAGCCGAGTGTGCCTAAATAGCCTACGAAATCGATGGTAATGATGAAGAACCCCACGTTTCCCTTTATCTTGAAGCAGGCGATGAAGCGTTCGAAGAAGATGGTCTGGAAGCTCAGGTAAGCGATGTCCAGGCAAAGGCTTTGAAGGAAGAGCCAGATGGTGGTGGGGATATGCTCGTTTCCTTCGGTCGCCCCTAAGAACGCCAAGGTTCCCATACCGAATGTAGAGAGTATCAATAACATGCAAAGCACCTTCAGGTGATTGTAGGTTGTGGCGAGCAAGGCGAATACAGCCAGCAGGACAAAGGTCGCTATCGAGTCGATTTGCGCGAATGCCCACGAAGAGATGGTCTGTACATCGATGATGCATACGATAAAGTCTTCCTTGATGTCGCGTTGTACGGTGAGCAGGAGGTTGGCTCCGAAAAGCAGGATGAGCAGGGGCATGAACCGGCGGAACAAAGCCCAGCGCTGGTGCCCGTTCAGTGTGACGCGTTCCGAACGCGAAGCGATGTCGGCTTCCGTAGGTCTTGGGAAGCGGGTCATCATCCATCCGGTGAAGCAGAGCAGGGGAAAAGCCGCGGCTCCGATGAGGGCAGGCATCCAGAACTCGCTCACGTGAAGCTGGTTGAGCGCATAAAGGCCTAACGATTTCGCCACGCCCGAGCTGAGCGCCATGCTTACGCCCATGATGCTGGCAAGGATGTCGGTGGTGCGCCGCCCTTCGAGGAAACTGAAAATCACTCCCCACATGCAGCCCAGCGAAAGCCCGTTGAAGTAGAGCGCCACTATATTATAAGGTATAGGGAGCACGCCGAAAGCGATGAGCGAGATTTCGGACAAAGCAGCCGAGCCGATGATGAACTTCAGGCGTCCTTCGGGGCTTAATTCGGAAATGTATTTGATGCCTAATAACTTTGCGCTTACATAACCCAGCAATTGGATGATGCTGACGGCTATCTTGTAGTCCATCCCGTACACTTGTAGCCCTTCGAACTCTGCCGCCGTGAAAGGCTTGCGCAGGGCATAGACCAGGGAATAGGAAAGCAGGGCTGTGCCTCCTGCCCAAAGCACGAAGAGCCAGTCGGGCATCGGCTTTTTGTTTCCGGGTATGGTTTGTGTTTGAGTTCTCATGTTTCTGTTCTCGTTTTGATTCCGGTGCAAAAGTAGGGCCTTGCCGTCAAGGGAAAAATGAATAAAGCAGGAATCATATTCGTGTAACAATTCAGAAACATTCCTGAAACGGTTCTTTTACAAAATAGACATGACGCTGACATGGAAATGAAACCAGTTTGTAATATGAGGAAGCGTTACAATTGTTACAATTACAATTAATTGAAAACCGTTTTCATGTAAGCCAACCGATGAAGCGAACTTCTTCTTAAAATTATATATTATATATATTATATAATATATATAATATATAATTTCTATGTTGTCTCAGTCTTCCCTCATTGGAATCTGGAATCGCCTTGTTGAAATACACTTTTGTAATTGTCATTTGTAACAATTGTAACGCTTCGTGGCTTCCAAACTTGCATATACAGGCACATGCCGGTGCAGCTATATGCATCGGGCAACGCAACTATCTGCATGATTCGGGGCGGATATTTAAAGAATTTTGATTAACTTCGTGCCCAAACCCTGTTTTTATTATGGAGGAATTGAAAGAAATATACGACCGCATGACATTCTTGCGCCAGAAAGGCGTCAAGATGAAGGACATGGCGGAACGGGCAGGCTTTTCGCCCAGCGTCTTGTCGGCTATTTATTCGACGGTGCTTCCCGCTTATTTCAAGAACCGCGAGAAAGGGATGGGCGAGGAAGAGGCGTTGAACAATGCGCTGGTGTGGGTGAACAATGTGTCGAAAAAGAAATTGCTCGGTTCGCTTGCCCGATTGAAAGACTCTTTGTTCTCCACGGATTATCAGGCAAAGGCGGTTCCGGAAGATGCCCGATGCCCGTTTCTCGTACAGTTGGAAAACAATGTGCAGGAGACGATGGGGCGTGTGTTCAACTTCAGCGGCATTTACATCAGCTATAGCATTTCGTCGGGGAGCCGGAGCCTGAAGATTGAACCCTACCTGATTGCCCCTGCCGAGAACGGCAATTATGTGGAGGTGGGGCATAACAATGCGTATGGGGTGACCCATTGGGGTACGGCTTTGATGAACGGCTTCAACCACCTGTACCTGATGTTCAACGAGAACCCTTCGCCTCAACTCTCTTTGTTCTACATTTGCCTGAAACTTCCGATGTACGACCGTCCGCCTTTCTTGCGCGGCCTGTACATGTGTTTCGACTATAATTACAATCCCGTGGCGCGGCGCATCCTTTTTGTAAAATATTCGGACAGCATAGCGCGCGACGAGTTTTTGAAATTGAAGGGAGAACTGAAGGCTCTGGAGGTGCTGGATGAAAAAGAAAAGGCATACTACGATTATACCTGTCAGGCGGAAGATATTATCCGTATGTGCAACATTCCTTCGCCTCGGATGACGGAAGACGACTTGAGGGTGGAAAAGAAAATATTGTCATTATAGCACAGATTTCGGGTTATCTTGATACTTTTGTTTGCTTTTAAAGAAATTTTATTACTTTTGTAACGAGACAAAGGGAAGAGCTCCTTAAAGAATGCAAAGAAAGAAAAATGAAAGAAAATTGAAAAACATGTTTAAAGACATAAGTTTTTATTTGTTTAGTTCGAAAAAAGGCCTCATCTTTGTGGTGTTATCCTGAAAACAATCTTTTTACCTTAAAAAAAAAACTAATACCTATTGAAAACTTAAAAAAGCTTCTTTGTGAAAAGAGGCTTTTTTTATGCCCTTACGTTTGCCTTTTTTATAAAATTCCCAGCTCTGTTTTTCCTTCACATCTTGAAAATACTTACTTTTGTGAGATAAAAAGTTAGAGTTATGTCACAACCATTGGCGGAAAGGATGCGCCCGAAAACATTAGACGATTATATCGGGCAGAAACATCTGGTGGGAGAAGGTGCCGTATTGAGGCGGATGATTGATGCCGGGCGCATCTCTTCCTTTATATTATGGGGGCCTCCCGGAGTGGGGAAGACCACGTTGGCACAAATCATAGCCAACAGGCTGGAAGTGCCTTTCTATACCTTGAGTGCAGTCACTTCGGGAGTGAAGGAAGTGCGTGATGTCATCGAAAAAGCTCGTGGCGGGCGTTTCTTTTCGCAGCAGAGTCCGATTCTTTTCATCGACGAAATACACCGTTTCAGCAAGTCGCAGCAAGACTCGTTGCTGGGCGCTGTAGAAACGGGGGTGGTTACCTTGATAGGTGCCACTACGGAGAATCCTTCGTTTGAGGTAATCCGTCCGTTGCTTTCAAGGTGTCAGCTGTATGTGCTGAAATCGTTGGAGAAAGACGACTTGCTGGATTTGCTTCACCATGCGCTGGAGAAAGACGCGGTGCTGAAAGAGAAACACATCGAATTAAAGGAAACCGATGCGATGTTGCGCTATTCGGGAGGAGATGCGCGTAAATTGTTGAACATTCTGGAACTGGTGGTAGAAGCGGACGATTCGGACCCGATTGTCATTACCGATGGGAAAGTGGTGGAACGCCTGCAACAGAATCCTTTGGCATACGACAAGGATGGTGAGATGCATTACGACATCATTTCGGCTTTCATCAAGTCGATTCGGGGAAGCGACCCGGACGGTGCTTTGTATTGGCTTGCCCGTATGGTAGAGGGGGGAGAAGACCCTGCCTTCATTGCCCGCAGGCTGGTGATATCGGCTTCGGAAGACATCGGGCTGGCAAACCCGAATGCGTTGTTGCTTGCCAATGCAGCATTCGATGCCGTAATGAAGATTGGCTGGCCCGAAGGGCGCATTCCGCTGGCAGAAGCCACCGTCTATCTGGCTACCAGTCCCAAGAGCAATTCGGCATACATGGGCATCAATGAAGCGATAAGTACGGTTCGCACTACCGGAAACTTGCCTGTGCCACTCCACTTGCGCAATGCTCCTACCAAGCTGATGAAGGAGCTGGGATATGGGAAGGAATACAAGTACGCACACGATTATAAAGGACATTTTGTAGAACAGCAATTTTTACCCGACGGCATCCAGGGACATCGTTTCTGGCATGCGCAGGAAAACCCTGCCGAACAGAAGTTGAAAGACCGGATGGTGCAGTTGTGGGGAGAGCGGTTTAAAGAATAACAAAGAAAAGTAATTATGAAGATTGTAGTATTAGACGGATATACATTGAATCCGGGAGAACGTGAATGGGAAGAATTGAAAGAACTGGGCGAATTGACGGTACACGACCGTACGTCACAGGAAGATGTGATAAGGAGGGCAGAAGGGGCTGATGTGGTATTGACCAATAAAGTCGTGCTCGACCGTTACACGTTGGAACATTTGCCCGATTTGAAATACATAGGTGTGTTGGCTACAGGGTATAACATCATTGATCTGGAGGTAGCCCGTAAGCAGGGCATTGTTGTGACCAACATTCCGGCATACAGCACCGATTCGGTAGTACAGATGGCTTTTGCCCATATCCTGAACATTACATTACGCGTGGGGCATTATGCAAACGAGGTGCACAACGGTGTGTGGAGTGCACAAAATGATTTTTCTTATCGCGACACTCCGCTGGTAGAGTTGGCCGGGAAGCGCATCGGGCTGGTCGGTTTCGGGCATATCGGTCAGGCTATGGCTAAGGTGGCTTCGGCATTTGGCATGAAAGTGGTTGTTTGTCCGCATAATATGGATATGAAATTGCCGAAAGAATACGAGAAGGCGAAATTGAATGATGTGTTTTCTACTTGCGACATCGTGAGCCTGCATTGTCCGCTTACATCTGAAACGAAGGAAATGGTCAATTCGTTCCGTTTGTCATTGATGAAGAAAGGTTCGATTTTAATCAATACCGGCAGGGGTGGGCTGATAGACGAGAAAGCATTGGAACGTGCTTTGCTGAGTGGAAAACTGCTTGGGGCGGGACTTGACGTACTTTCATCGGAGCCTCCTTCGCCCGGAAACCCTTTATTGAAATTGAAAAATTGTTTCATTACGCCTCACATTGCCTGGGCTACTCAAGAAGCGCGTGAACGGTTGATGAAACAGGTAGTAGACAATCTGCAGGCATGGATTGGGGGGAAACCTATTAATAATGTATTGGAAAACTAAGCGATTATGATGACGAAAGAAGAACGTGTGGCGAAAGCTGTGTCTTTATTTAAAGAAGGATACAATTGTGCACAATCGGTGGTAGGGGCATACGCCGACCTTTATGGCTTTACACCCGAGCAGGCGTTCCGGATGTCGGCTTCGTTCGGTGCCGGAATCGGACGGATGCGTCTGACATGTGGAGCGGCATGTGGCATGTTTTTGCTTGCCGGACTGGAACGTAGTGCAGTCGTGGGAGCCGATCGTGCAAGCAAGTCTGCCAATTATGCTTTGGTGCAAGAGCTTGCTGCAAAGTTCAAGGAACAGACCGGTACGTTGTGTTGTGGAGAATTGTTGGGCTTGTCGAAAAAAGAGCCGGTAACCTCTGTTCCCGAGGAGCGCACGCCACAATATTATGCCAAGCGTCCTTGTCCGAAAATGATAGAGTTGGCAGCTCGTATCTTCGGTGACTTTTTGGAAGGACAAGGACATTTTTCGAAGTGAATGTTACGTTCAGAACATTTAAAGAGTTGTATTTTGCTTGTTTTTTTCTTGATAAGCTGAAACTTTTTCAAATAAGCGTGCATAGATTTGTTTTTTTTAATTACTTTTGCAAGGGACTACGCAGACTTTTCTGAGTTAGTTTTTTATGTTTACTATTTAAAAGCAAAAGACTATGTTAACCTAAAATCCGCAACTATCATCCAATACACGATTAAG
>UMFO01041630.1_pt1 | contig 11766 bp, 11 predicted proteins | sample 1965051 | NCBI WGS metagenome assembly UMFO01 (sample SAMEA4836050, study PRJEB28245) | human gut metagenome | biome: gut microbiome; material: fecal sample | place: Denmark | collected 2008
GACGACGGCGCAGAGCCCAGGCGGCCAGGATGCCGATGACGTAATAGAGCAGGTCGGCAAAAAGCGACAATGAGGCGATGTAGATGAGCGAATCGGTCGCAATCAATGCCATCGTGAGAACGCCCAACGTGATGATGGCTACATGCGGCGTCTGAAATCGACTGGTCTTGGCAAAGACGCTCGGCATTACACCGTCGCGCGCCATTGTAAAGAGATAGCGGGGGATAGTGGCGATGGCAGCGTTCATGGTGGAGAAGTCGCCGCCGAAGGCAACGCCCGCAGCCAGCAGCGCCAGGGGCAGGCCCAGAATTCCGGCAGCCTTCATCGCATCGGCGTAGGGGGCCTGAGCCGTGGCGAGAGCCGCCAGGCTTTCAGCCGGCGTAATGGCGATCAGGAACCACTGAAAGAGTGCGTTGACCGCAAACACGACGAAAGGCGCCAGAAACAGCGCACGCGGAATATTGATGCGGGGATATTTGATTTCTTCGCCCATGGCAACACAGGCTTCAAATCCGGCAAAGCACCACCAAATCATGCAGACGCTCGCTGCAAAACTCATCTGCCCTTCCTTGGGCAGGAACGATGGAGCCTGAACGAAAGAGGGGAGATTGATGTTGGGGATCATGGTGAGAAACCAGATCACCGCAACGCCCCAGAAGAAGAACATGAAGCCGTTTTGCAAACGTCCCGCAATTTTGACGCCGCAGACATTGGCGATGATGAAGCCTGCGGTTACCACGACGGCAATGGCCACGTCGGAGAAGGGGAGCGTCACGCCGAAAGCGGAAAAGAGTGTCTTAAAGTAATAGCTGAAAGCCAGCGCCTCACCGCCGGTGACTGCAACCAACGAGATGATGAAGTTCCAGCCGGCAAGAACACCGGCTGCGCGTCCGATTCCAACGGAAGCGAACTGGTAGGTACCGCCGGCATATGGCAGAGCTGCCCCCATCTCGGCATAAAGAAGCGCAGGATAAACGCTGATGAGAAGTGCCACGATGGTGGCAAAAATGACCGACGGGCCCATCAAACCCACAATATTGGAGCCGACGGTGAAAAGCCCCACGCCAATGACGGAACCGGCTGTAATCGTGACGGCTTCTCGCATGCCGAAGCTACGTTTGAGCGCGGGTGAGCTGTTGATGTCGCTCATGAAAGTCTCCCTGATTTTTTTGTTTCTTGTCTGTCGATTCTCTTGACGGAACCGTGTCAGCGCGGTCTGAGGCCGCATGGGAAATTATCGGGCAAAAAACCTCAGAAAAAATCGGAAGCTCTAAGCAATTAGGCTTGGAAAGCTTGACGCTGAACAAAAAGAAACCGCCTCGGTCGAAACCGAGGCGGATTGCTAATCTGTGAATCTCAAGAAGAGATTAGATTAGAACTTGTGGCGCAAACCAACCATGACACCGAAGACCGAGGGATCGGCCGAAGTATCGAACTGGCTAGCATGATCAATGCTGTCCTGGTTATAGGTCACAACACCGTAGATATCCGTGCGCTTGGAGAACGGATAGTCGTATCCAGCGGAAACGATCCAACGAGAAATTTCGGTGTCTTTCCAGTTGGCTTGAGTGTCTGCTACGCTGTCAGCAGCTTCAGCGTCCATGTAGCCGGCACCGACAAGGATCTGGCCGCCAGCGGCAGGAATGTTGCCAGATACGCCAACACTCCAGCCCTTAATCTTGAAGGCAGACCCAACTCTATCGATGTTGTAAGAAGCGAACCAATCCGAGCTTGCACCGCTGAACGTCGACAGCTTGGCTTCATCAAAATAAGCAACACCGGCGAAAATCTTAGCTACTTCAAAGTCGTAGTTGCCGCCCAGTCGAACTGACAAGCTGTCGTCAGCTAAAGGATCACCACCAGCGCCTGCAGTTGCGTAGTTGATAGAGTCAACAGCCAAATAAAGATTCAAAGGACCGTTAGCGTAGGAAGCGCCTAGGGCATAGTAACGGTCGCTCGACGATTCATTTTCTACGCCGACCAATGTCTTACCGTCAGCTTTGCTTGTGACCTGACTACCCATGCCGTACTGAGCGTACACCTTGAAGCCAGCGAAGCTCGGAGTCTGGTAGGCGATCATGTTGTCCCACTGGCCAGCACCACCGAAGACGACGTCAGCCTGCGCAGCGTAGCTTCCCCAAGATGTACCAAAGGCGGACATCATGCCGTGCAGTGCCCAAGAAGAAACACCGCCATTGATTGAGCCGATACGACCCAAGGCAAGCTTACCGAAACCACCTTCAATGAAGAGGCTCGATTCACGATCGAACATCACGCCTTTCTCAGCGCCATTGTCAGAGGTGAAACCGTCTTCGAGAACAAAGCCAACCGTGAGGCCGTTGCCGAGTTCTTCAACACCCTTGATGCCCCAACGAGAGCCGGAAGCCATACCAGACTCCATTGAGAACTTATCAACAGCGTCAACGCCTACGCCGTCTTTGTTGACATCCATATCGCTATTCAGGTAGCGAACACCCGTATCAACGATACCGTAGAGCTGAACATCAGCAGCGAGAGCGGAACCGGCGAAAGCGCCGAGAACTGCAACAGCAGCCAAAGTCTTTTTCATGATTTATCTCCTAGTCTTTTTCTAGACTTGCAAGAGTTGAGTTTTTGCAAAAACCGCCGGACGGAACATGAGTGACGGACCCTTGCGAAGACGCACTCAATCCGGCGGAGTCCTTGCAGGACGGAGACGATCATGGCACCGAAAAGAATTCCTTTACAAGAAAATTATGAAAGTCAATGGCTCAGGGGGGGGGTAAACCCTTGGATAAAATGCAACATACAGGGTTGCAAAATGCGTTTAGGCGTATTTTCGGACGTTGTTGATACGTCGAAAGATGGGAGTTGACGACCATCTGAAGACCTTGGTCGAGCATGAAACCGCAGCGTCTTGCAAGTGCCCGTATTCAACGCCTCAGCCGCGGTTTGTTAGACTTCTCCGACAACAACAAAACCTAACAGGAGATCGATCATGCAAAGCATCCTTCCATGGATCGGCATTGTCATTCTGTTCTTGACGGGGTGGGCCGTTGTCAAGAAGTATCAGGTCAACATGGTGCTTTTGTTGGGCGGCTTGGCGCTCAACATTCTGGCGGTCGCCGGTGGTCTGACGTCTTTCCTTCCCAAAAATGCAGCAGCTACGGGGTTCGTCGGCTTTGATTTCATGGAACTGCTGCGCGCCATTTCACGTACGCAGATTGCCGGCGTCGGTTTCATCATCCTTGTTTCGGGCGGCTTTGCCGAATACATGAAGGCAATCGGCGCATCGGACCGTTTTGTGACGGTTTGCGCCAAGCCCTTGTCCCTTATTAAGAACCCGTACCTGATTTTGGCTGCGGTCTTCATCTTCGGCCACTGCTTGGGACTCATCATCACATCGGCCGCGGGTCTTGCGATGCTGATGGTCGTGACGGTTTATCCGCTCATTATTCGCGTGGGTTGTTCAAGTTTGGCGGCGGCTGCGGTTGTTGCAAGCGTACTTGCCATCGGTTATGCGCCGGCTTCCGGTGTGGCCGTGATGGCAGCCGAACTCGTGCATCTCGATCCCATCCAGTATTTGGTGCAGTACCAATTGCCGATGGCCGTTCCCACGATTCTTGCGATGGCTGTCGCTCACGTGGTGGTTCAGTATTGGTTTGACAAGCACGACAACATCAAGGGTGAAACAGCTGACCTGCAGGAACTCGAAGAAAAGCGCAAGGTGCTTGAAAACGTTCCCGCGATCTATGCGGTGCTTCCGATCATCCCGATCGTGCTGCTGCTCATCTTCAACAAGATGGTGTATCAGAGCATCACGCTCAATGTGGCCACGGCCATGTTCATTGCCTGGGTGCTTTCCTTCTTCGTGGATTTGATCGTTCGTCGCGACGCAAAGAAGTCGTTTGACCTGAGCTTTGCGATGTTTAAGGGCATGGGCAGCATTCTTACGAGTACCGTGGGTCTTATCTTCGTGGCGGCTTTCTTTGCAACAGGTCTTCAGAACATCGGCATCGTCAATATGCTCATCGAAGGCGCCAAGCACATCGGTTTGGGCGAAACCGGTACAGGCGTGTTCCTGTCGGCCGTGATCGGCGTGGTGACGGTGCTTACGGGTTCGGGCGTTGCTGCTTTCACGAGTCTTGCGCACATCATTCCTGATGTGGCCGCGCATCTCAACAGCGACGGCATTTCGATCATGCTGATGATGCACACTGCTAGCGAAATGCTGCGCGCGATTTCGCCGGTGGCAGGCGTCGTCATCATCGTGGCGGGCTTTGCCAAGGTCAATCCTCTGACAATGGTCAAGCGCACGGCCATTCCGTGCTTGGTCGGCTACGTCACCATGTTGATCACAGTGACTTTGATGTTCTAACTTGCTTGGGTCGATCGTACGGTCGGCCCAATCTTTCAGAAAGAGATTTAGAAAGATGGCTATCGAGTTAACCGGGAAGGTCGAAGGAAGCGTTCGTAAGCACAATGAAGCGACGCTGCAGGCGGTGTGGGATAACTCACTTTTGGTGTTGCCTCATGAGCAGGATCCCGAGCACGTGTTTGAAACGACGCCTGCGGCAGCCTGCAAAGAATGCTTCAGCGACCGCTATCCGACTTTGATGTTTGCGCATGGCAGCTCCGGCATCACGACGGCGATTCGGGAATTCGCGCGCTTCATTGCGCAGGAAACCGGCTGGGCCGTGGTGGTGCCGGATTCGATGCAGACACCCAATCGCATCACGTATACCTCTCCGGTTGCCAAAAGCGATTACGAAGCCGTTCATGCCATGCGCAGTGTTGAGCTTCTTTATGCGGCGCGCAGACTTTTTGAAGAGGCTTGGTTCGGGGGCGTTTATGCGGTGGGCGGTACCAGTGAGGGCGGTGTAGCTGCGGCGCGGTTTGACTCGACAGAGTTACCGATTCGGGAAAAGGCCAAATTGATCTTTTCATGGTCGTGCGAGGCCAATTACCATGTTGAAGCTCCGCGTTCGGTTTTGCCTGATGATTTGGCCGTCTTAAATGTCATGAGCCTCTGCGACAAATTCTTCAGTCGTGCGAATTCTTATCTCGATAACGATTCGGCATTCGGTTACGCACGGGAAGCTCTGCAGCACAATCCCAACGCATCCATTCTTCTATTGCCGCAGGCTCCGCACACGCTTTTGAACCTTCCGCAGGTGCACGCTGCTGCTGCGGAGATTTTGCAACGAGTTGCCCAATAGTTGAGATCGTTGCAGTCGGGAAATTTTCCTAGAATGCTAACCTTGGGAAGGTGTTCGGTGCTTCTTGGCAGCGACAAAAACTGATTTGGAGACTGTTCATGTTTGCTTTATGCCTGGCTCATTTGAGCGAGGTTGACGCCTGTTATGACTTAATTGAACAAGGCCGCGCTTTTCAGCGTAAACAAGGTTTTGTGCAATGGACGTCTGAATATCCGCAACGCGAGCACGTGGCGGCCGATATTGAAGCGGGCAGAGGTTATGTGCTCAGGGACGAATCCGGTTGCATTGCAGGCTACATTTGCATTGACTTCGGCGGAGAACCCGCTTACGACGTGATCAAGGGACAGTGGCGCTCTAAGGAGTCGAGCGGCGTTTTGCACCGTATGGCGATCAGTCCCGAGTTTCGCGGTCAGGGTCTAGGCGGTGTGATGTTGCGTGAATGTGCGCGCGTGTGTCTTGAAAAGGGAGTCTCGTATATCCGTGCCGATACGAGTCCGGAAAATACGCGTATGCAGCACGTTTTTGAAAAAGAAGGCTATCACCGCTGCGGTTTCATAGAGTTACGCGGATCGGACAAAATAGCCTACGACAAACTGCTCGGATAGAACTCTCGGGCGGCAGTCGGGTAGGTCAGGAGAAGACCATATCGTTTGTTCGATCGGCAGCGTTTTTGCGCGATAGCCGCGATGCTCTCCGTTGACGGAGCGCTTGCCGCTGATCAATCTCCGAGTAGCGATGGTTCTGCAGAGCAACTTCAAGTTGATTTTGATTACCAACGGGGTGACATTGCGTCAGGTCAAGACGCGATCTGGGTGGAGGATGCTGCCGGAAAGTTAGTTTGTACGATTTATGTGACGCGTTTTACTGCAACACGCGGATTTTCCGACCGGACGGACGCCGATCGACTTGGGGGTCTCACGCTCATCCTGATCAAATGACGTCCGCTGAGAGTGATGCTGTAAGCGGCGATACTCCTTCAAGCGGAACTTTGTGCTACACCTGGAATGTCATCGATGAACAAGGCGAGCCCGTTCCCGCCGGCACCCACCGAGTTTTTCTGGAGCACGCGTACTTTATTCGGTTACGGTTCAGTGGGGCGGGCTATGCGACCGAGTTGCTTTCCGTGGCGGTTCATAAGATCGGAACGCCCGAATGCAAAAACGGCATGATCACCAACGTCAAAATCAAGCATACGACAGCGGCAGAACCATAGTTGCCGCATCTCAAAACAAAATCGGCCGGCAAGCCGAATTTTGGCGTTTGCCGACCGATTACAGGTCAAGAGAATCGCGACTTGTACGTGGCGACTACTTCACAAGACCGTACTTCCACTGAGAGGTGCCGTACGCGTTGTAAACGTTCTTGTAGCCCGTTTCAATCAAAATCTTGGAAGCATTTTCGGCACGAACACCGGATTTGCACTGTACCAAAACCTTGTCGTTGAGATTAGGAACGGCCTTGAGCTTCATGCCGGGCTTCAAAACCGACATCGGCACGTTGACGGCGCCCTTGACGTGACCTTCTGCGAATTCATCGGGTTCGCGAACGTCAATCAGAACCACGCCTTCTTCCATCATCTTCTTGGCCACATCCGGCGTCACCTTATGGTAGGACGGATGCACGTAAGTGAGCGGCTTGGCAGGCTGCGGATCCACCGGTTCCTTAGCGCAGGCGATGCCCATGGAAAGAACGGCGGTCATCATGGCGGTAAGGCCGATTCGCATCAAATTCATTTTTTATCTCCCGATTGAATTTATCTATGTACGCGTATGCAAGCGCGGCTAATGGATTTTCCGATCGGCCGAAAGGAGAGTCAATACGTCATTTGCTCAATTTGTCTTACGCAAGTAACCAAGCAATTGCTGAGAATTGGCGTCGTTCGGGCAATCGGACATACTCATGCCAACGTTTCTTTTTCTCGTAACACGATGACAGACTGAGCCGAACAGACTGACTGAGGGTCTTTTGAGAGAGATTTCTTAGGCCGATCGTCGGAGGAGGACACCGACCTTCGACGTATTGAATCGCCGTTCGCGCTGGATTTACGATAAATCTCAGCGCGGAAGGCTTCAGGACTCTGACGAGGCCGGAAACCGGTTACCGCAACGTTGAAATTAGAGAAAAGGAAATTTGCAATGGCTCAGTTTATTAAGGATCGCTACGGCTTGCTGATTGACGGACAGTGGGTGGACGCCGAAAACGGAGAAACCTTTGTGACGACCAACCCGGCAAGCGGCGAACAGCTCGCTGTCTGTGCTAACGCCTCTCCGGCCGATGTTGATCGCGCCGTTCAGGCCGCTCGAAAGGCGTTTCCCGCATGGGCGGCGAGGTCGCCGGCAGAACGTGCGGCGCTTTTGCTCAAGATTGCCGACAAGATCGACGAACGCGCCAAGGAGCTGGCTGCCGTTGAAACTCAAGATAACGGCAAGCCGATTCGCGAAACGACGCTCGTCGACGTTCCGCTGTCGTCGGATCATTTCCGCTATTTCGCGGGCTGCTTGCGCGCAGACGAGGGCGAAGCCGTCATGATCGATGAAAATTCGCTCTCCATGGTTCTGCGTGAACCGATCGGCGTGGTCGGCCAGATCATTCCGTGGAACTTCCCGTTGCTGATGGGAGCCTGGAAGATTGCTCCGGCATTGGCTGCAGGCAACACGGTGGTGATCAAGTCTTCGTCCACGACGCCGCTCTCGCTTCTCGTGCTGGGTGAAATTCTCAATGACGTGCTTCCGGCAGGCGTCGTCAACATCATCACCGGTCGCGGCGCTTCGACCGGTCAGGCCATGCTCGATCATCCGGGTTTTGACAAGCTTGCCTTTACGGGCTCTACTGAGGTGGGCTACGACGTTGCCAAGGCTGCGGCCAACCGTCTGATTCCGGCAACGCTCGAACTCGGTGGCAAGTCGGCCAATATCTATTTTGACGACTGCCAGATTGACAAGGCTATCGAAGGCGCACAGATCGGCATTCTCTTTAACCAGGGTCAGGTGTGCTGCGCCGGTTCCCGCATCTTCGTGCAGGAAGGCATCTATGACGAATTCGTCGCCAAGCTTGTCGAAGCCTTTAAGGCCGTGAAGGTGGGCGATCCGATGGACATGCAGACCCAGATGGGCTCTCAGATCAACAAGCGTCAGCTCGAAAAGATTCTCGGCTGGGTTGAAACGGCCAAGAAGGAAGGAGCAACGGTTCTGGTGGGCGGCGAAGCTGCCAAGGTACCTGGTTTTGAAGACGGCGCCTTCATGCAGCCGACGCTTCTCGGTAACGTCACCAACGACATGGCGGTGGCTCAGAACGAAATCTTCGGGCCGGTTGCCGTGGTGATCAAGTTCCGTACGGAAGAAGAGGTTGTCGCCATGGCCAACGACTCTGAATATGGCCTCGGTGGCGCCGTGTGGACGCGCGACATCAACCGTGCCCTGCGTGTGGCTCGAGGCGTTCGTACCGGTCGTATGTGGGTCAACACCTATAACGAGCTTCCGGCTCACACGCCGTTTGGCGGCTACAAGAAATCCGGTATCGGTCGAGAAACGCATAAGATGATGCTCGAGCACTACAGCCAGCACAAGAACATCTACATTTCTCTTTCGGAAGCAAAGAGAGGCTTCTTCTGATTTCCATCTCCTAACCTCAGCTAGTCTGTGCTGACTCAAACGCCCGGGACTCGTGAGTTCCGGGCGTTTTTGATAGGAGATGCAGAGCAAAGTAGAGTTTGGCAATCAACCACATAGTCTGGCGGCACCCGTCCAGTTTCTTCTCGGAAAGCCAAGCTTTCAATGCTTGGGCAACTTCCTGATTGTTTCTTTCAGCAAACGGAAAGTGCGAGTTACCGTAAATGCCGACGTCAGGAAGACGGATCACTTTTGCATCGCCGCCGTGACGGTTAACTGCTGCGGCAAAGAGATCGGCCATTTCAGAAGCCGCGCGCCAGTAGTCGTTGTGTGGATGCCTGGTCGGAGTTTTGGGAATGTAGTCGCCGTAGAAGATCACGATGGGAAAGTGCGTGAGCTTCAGGAAAGCATCCATCGGCACTTCTTCAGCTTTCATGTCTCCGAAAAAACCGGCGTTTTTGATTGGAGCAGGGACTTCGCCTTTGGGAAACGGAAAGCCGCTGCCAGGCTCATAGGCAACAATGCCCTTGACATGAGCGCTTTGCATGCCGACAAGCCAGCCGATACCGCAGCCTTGAGAGTGCATTAAAAAAAACGGCATCTCCTGTTTTCTCAAAGACAGCAGACAGAGCATCCGCATTGACTTTGACGTCGTATGGCGCCGTGTTGGGCGTCATTTGGCGGAAAAACTGATCCAGAGATTTTGCATCCTGCGGAAAGGCCGATCCGACATTGAACTTCGGCTACAGTCCCATGCGAAACTGCCCGAAAAAGAAGCCTTCATCGGGAGCGGCGGCGATTTGTCCCGCGACCGTACTTCTGCCGGCATTGCCGCGGCGCGGCTGATCGATCAGATAGACCGGGTAGCCGTCGGCAAGGAAAATGTTTTTGAAGCCGTCTCGTCCGTCTGGCGTAGTGTCCCAAGTTTTGGAGGACTGACCGGCACCGTGTAGGAAAACCAGCGGCATTGTTCTCGCTTGCGCCGGGACTTGGTAGCTGACGATGGCGTGGTCACCGTGCAACGTTTGCGCTTGAGCCTTCGGATGGTACGGATCGTATGCTGACTTTGCTTCAATCACAGTGCCGCCTGCGGCAAAACTGCCTTGGTCAACGATGGTGACGGGCGGCATGGACCAGGCTGCACCTAGACAACAAGCCAAGGAAAAAGAGCAGGCCAAACGAAAGCTCAGACGCATGGCGGTTCTCCCGTTACTTCGCAAGAACACCATTAGCAATCAGCCAATCGCGCACGTCCTTACTGTTGGTGCGAACGCCGCCTTCTACCGTCAAATGTGAGCCCAGACGCGCTCCGGTCGGCTTGAGGATCTTTTCAAAGTCCTCGCGCGTGTGCATCAATCCGCCGCCACCGTGCGAATTGCAGGTAATGACAAGCTTGCCCGAGAAGTTCTGCGCCTTGGCCCAAGTCTGCAAAGGCATGGCCGTATGGTGCCACCAGGTGGGGGTGGCTAGAACCACGACGTCGTATTTTGAAAGATCAATGTCAATGGGTTGAACTTCGCGGATGATGTTTTTTTCCAGTTCTTCCTTGACGACTTCCGTTGTGGGCTTGTAAGCCTCCGGATAAGGCTTGACGGTTTTGACTTCAAAAATGTCGGCTCCTGTCATGGCTTGTACCGCTTTGGCTACGCTTGCGGTATTGCCGCTGCGGGAAAAGTACACGACGGCCACTCGCATTTTCGCGGCTGTGTTTTTGTTGTCGGCGGCGACGGATTGAGCCATGGCGGATCCTCCGAAAATCAATGCTCCGAGCGTTTTGCAGAATGTGCGTTTTTGCATGTCCGTTCCTTTGACAAAGTTGTCGGGAGAAAAAGACCGTTGTGCCGGAACCGGAAGGAAGCGTTTTGGTTCGATTGCAGCCATGCGACAGAGTGAGAGGGATGATTTGTGCTGCAATTTTTCTCGGCACAACGGCTTAGAAATGAATTTTTAAAGAGTGCGGCCAAAGAAGGCCTTGAGCTTGTCGACCGCCTGATCTACATATTCAGGCACGTAATATGTCTGGATGTGCGTGGCGCCCGGTATCTTGAAAAGCTCTTTATCCTTGGTTCCGGTGGCCATGGCAAACACTTCCTCGGTCATGTAGAGCGAATCGGCCTTTTCGCCTGCCATCATCAGAAGCGGCACGTTGATGAGTTCAACCTGATCGCGCGCGTCCCAGGTCATAAGGTCCATCAGACTTGAGGTCGTGTACGTAAAGGTCGAATTGGGATGGCGGTGCGTACGACCGTAATAGAGCATGCCTTCGCGGTAGAGGTCGGTCGAAATCTTCGCGATGGACTCGTCCGTGAGAGCATCGAAGTCAACCGTACCGGCGAACGATATCTCTCCGGTCGTGACCTCCTTGGCGCGAGCGTCGGAGGCTGCTTTTAGGCGCTCGGCAATTGTGTCGAGGCCGGTATTCATATAGCCGTTGCGGCGCACTTCGCCGGAGTTGAACATTGAGAGCGTCGCGACGGCCTTGAAGCGCTTGTCGGATTTTGCTGCGTTGATCGTGTAACCGCCACCGCCGCAGATGCCCAAAGCACCGAGTCGATTGGCGTCAACGCCCGGGTAGGTGGAGATGAAGTCGGCCATGCCGTGGATGTCTTCCGTGCGGTACTGCGGCTTGTCAGTGTGACGTGGCTGACCTTCGCTGGCACCCTGGTAAGCGGCGTCGGCTGCGATCGTCACGTAGCCGAGCTCTGCCAGGCGTTGCGCGTAAAGGCCTGCAACCTGTTCCTTCACGCCGCCGTTGGGATGGGCGACGACGACAGCGGGATATTTCTTCTGGGCGTCGAAGTTTGCGGGCGTATACACGTTGGCGGCAATTTTAAGGCCGTTGAGCTTATAAGAAACCGGATGGATGTTGACGTGACCGGCCTTGTTTGCCGTGATGGCACCCTGGTACACCAGTCCGAACGGATTCTTGTCGGCTGCGGCTGCCGGCATGGATGTGCAGA
>UMFO01025336.1_pt1 | contig 11734 bp, 9 predicted proteins | sample 1965051 | NCBI WGS metagenome assembly UMFO01 (sample SAMEA4836050, study PRJEB28245) | human gut metagenome | biome: gut microbiome; material: fecal sample | place: Denmark | collected 2008
ATTTATTAAGTTAAGAATTCTAAATAAAATATCTATCATTCCAAATCCAAACATATAAGTTTGAAACCTTTTTGAATATATTATAACAAATACTAACAAAACAATTAGCACAACTAAATCTATGTAAGCCATAACATTATCCTCCATATACTATAAAAATAATAACATATTTTTAAAAAAGATACAATTTATTTTTACAGTTGGAGAGCAACTAAATTATTCGATTAGAAAAATAGTTTAAGCTGAAATGTAATAGTGGGTCTAGGGGTTTTGATTAAACAAAAAAACAAGCCTTCAAGTAAAGCTTGCTTATTTCTTTAAATGGTGGACTGTTAGGGATTCGAACCCTAGACCCACTGATTAAGAGTCAGTTGCTCTACCAACTGAGCTAACAGTCCATTTGAAAATTACTAATTCATTATAACACATTTTTTTCGTTTTGAAAATACTTTTTTTTAAAATGGTGGACGCTATAGGACTCGAACCTATGACCCCTTGCTTGTAAGGCAAGTGCTCTAACCAACTGAGCTAAGCATCCAAATGCAATATTATTTTACTACAATTACATCTAAATAGCAATAACTTTTTTAATAATGTTAGTAAAATAAGATTAACTTTAGTGGTTCTATATTTTTTAATTTCTTTCATTATCGTTAAAAAAATCATACAAAAGAAAAGATACGACTTTAATTAGTCATATCTCCAACATTTGGTATCCTAATAATCCATTTTGTATAACACTTAACGTATTCTTGCTTTTTTCCGTTTATAACAACGTCTTTAGTCGTTTTATAATAAGTAGTATCATTAGTCGAAATATCATCTTGCCTTTCCATACCAGTTGTATAAGCTATCAAAGGATGTCCAGATAAAGCTACAGAAAGCCTTGCACAACCCTCTTCTGTAAAAAATGAATACCATACAAAAGCAAGCATAAGAACCATTATTAGAATGTTTACTATTTTCATCCCAGTTTTTATAACAAAAATGACAAGTGCAATAATTGCTATTAACGTAATCCATTTAGTTATATTTGCAACCAACATATAAATCAACTCCATATCTTCATTTATATTATACTAACATTGTATAAGTTTTACAACAAAAACTTTAATCTTCGTATGTGAAAACGTTATCAAATAATCTATTTATTCTGGTTTTAACTAACGAAAAGTTCATGTTTTTATTACCTCTTTTGGAAACTTTATCTTCATTTTTTACAGACCTTAACATAATATCTAGCTTAACAGTTCCATCTTCTAAAGACTTTAAAAACTGTTCAAATCCTTTATACTTAAGACATTTTATTTTGTAATATCTGTAAAATAAATTATCTTCGGTTTTCTTTTTACTTGCATATATAAGTGCTAGCTTGTCTAGTTTCACTTGTGCGCGGCTCTTTATGGTATCAAAATAGATAAAACACCTATCTTCTATGAAGTTCATGTTTATGTCATATATTTTTATAAAAATTTTTTCATCTTCATAGTCAATTTTTAATTCAAAATAATATTTTTCACTAACGAGTACTTTTTGGTTTAATTTTAAATTTGCATATAAAGTCTTTTTTTGAGGTAATAAATTATCTATTTTTCCATAGGTTTCCAGCATATAGTTACTCTCAAATAAACTAGGACCGTCAAAAGTTAATGAAAAAAGATTTATATTGTATCTGCTAAATCTGGTGGTGGTTTTAAGTTCTACGCCATTATAATCCGGAAAGAACATACTATCCGGTTCTTTTCCAAGTAGATGTTCTAAGGTTAAACCGCAAGAGTTTTTTTCTTTACTAATGCTTTCTACGTATCCTCTTTCATTAAGTTTTAAAAATTCTTCTATTATTTTAAAAAATTCTTGTCTCATAATAAATCTCCTTTTTTTAGGTGCTATATTACCAGTTGGTTAGAGCAAAAAAAGTCGAATTTTATGAAAATTATTAATTTTAATAATTTTTATTGGTCGTAGGTTCGTTCCACCACTAAAAAAACATCAGATTACTCTGATGTTCTAATTCTTAATGGTGCGGGTAAAGGGACTTGAACCCCCACGGATTACTCCACTAGATCCTAAGTCTAGCGCGTCTGCCAATTTCGCCATACCCGCACTTAGTGGTGGACCCTGTAGGACTCGAACCTACGACCGCCCGGTTATGAGCCGGATGCTCTAACCAACTGAGCTAAGGGTCCATATAATTTTCTCATTGCTTTTATATATTATCATATTCTTTTAAGTTAATCAATATGATTAGATAAAAAAATTAATTTTTTTAACAAAAAAACGACGATTACTCGCCGTTTTGTAACATATTTAATAAATCAATCTTAAACTTATCCTTATCTCTGTTGGCTTTTGATATCATTACACCCTTATAAGCTTGAAGTTCTTGTCTATGACCTTCCGATAATAAAGATTCTGGAGTAATGGTTTCAAGAATTATTGTATGAGAATTTTCACATACAGAATAATGCAAAACTATCTCCCCATGTACCCTAATAAATAAGTCGTCGGTTGGTAACTTTAATTCATAGTTCTTTGTGTTTTCTTTACTATTTACACTAACTAATTTACCTAAAAAGTTTCCTTCCTTCATTTCAGGATAAAATTCGAATACTAATTTTTTATAAGCAAGCATATTATACTTCTTAACAGAACGTTCAAGCTTTTTGAACTCATTTTCATTTAAGTATTCAAAAATATAAGATCCTTTCATAATTTAACCCCCTTCATCTAATTGGAATATCATCATTTATGCATATTACCCAATTGGTAGCAGTATTATAGCATAAACGACAAGAAATGTCAAATTTCTTTACACTTAGGTTCTTTCATTTTAAAACGCTTTTTCAAAGAAAAGCAAAAAAATTATAAATGATATTTAATTAATATACATCAACTATTAATATTTTTTCTGACACTTAGGGCAATAATATGTTCCTCTGCCACCAACCTTTTCCTTTATTATAATGCTACCACAATTATAACACTTCTTACCTTGTCTTTTATGAACCATAAGATGTTCTTCAAAAGTACCTCTCTTACCATCTATATTTGGATAAGTTCCCTTATATTTTAATGAGTGTTCAAATACTTTCTTAGTATTATCAATTATTTCCTTTAATTTTGGCTTAGTAAGTCTATCCGCATAACTCTTCGGATTAATTTTGGAAGCAAATAATATTTCATCAGCATAAATATTGCCAATCCCAGTCACGTAGCTCTGGTCTAAAAGCATTTTTTTAATATCAGTGTGATGGGTTTTAAACTTTCTCTTCAAGTACTCTGGGGTTAAATTAGAATCAGTATACTCAAGTCCTAATTTTTTATCTAGAAAGAATTTTTCTAAATCATCTTTTTTAATAACTTCCAATTTTCCGAACAGCCTTGGATCATTAAAGTGAAGAGAAAAATCATCAAAATAGAAAATGACATAATCATGTTTATCCCTCTTCTCATTAAGAGGTAATAGATAAAATCTTCCTTCCATTCTAAAATGAATTATTATGTAATTCGAATCAAGTTCAAATAAAAGCCACTTTCCTCTTCTTTTTACATCCAAAACCGTTTGCCCTTCTGAACTTTTAATAAACTCATCTTTTTTATTATAAACTATTTTATCTAAAAATACTTCTACCTTACAAATTCTTTTACCTATTAAAATCTTTTTTAAATCTCTTTTAGTTGTTTCAACCTCTGCTAATTCAGGCATCTAAACCCCACCTTTTTTATTTATTTTGCATCATACCAATTATCGCCGGTTTCAATATCTACCTTAAGTGGTACATCTAATTTATATGCGTCATCCATGCATCTGTCTACGATTTCCTTTACCACATCTTCTTCATCTTTTAAAACATTAAAAATAAGTTCATCGTGCACCTGTAAAAGCATTTTACTCTTAAGCTTTTTCTCATTAAATTCGTTATAAATATCAATCATTGCTTTTTTCAAAATATCGGCACTAGAGCCTTGAATCGGTGTGTTTAAAGCCATTCTTTCACCCTGCTGTCTTATCATATAATTAGTATTATTAAGTTCATCAATTCTTCGTTTTCTATTCATTATTGTTGTAACATAACCCTTTTCATAAGCATCTTTAACAACACTATCCATATATAGTTTAGTACCATTATAAGTTTCGAAATATTTATCGATGAAAGCCTTAGCTTCTTTAACTGATATCTTCAAATCTTCAGCAAGTCCAAAACTACTAATTCCGTATAAAATTCCAAAATTAACTGCTTTAGCTTGCCTTCTCATAAGAGGAGTTACCTCATCTTTTCCTACGTCAAAAATGTCCATCGCGGTGCGCGTATGAATATCCATATCATTTTTAAATGCTTCTATCCAGTTTGGCACTTTTGAAAAGTGAGCGAAAACACGTAATTCTATCTGTGAATAATCGCTCGATAGCAAAACCGAATTTTCTTCAGGAACAAATGCTTTTCTTATAAGTTTGCCATAAGTTGTTCTAATAGGAATATTTTGTAAATTAGGTTCAACAGATGATAGTCTTCCTGTTCTTGTAAGTGTTTGTGTATATATCGTATGAATCTTACCATCTTGTAAAATATTTCCTTCCAAACCAATTATGTAAGTACTTTGAAGTTTTGTTAGCATCCTGTGTTCTAATACTAAAGGAACAATTGGGTGCCTATCACTATATTTTTCCAAAATCGATTTATCAGTTGAATAACCGTTTTTTGTCTTCTTTCCCTTACCAATTTCAAGTTTAACAAATAGTATTTCACCTAGTTGTCTTGGGGATGATATATTAAACTTTTCACCTGCAAGTTCGTATATTTTTTCACTTATTTCTTTAATTCTTCCTTCAATTTCGGTGTTCATACTGTTAAGGACAGACTTATCTACTCTTATTCCAACATATTCCATATCACCTAAAACAATTGAAAGTGGCATCTCAATTTTTTCAAATAAGTATGTGCAATCTTCTTTTTTCATCTCTTCTTCAAGCTCGTTTTTTACTTCGTAGATAAACCTTGCTTTTGCACACACAAGTTCTTTTACTTTATTTTCATCAATTACTTTTGTCTTACTTATAATCTCATAAAATGGTATGTCATATCCAAACTGATTTGCCAAATATGCGATGTCATCTTTAACGTTATAGTTTAGAAGATAAGCTGCAATCATTGGGTCAAATGAAACATTATCCACTTGATAGCCAAGTTTTTTTAGTAAAACGTAGTGTTTCTTTAAATCATATGTGTATTTTTCTACTTTTGATATCTTCTTGATTGCACTTACTACAAGATCTTTTTTTATGTAATAAACCGTATTACCATCATAAACAGACATTCCAAGTATTTGTCCTAAATGATAGTTTGTTTTGTCTATTTCTATATAAAATGAAACTGGAGCTTTTAAGTTTTCCAACTCATTTACATCTTCTATTTCATTTATCAAAAATTTCTCGTGACTTTTTTGAACTTTCATGTTTTTTAGAAATGAATAAAACTCAAGGTTCTCATACATTTTCTTTAAGGATTCCAAATTTCCATTTGTTATTTTTGTATCTTCAAGTCCAAAACCTAGTGGAACTTCTTTGTAAATAGTAACCAAATCCTTGCTTTCAAAGGCTTTGTCTCTTCCATTTATCAATTTGGTTGCAACAGCTCCTTTTATGTATGCCAAATTGTCATAAATAGCTTCTAAGCTTCCATATTCCTGCAAAAGTTTAAGAGCTGTTTTCTCACCAACTCCTTTAACACCAGGAATGTTGTCTGATGAATCTCCTTGAAGAGCTTTTATATCAATCATTTTTTCTGGTGTAAGACCATATACGTCAAAGAAAGTTTCTTTAGTCATCATTACATAGTCTTTAGGTTTAAGCATTTTCATAATAACTTTATCAGTTATAAGTTGAAGCAAGTCTTTGTCACTACTTACGATTAATCCTCTATAATCATCACAATCGTCTATCATTTTAGATAATGTACCTACAATATCGTCTGCTTCATAGTTATCTATTTCAAACCATTTAATACCTAAATTTGTAAGTATTTCTTTTGCAACTGGAAACTGCTGTTTTAATTCGTTTGGCATCTCTATTCTTCCAGCTTTATAATCCTCATATTTATCATGTCTAAACGTTTTTCCTTTATCAAATGCAACAAGCATATATTCTGGTTTTTCATCGTTTATTATTTTATTTATCATATTAACAAAGCCATATAGCGCATTAGTCGGAAAACCTTTAGAATTTTTCATAAAGTTTCCTTGGTATGCCGTAGCGTAATAGCTTCTAAATAACAAATTATTTCCGTCTACTAATATTACCTTTTTCATGTCAATTCTCCTATAAATACATTATATCATGAATAGTGTTAAATTGAAATTTATTAAGGTTAGAAAAAGAAAAAAGAGCTTGTTTGCTCTTTTACATTTATCCATTATTTTGATTGTTATTAGACCATAATGAAGTATGTTTTGAAGTATCTATATTATTTTCTAATGCTGCATCTGATTCGTCATTAATATCTAACATTTCTTCCTGATTAGAAGGCGACATATTCATAGTATTTTCTGCGTTAGATGAAACTTCTTCATTTATACTTTGGTTTGCATTATTATTTGCGTTATCAAATGATGGAACCACATTATCAGTTGGCTGAGGCATAACAGGTTCGTCCATTGCAGAAATATTATGATTATTTTGAACGCTTTCTAAAGATGGCCCTATATTCTGCATTACATTTACATTTTGTGCTGCATCCATAGTATTTGGCATAACAGGCGTTTGGACATTATCTTGCGCTGCGTTATTAAACGTTGGAGCTATATTATCATTTGATTGAGGCATAACAGGTTCGTCCATTGCAGAAATATTATGATTATTTTGAACGCTTTCTAAAGATGGCCCTATATTCTGCATTACATTTACATTTTGTGCTGCCTCCATAGTATTTGGCATAACAGGCGTTTGAACATTATCATGTGCTACGTTATCAAACGTTGGAGCTACATTAACATTTGATTGAGGCATAACAGGTTCATTCATCGCAGAAATATTATGATTATTTTGAACGCTTTCATTATTTTGTGAATTTAAACCTGATTCCACGTTAGTGTTGCCAAAAGGTACGTTACCTACTGGGTTACTCATAACGGGTTTACTCATAACCGGATTATTTGGTGTAACCATTTCGTTTGACGTCATAGTCTGTTCATTCATATTAGGTACTGCAGCAGCATTCGCACCTAACGTATTATCTGCCATATTATTTTCATTTGAAGTATTTGGTTGATTGTTAACTATAGCCGCATCCTTTCCAAACGCTAGCATTGGGAAAAATATTACCGGCAACAAGATCATACCAGCAACAAATCCTCCGCTTTTTCCAAATCTCTTTGCCATACCATTATATAAAACTATCATTGCATATATATTTGCAAATGGAACACATGATAATAAAACATACCACCACTCTTTTTCTGCTATCTCACACATAATATATATGTTATATATTGGAATTATGGATGCCCAACCTGGTTTTCCGGCCTTCTTAAATATTTTCCATAATGATACAATCATCAAAATACTTAGTACCATAGACAAAATCCAAAAAAATAATCCCATCGCCGCAATTGCACCAGTTAATCCTGATGTAGTTGATACTCCATATGAAGTACCTGCATAATAACTTTCATTCATTTTTAATTCCTCCTTTATTTTACTTAATTATATAATTTTAATTAAACTTTATCAATAAAATGATGTATAAAATGTAAAGCATATGCCAAAACTAAACTGAAAGGATGGTTCACATGAAAGACGTAAGCATAAGAAAATACATTATAGACAATTTTAAAGGAGATAACGAAAGTGAAATAGAAGAATCAATAAATGATACTATTAAAGAAGGATTAGAAGAGGCATTGCCTGGTCTTGGAGTATTTATGGAACTAATATGGAAAAATGCTAAAGACGAATTAAAAAAAGAACTTTTAGAAATTCTAAAAGCTCAGTTAAATTAGTTATCTCTTAAAGTTGCTGGAACTGTTTCAGTAACTTTTTTTATTATTTCATTAAATTTTTGCATTACTTCTTCTTCTGTTAAAGTTCTATCTTCTGCGTTAAACGTTAATGAATATGCTATTTGTTTTTCATCTTCTCCTACTTTATCACCAGTATAAACATCAAATACCTTTATGTCTTTAAGAAGTCTTCCGCCAGCCTTTTTAATGACTTTTTCTATCATTTCACAAGTAATATCCTTATTAACAATAAATGCTACGTCTTTTACAACCTCTGGATATTTAGGAGCTTCCTTAAACTTAAGTGGTTTAACCGGTTTCATTAATTTAGTCATAGAAAGTTCACATACATATATTTCATCTTTATTTGTCATTGGATGAACTCTTCCAAATACACCGACTACTTCTCTATCTATTAATACTTTAGCACTCATGCCTGGATGGAAGTCATCATTTTCTAATACTTCATAGCTATATCTATTTTTAAAGCCTAGAAAATCTAAAAGGTTTTCTATAATACCCTTTACTAAATAGAAATTGGCCTTTACGTTATTATTATTCCAACTATTTTGTACATAACAACCACTCATTAGCATTGCGATTTTTGTATCTTCTTCATAGTTTACATCATAAGTTTTAGCAATTTCATAAATGTTAATGTCATCTACGTGACGCTTTTTATTATAAGCATAAGTATTCATAAGTGATGGAAGAATACTTGTTCTAATAACGGATTTATCACTACTCATTGGGTTTGGCAAATATTTGTTTTCCTTATCTTCATATTTAAACTTTTTTGCCATTTCTTCTGATGTTAAAGTGTATGTTTTAACTTCATTAAGGCCAAGTGCTCTAAGTCTTTTAGAAATAGTTTTTCTAATTAACACATCACCAACATATTTTCCTTGCTTTGTCTTGCAATTTGGTAGTGTTGAAACTAAGTTATGATATCCGTATAATTTACCTATTTCTTCTGCAATATCATTTACCCTTGGATCAACATCTAATCTTCTTGGAGGAATAGTACATTTAAACTTTCCATCTTTATATTCATATGTAAAACCTAATCTATCAAGTTCTTTTTCCATATCGTTATCAGAAACTTTTATTCCTAAGATATCATTTATTTCATCGCTTTCAAACTCTACTATTTTAGGTGTTTTATCTACTTTATCATGCATAACTATTCCGCTTAATACTTCACCAGAAGCATATTTTTCAAGCAATGAGCAAGCTCTATTTATGGCGTCAAGTGTATATTCATAGTTTAAACCTTTACCATATCTTATCGATGCTTCACTTCTTAAATTTAGTTTACCTGAAGTATTTCTTATTTTGTAAGCATCAAATATTGCGCTTTCTATTAAAATGTTTTTAGTGTTATCATCAACATCAGTGTTTTCAGCTCCCATAACACCTGCGATTGCAACTGGTTTTACTCCATCTGTTATAACAATATCGTTAGAAGTCAAAACCCTTTCTTTTCCATCAAGTGTCTTTATCGGTTCGTTATCATTAGCCATTCTAACAAGTATTTTATCACCTAATTTATCTTTATCGAAAAAGTGAAGTGGTTGTCCATATTCAAGCATTACGTAATTAGATATATCAACAACGTTATTTATAGGTCTCATTCCTGCAGAAATTAGTCTTTTCTTAATGAAATCTGGTGACTCACCTATTTTTACGCCTCTTACCATTTTAGCAGTGTAATAAGGACAAGCATCTGTTTTTACATCTAACTTAAAGTAATCGTTAACATCTTCTTTTATTTCATGTAACTCTATAGATGGAAGTTTTACCTTTTTATTTAAAACTGATGCAACAATATAGGCAAAACCAATGTGGTAGAAACAGTCATTATTACGGTGCTTATGAATATCAAGTTCATATACTGTATCATCTAACCCTAAGTATGCTAGTGGATCTGTTCCAACTTTAGCATCACTTGCTAATTCAGTAATTCCCTTAGCATAAGTTTCTTCTGTTTTTTCTTCTAGGCCTAGCTCAAATAATGCACATATCATGCCGTTTGATTCTTCGCCTCTTATTTTTCCTTTTTTTATTTCAAAATTACCTGGTAAAACTGCACCTGGAAGTGCAACTATTACCTTTAATCCTTCTTTTACGTTACTTGCACCACATACTATTTGTACTACGTCATTTCCAGTATCTACCATACATAAATTTAAGTGATCACTATCAGGATGTTTAGTTACTTTTTTTATTTGGCCTACCACTAAGTTATCAATTTTATTTGTAATAACTTTTTCAACGTTTACGCCGGATTTAGTTATTTTAACGGCCAATTCTTTTAAATCTTCACCAGCTATATCAACGTAATCTGAAACCCAGTTCATACTTATCATGTTTATTCACCAGTCCTTCTATCAAAATTTTTAAGTTCTCTTAAATCAGTGTTGTAAAATGCTCTAATATCATTTATTCCGTATTTTAACATTGCAAGACGCTCTGCTCCAAATCCAAATGCAAATCCTTGCCATTTTTTAGGATCGTATCCGCAATCTTCTAACACTTTAGGATTTACCATACCTGCTCCAGCAACAGTTATCCAACCTGTGTTTTTACATATAGGGCAACCTTTTCCGTGACAATTAAAGCAAGAAATATCAGTTTCAACAGAAGGCTCTGTAAACGGATAGTAACTAGGTCTAAAGCGAGTTTTGCAATCCTCTCCAAATAGTTTCTTAGCAATAACATCAAATGTTCCCTTAAGGTCTGATAAACTTACCTTTTCATCTATTAAAAGCCCCTCTATTTGCATAAATTGATGTGAATGAGTTGCATCATCATCATCTCTTCTATATGTTTTACCAGGACATATCATTCTAATTGGTTTTTCTCCCTTGTTAGCAAGCATAACGCGAGCTTGTACAGGAGATGTTTGGCTTCTTAAAAGCAGCTTATCATCTTCAACGTAAAAAGTATCTTGAGCATCACGTGCCGGATGATTTTTAGGAATGTTTAAAAGTTCAAAGTTATAGTGATCTTCTTCTATTTCAGGACCATCTACAACATCATATCCCATACTCATAAGTAAGTCTTCTACTTCTTCTATTATTCTTTCTAGAATATTAGCTGATCCACTAGGAACTTTAGTTCCAGGAAGTGTAATATCTATTTTTTCACTTTCCAATTTTTTATTTAAAGCTTCTTTTTCTAACTTTTCTTTTATTTCATCTAAGCTTTCAGTAACAAAGCTTCTTACTTCATTAACAAGCATTCCAAATTCCTTTTTTTGATCATTTGAAACATCTTTCATCATTTTAGAAAGTTCGGTTATCTTACCTTGTTTTCCTAAGTATTCTACTCTTACATCATTTAATGTTTTAATCGAAGTAATACTAGATTTTTTTTCTTCATATTCTTTTTTTATAGCATTTACTTTATCCTTCATTTTTTTATTCCTCCTTAAATATAAAAAAATCCATGAGACAAGGGCGAATAAACTTATCCGTGGTACCACCTTGTTTCATAGATTTACTATGCACTTAATTTCTTGTAACGTAAGATATACGTGATAACTTTATGGTTATCCAGCTCCAAAGCGAATTCATAAGTTATTACTATTAGTTTCCACCAACCACTAACTCTCTATTAGCTTTTTACTTATTACTACTCTTTTTCATTGCTTTTTCTAAAAAATATTTTAACACAAAATAAAAAGTTAAGCAAGTTACTTAACTTCTTTTATTTTGCTTATATTACCAGCACTATC
>UMFO01039228.1_pt1 | contig 11706 bp, 6 predicted proteins | sample 1965051 | NCBI WGS metagenome assembly UMFO01 (sample SAMEA4836050, study PRJEB28245) | human gut metagenome | biome: gut microbiome; material: fecal sample | place: Denmark | collected 2008
GCGCAAAGATCGCCAGCGGATGAAGAGCGCGATGGCCACGAATCCCCGCCAGTCGAACGGGTGCCGCGCCGGGCTTTTCCATTCTTTCTGGATAAAGGCCGAGAGCAGGATGGCGAACACTCCCACGGGGACGTTCACGTCGAAGATTCTGTGCCAGCTGTATGCGTCGACCAGGTAGCCGCCCAGCAGGGGGCCGAACGAGATCGAGGAGGCCGCCGCCATTGCCCACAGGCCGAGCGCCAGGCCGCGCTGCTCGGGGCGGAATTCGCGGGTCACGATCGCCAGTCCCAGTGACTGGATGATGCCGCTGCCGACGCCTTGCAGGGCGCGTGCCCCGATCAGAAACAGGTCGCCCGGGGCTTTGCCGCAGAGCCACGACCCGAGCGTGAAGAGCGCCAGCCCCAGGATATAGATGCGTTTGTTCCCGAAGCGGTCGGCGAACCAACCCGCCGAGGGGAGCATGACGGTCATGGTGATCATGTAGGCGGTGATGACCCATTCGGCCGTCGAGATGCCGATGCCGAAAGCCGACATGATGGCCGGCAGCCCGACGTTGACTACCGTCACGTCCAGCACGGCCATGAACGTCCCGAGCATGATCATGCCCAGGATCCACCATTTGTAAGCGTTGCTTTGCCGGATATGTTCGCCGAGGGTCGCCATCGGCGGGCGATACGTCAAAAAAAATGCCATGCTGCCGATGCCTGCCGCATGGAATGCCCGTCCTTCTGCGTTTTTCTTTCCCGGGCTTCTCTGCTTCCCCGGGTACTGCTCCCGCTCCCGCCGTCCGTCCCGTTGCGGTAGCGGCCCGAAAAAGGGGATGCCGCTTTTTGGCGGCATCCCCGTACGTGCAGGCCCTGTAAGCCGGGTTCTGTTCCCGGGGCGAACCCCGGGCCCCTGTCATTTATCTAGGGCGGCAGTCTCCTGCCGTCTCAAGCAACCTACCCCCCGGCATCGGGCGAGCAACCCTTAATTGCCGGTATACACGGTCTTGCAACCCGCGAGACGTACTGCCGGGCGGCATCGCTGTCCCCGCGGTGGGCTCTTACCCCGCCTTTTCACCCTTACCCGCCGGGATTACGGAAATCCCCTGCGGGCGGTCGTTCTCTGTTACGCTCCTATACCCTCACGGATATCAAGTCGTTAGCTTGCGCGGTGCTCTGTGTTGCCCGGACTTTCCTCTCCCGGCCTCGGCCGGCAGCGACAGGGCGGGCCTGCCCCGCAAAGGTAATAAAATTCGGCGGATTCCCGCTCCGCGGTTGCGATTTCCGGACATAAGCCGGGAATATCCCGGCTTGCCGCCATGGTATTCGCGTCCATGCCGCGCCCTGCTTCCCGGCCTGTGCCGTGACGCATTCCCGCCGGGCGGCAGGGTGCTCCCCGAGGCGGCGGCAATACGCCGCCGTCCCCGGCCTCCGCCTTCCCTGCCGCCGGACACGGCGTTGCCCGCGCCGGTTCCGCAGTTTCCCTCCGGCATACTCCGTTCGGGCGCACTGTATGCCCTGTACGGAATCTTTTTTGCAAATATTGGATAAAGTTGTATTTTTGCTTTGTCCCTCCGCCGTTCTTCGGGGCGGCGGGCCCGAAGAATATACCGGCCGATGGCAGATAACGCGCATACGATCGACATACACGACAACCGCACGGTTGTCGGATTGCTCCGTGCGGGGGATGAAAAATGTTTCGATGCGCTTTTCCGCCGCTATTACAAACCGCTCTGCACCTACGCCACGCGCTTCGTGCCGCCGGTACGCGCCGAGGAACTCGTCCAGGACACCCTGATGTGGGTGTGGGAAAACCGCACCTCGCTGATCCCCGAGATGCCGCTCAAATCGCTGCTGTTCACCATTGTAAAGAACAAATCGCTAAACAGCGCCTCGCGCGACACGCTCAAGAACCGCATCATCCGCCAGCTGGCCGAACGCTACGAAGAGACGTTCGACGACCCCGATTTCTACCTCGAGGGTGAACTGGTGCAGCGGCTGACCGAAGCTCTGCGCAAAATGCCTCCTGAATTCCGGCAGACCTTCCGTATGCACCGCCTGGAAGGTATGACCCACAAAGAAATAGCCGTCCGCCTCAACGTCTCCCCGCAGACGGTCAATTACCGTATCGGGCAGACCGTTCGCCTGCTGCGCGAAGAGCTCAGCGATTACTGGCCGCTGCTCGTGCTGTTGCTGTGGCCTGACCTCTCCTGATAAGGAAATCTGAATTTTTTTTCGCCGTTCCGTTAGCATCCTTTGCTGACGGATTGTATTACTTTATAGACAAGCAAACAGAATGGCAAATTTCGAAATCGACGAAGAGGTATTGGTCGCCTTCCTGAAGGGCGAGCTGGACGCGGCGCAGGCGGAGGCCGTAGAGGCGTGGTACGACCGCTCGGCCGCAAACCGCAGGATGCTCGGCCAGGTTTATTATATATTGTATGTCAGCGACCGTATCAACGACGCGGCCGGTATCGACGTCGAGCGTTCGCTCCGGCAGTTCAAGCGCCGCATGCACGCCGGACGTCGTATCTCCCTGCGCCGGAGCGCGGTGCGTATTGCCGCTGCGGCCGTGGTCGCCGCGGTGCTCCTGGCCGGCGGGCTCACGACCGTGTTGCTTTCCAAGCGCCTGGCGCAGCCCGTGACCGTCGTCACCCAGCTGGGCGAGCGGTCGCAGGTGGTGCTGCCCGACGGGACGAAGGTGTGGCTCAATTCGTCGAGCAGCGTGGAGTACGTCGCCCCCTTCTTTTCGCGCCAGCGCCGCGTGAAGATGGAGGGTGAAGCCTATTTCGAGGTCGAGCACGACCGCCGGGCGCCGTTCGTCGTGTCGACCAACGGCCTGGACGTCGAAGTCCTCGGCACACGTTTCAACATCCGCAACGACGACAATGACCACCGTGTCACCACCGTCCTGCTCGAAGGTGCCGTCAAGGCCTCTGCTTCGGGACACGGGCAGGCCTCGGTACGCCTGCACCCCGCGCAGCAACTGGTCTTCGACACCCGGACGCACGCCATGCGCCTGACCGACTGCCCCTCGGCCGAACGCTCGATCAACTGGATCGACGGCCGCTTCTGTTTCGAGCACGACACTTTCGGGGAGATCGTCGCCGAACTCAAGCGCTACTACAACGTCGACATCCGTTTCATGGACACCCGGCTCCGCGACATGCGTTTCTCGGGCAATTTCCGCGTCGAGGACGGCATCTACCACATCATGTCCGTATTGCAACTGACCTATAAATTCAATTACAGGATCGTCGGCAACGACATCGAACTCTACGCAAACCCTGAACGATAACCGAATACGAACTTAAAAACCTTCGATCCGCCTATGGAAAATTAACGTCTCTTTTCCCGGATGCCGCACTTTTCGGCGGCCTGTTTCGACACCTAACCATTACACTAACCTAAAATCTGATCCATGAAAAAAACTAACCTTGCGACAGGCAGGGGAGGGCATGTTGTCACTACATGTTTCCGTTGTCTGTTCGTTATCCCGATGCTGCTCCTGGGATGCTTCGGCGCCACCTCTGCCGCAGCACAGACGCAGCAAGCCCTCTCGCGTGTGAGCCTCGATGCCCCGGACGCGACGGTCATCACGGTTTTCCAGGCTATCCAGCAGCAGACGGGCTGTTCGTTCGTCTACAATACGTCGGACATCGACACCGACCGCAAAGTGAGCCTCTCGGTGCACGACGAACCGCTGCAGGCCGTGTTGGACAAGCTCTTCGCGGGTTCCGACATCGCTTATACCCTTCGGGACAAACACATCGTGCTCTCGAAGAAAGCTAAAAATTCCCCCCCCCACAGCGCTCAGGGCGGCGTTACCGGAGTCATAAAGGACGATAAGGGCATGCCCCTGGTCGGCGCCACCGTGCTTATCAAAGGTACGACGACCGGTGCCGCCGCCGACATCGACGGCAATTTCTCGCTTCCGCAGGCCAAACCGGGGGACACGCTCGAAATTTCGCTCATCGGCTATACCAAACAGGAGCTTCCCGTCTCGGGATCCGCCCCGTTGTCGGTGGTCATGCACGAGGACAACGAAGTGCTCGACGCCGTGGTGGTTACCGCCCTCGGCATCAAAAGGTCGGAGAAAGCGCTGACCTACAACGTGCAGGAGGTCGCGGGCGACATCGTCAACACGGTCAAGGACGCCAACTTCATGAACTCGCTTTCGGGCAAGGTCGCCGGCCTTCAGATCAACGCCAGCGCCTCGGGCGTGGGTGGTTCCACGCGCGTGGTGATGCGCGGCGTGAAGTCCATCAGCGGCAACAACAACGCCCTCTATGTGATCGACGGTATCCCGATGCCCGACCTGCGTTCGTCGCAGACCGAGGGCACCTACGAAACGCCCGACGGCGGCGATTTCGAGGGTATCTCGAACCTCAACCCCGAGGACATCGAATCCATGACGGTGCTTTCGGGCGCCACGGCGGCCGCGCTCTACGGTTCGCAGGGTGCCAACGGCGTGATCGTCATCACGACCAAAAAGGGCGAGGAGGGGCGTGTGCGCGTGAACTACGCCAACAATACCACCTTTTCGTCGCCGTTCGTCATGCCGCAGTTCCAGAACACCTACGGCACCGAAGCTACGGCACCGTCCATGAGCTGGGGTACGAAGCTCTCGACCCCGACCTCGTACGACCCCTCGGATTTCTTCCAGACCGGCTTCGAGGAGACCAATGCGATCTCGATCTCGGGCGGTACGCGCGTGAACCAGTCCTATTTCTCGGCCGCTTCGCTCAATTCGCGCGGCATCATCCCCAACAACGTCTACAACCGGTACAACTTTACCTTCCGCAATACCACGCAGCTCATCAAGGACAAGCTGACGCTCGACCTGGGCGCTTCCTACATGCGCCAGTACAAGCGTAACCCGCTCGTGCAGGGCCTCTACCACAACCCGCTGATTCCCATTTACCTCTTCCCGCGCGGCGACGACATCTCCAAGTACGAGGTTTACGAGCGTTACGACGCCACGGCGGGCTATATGAAGCAGTTCTGGCCCCTGGAGTTCATCACCGGCGTCGAGAACCCCTGGTGGATCACCAACCGCGAGCTGTTCGAGAACACGGCGCACCGCTATACGTTCAACGCCACGCTCAAGTGGGACATTGCCGACTGGATCACCCTCACGGGGCGCGTGCGCACCGATAACATGGTGATGAACTATACGCGCAAGATCTATGCCTCGTCCGACAAGCTGTTCGCTTCCGAATACGGTAACTACCAGAACAACAAGATCCATCACAACAACCTCTACGCCGACGCACTGCTGTCGATCAACAAGAGTTTCTTCGACGACAAGTTCTCCCTGTCGTTCAACCTGGGTGCGAGCATCCTCGACGACAAGAACGACGGCGAAGGCTTCGAGGGCCACCTGGCCACCCTCGCCAACAAGTTCTCGGTCTACAACGTGGATATGAGCCATTCGCAGACCAAACCCTACGCCGACCGCTACCACGACCAGACGCAGGCCGTCTACGCCACCGCCCAGCTGGGATATAACGGCATGGTCTACCTCGACGTGACGGCGCGCAACGAGTGGGCGTCGCAGCTGGCCTTCACGCCCCATATGAACATATTCTACCCGTCGGTGGGCCTTTCGGCCGTCATCTCGTCGATGGCCGACCTTTCCAAAGCCGGCATTTCGTTCCTCAAGGTGCGTGCCTCCTATGCCGAGGTGGGTAACGCCCCGCAGCGGTTTATTACCGGTGTCAATACGCCCTTGCAGACGGGCGGTATCGTTTCGTCGGACTCCTATGCCCCGGCTGTCAACCTTACGCCCGAGCGCACCAAGTCGTTCGAAGTGGGCCTGAACGCCAAGTTCCTCGGCAACAAGATCTGGACGGACGTGACCTATTACAATACCAACACCTACAACCAGCTTTTCAGCTACGATGCACCGCCCAGCACCGGCTACAAACGGGCATATATCAATGCCGGCAAGGTCAACAACTGGGGTATCGAAGCGGTCGTGGGTTACAAGAACAAGTGGCGCGACTTCTCGTGGTCGACCAATGTCAACTTCTCGATGAACCGCAACGAGGTGAAGGAGCTGGTTCCCGAAGGCACGCGCGACGTGGCCGGTAACCTGGTGACTGTCGACGAGGTGAACATGGACTACGGCGGCTACCGCATGAAGGTCAAAAAAGGCGGTTCGATCGGCGACTTCTACGTGACGGGGCTCAAGACCGACGATCAGGGACGCATCTATGTCGACCCCAATACCAATACCGTCACCACCGATCCCAATACGTGGCTTTACGGCGGCAATACCGAAGCCCGCTTCCGCCTGGGGTGGAACAACCGCTTCTCCTACAAGGGCGTGAACCTCGGCGTGCTGTTCGATGCCCGCATCGGCGGCCAGGGCGTTTCGGCGACGCAGGCCCTGATGGATCGCTGGGGTGCCTCGCAGGATTCGGCCGACGCCCGGGAAAACGGCGGTGTCTGGATCTCCGAGGATCAGAAAGTCCCCGATGCCAGGGTCTTCTACGCCAACAACGGCAACGGGCTTTCGATGCTTTCACACTACGTTTACAGCATGACCAACGTCCGCCTGCGTGAACTTACTCTGGGCTACGACCTGCCTTCCAGGTGGTTCAACGACAAGATCGGCATGACCGTGTCGCTCGTCGGCCGCAACCTGTGGATGCTCTACAACAAGGCGCCGTTCGATCCCGAGATCACCGCGTCCACGGGTACCTATTACCAGGGGCTCGACTATTTCATGCAGCCCAGCGCCCGTACCATCGGTTTCAGCGTAAGACTCCAATTCTAAAATTTCAGACCAATGAAACGATTCAATCATACAATAGGATTTTTCGCCGCTGCGGCGCTTGCCGCCTGTACTGGTGACTTCGAATCCTTCAACACCAATCCCGATGCGGTGCAGTCGGTCGACAAGAAGACCTACATCACCACCATGCAAATGGATGCCGTGATCCCGTGCAGCGACGTGGGGGCCAACGAATTCCAGCGCGCCTGCAACCTGATGGGCGACGCCTTCGGCGGCTATCTCTCCCCGATCCAGGCCTTCAACGGCGGCAGCTATACCTGTACTTACGACCTCGACGGTACGGACTACAACAACGTGCCTTTCTCGGTGGCTTTCACCAATGTGATGCCTGCATGGCTCAACCTCAAGTACGCCTACCAGAACGGACAGGTTACCGACGATGTCTTTGCCGTTGCCGAGGTCATCAAGGTGATGGCCCTCCAGCGTACCACCGACATCTACGGCCCGATCCCCGTTTCGAATTTCGGCCAGACCGAAAACCCCTACGAATCGCAGGAGACCGTCTACAAAAACCTTCTCACGGATCTGAATGCCGCCATCGTGGTGCTCAAGGAGTATGCGGCCAATGCCGCCGACGCCAGGCCGTTGCAGAAGGTCGACGCCGTTTACCAGGGCGACTATGCGAAATGGCTCAAGCTGGCCAACTCGGTCAAGCTCCGCATGGCCATGCGCATCCGTTTCGTCGAACCCGGGCTTGCCCGGACCTATGCCGAGGAAGCCGTCAGGGACGGGGTGATGACCGCTTCGGACGACGGGGCGTGGCTCAAGAGTTCCGGTTCGGTACAGGTATACAATCCGCTCGAAGAGGTGTGGAACGCCTATAACGATACCCGCATGGGTGCGACCATCGACGCTTATATGAACGGTTACGCCGATCCGCGCCTGCCGGCCTATTTCAAAACCTGCGAGGATGGCAAGTACCACGGTGTCCGCAGCGGTCTCAGCTCGATGCTGAAGGCGGACTATACCGGACTTTCGGTGCCCAACGTCGCCAAGGATACGCCCGTCGTGTGGTTCCTCGCTTCCGAGGCCGCTTTCCTGCGGGCCGAAGGCGCCATGCTCGGCTGGGAGATGGGCGGTGACGATGAATCGTTCTACAAGACGGGTATCGAACTGTCGTTCCTCGAACGCGGTCTTACCGCGGCCGCTGCGGCCACCTATGCCGAGAGTGCGAGCGAACCCCAGGCATTCGAGGACGCTTCGGCCGCCTCGACGAAATACAACGCTTCGAAACCTTCGTCCGTCTCCCCGAAATGGAATGCCGGCGCCGGGGACGAGGAGAAACTCGAACGGATCATCACGCAGAAGTGGATCGCCATGTTCCCCAACGGGCAGGAAGCCTGGTCGGAATTCCGCCGCACGGGCTACCCCAAGGTGATCCCGATCGTCAACAACCTCAGCGGCGGCAAGGTCGATACCAACGTCCAGGTGCGCCGTATGACCTTCCCGCGTTCGGAGTACTCGAACAATGCCGCCGGCGTGGCGGCTGCCACCGCACTGCTCGGCGGAGCCGATACCGGCGGTACGAAACTCTGGTGGGATAAGAAATAATGAACCTAAAAACAACACGAAAGATGAAAAATTTCTTGAAATACGTCGCGGCCCTTGCGATCGTGGGTGCCTTTTTCGTCGCTTGTTCGGATTGGACGGATCCCGAGCGTGAAATTACGCAGCATCCCGACCAGCAGTCGCCCATCCTGCGCGATAATGCCTACTACCAGGCTCTGCGCGAATACAAAAAGACCAAGCACAAGATCGCTTTCGGCTGGTACGGTTCGTGGACGGCCGTCGGCGCGTCCTACCAGACCCGCCTGCAGAGTGCTCCCGACTCGATGGATATCATCTCCATCTGGAGCCAGTGGCATTCGCTGACCCCCGAGCAGATCGCCGACAAGGAGTTCGTGCAGAAGATCAAGGGCACGAAGGTGACCTTCACGATCTTCTCGGACAAGATGCCCGAGCCGTTCCTCACCGAGATCGGCGGCGGCGAATATACCGACGAGGCCATCGAGGCCTACGCCAAAGCCTACTGCAAGGACTCGATGGACAAGTACAGCTACGACGGCATCGACGTCGACTACGAACCCGGCTACGGCGCTTCGGGGCCGTTCGTGGGACATGACAACGAGCTGTTCAGGAAGCTGATCCTGGCCATGAGCAAATACGTCGGCCCCAAGTCGGGGACGGGACGCCTGCTTATGATCGACGGCGTGCCCTATGCCGTGCATGCCGATGTGGCCGACTGCTTCGACTACGGCATCGTGCAGGCTTATAATTCTTACGGCTACACCGATTTGCAGGATCGCTTCGACGAAGCCGATAAGAAAGGCTGGAAGCCCGAGCAGTATATCTTCGCCGAGAACTTCGAGTCCCTCTGGAAAACCGGCGGCGTGTCGCATGAATGCCGCGACGGCCAGTGGGTCAACTCGCTGCTGGGCATGGCGCGCTTCAACCCCACGCAGGGTTTCGGTGCCGGTTTCGGTGCCTACCACATGGAGTATGAGTACGCCAATTCGTCGATGCCTTACAAGTATATGCGCGAGGCGATCCAGGATGTGAACCCCGCCGGCGGCGACCTGATCGTCGGTCTGACCTCGACCGGCTTGTCCAAATACCTGTTCCTGGTCGGGGACGACGGTACCATCACGGGCGAGGTGGACGAAAAAATCCGGGTCGAGCTGGCTCGTCCTGCCCCGGCCGACGTTTCGTTCCCGCTGGCTATCGACAATTCGCTGGTCGATGCCTACAACGAAAAGCACGGCACCTCCTACGAGCCGATCGACCCCGCGCGTGTTTCACTCGGCACGCTCGGCGTGGCAGCCGGTGCGTTCTTGTCCGACGAGGTGTCCGTTACCGTAAGTTCTGCCGGGATCGAGAAGGGTTACTACCTGATCCCCATCGTCGTGGAACTTCCCGCGGAAGATATTTATACCTCGAAGGAGCCATTGGTACGCTACCTGCTGTTGACGGTGTCGGCGGTGGAGATCGACGTCGATGCGACGGCGCTTACGGGCGTGAAGATCGAACCTGCCTCCGGGTGGACGATCGTCTGCTACCAGGGCACCGCTTCGAGCGGCGCCAACGGCGTCTGGAACCTCGATTCCGATGCGCAGAAGGCCTGCATGTTCGACGGCAAGCTCGACTCCAACTGCTGGTATGCCGCGAATGCGTCCTATTCGTGGGGGAACGGCGGCAACTTCATCATCACGCTGGACAAGGCCTACGACATCAACGGCTTCCGCTGGCATATCTACTACGAGGACTCCAACCCCGAATGTACCGATTTCCAGTACAGCGAGGACGGCACCAACTGGTATAGCCTCACCAATGAAATTTCGTTCGTGCCCAAACTCTCGGCCGACAACTGGAAGATATTCCAGTTCAAGAAGACCGTCAAAGCCCGCTATCTCCGGGTATACGTCGGCCGGGTAACCGATTTCACCAGTATGAACGAGGCCGAGATTTTCGCCCCTGCAAACTAAACCTAAAACAAGAGAACTATGAAACTGAAATATTTGGTCGCTCCGCTGTTGTTCGCCGCCGCTGCGGCGACGGGCTGTCAGGAGTCCGCGGAGACCTATCCTGCGATCTACATGACCGATGCGCAGAACAATCCCGACAAATCAATGACCATCGACGAACCCCCTGCCGAGACCTCGATCACCGTATCCTCCTCGGTGGTTATGGAGCACGACGTGCGGATCCAGTTGGAAGTGCGGCCCGAACTGCTGGCTGCCTATAACGACAAGTACGGCAAAAACTACCAGATTCCGCCCGAGGACAGCTATGCCCTGAGTTCGACCGAAACGACCATCCTGGCCGGCTACAACACCTCTTCGGCGATCGACTTCACGGTGTCGTCCGTCTCGGAGTTCGCCGAGGGCGTGACCTATTGCGTCCCCGTGGGCATCAAGACCGTATCCGGCGGAATAAGCGTGCTCGAACCGAGCCGCACGCTCTTCATCGTGCTGAAAACGCCCGTGATCAGCAAGGCGATTTACCTGGGTTCGGGCAACATCTACGATGTGCCTTCGTTCCAGGAGAATTCCGACCTGGCAGCCCTTCCGCAGCTCACGCTCGAAGCCCGCGTATACATGCTCGGCTTCCAGTCCCGCGATCCTTACATCAGCTCCATCATGGGTATCGAGGGCATTTGCGGCGTGCGTTTCGGCGACGTGAAGGTCGATCCCGACTGCATCCAGATCTGCCACGACTCCTACCAGCCGGCGGCTTCCGACAAGCCGTTCAGCCTTGAGAAATGGTATCATGTCGCCGCCGTCTGGACAGGTTCGTCGTGGGATATCTACATCGACGGGCAGTATGCCACGGGCGTGGAGACGCAGGGCGAGACCATCGACCTTACGAGCGACAACGCGAAAGGGTTCCATTTGGGAGCTTCCTATGGCCGCGGCCGTACGCTGAATGGTTACGTCGCCGAGTGCCGCGTATGGACACGGGCTCTTTCGCAGGCCGAGATCGCCAACAACATGAACTATGTCGATCCCACGTCCGACGGGCTGCTCGCCTACTGGCGCATGAACGCATGGGAACCCAACGAGAGCGGTTACGGCAATATCGTGCGCGACCTTACGGGCCATGGTTACGATGCCATCGGCGACAGTTCGAATCCGACGATGATGGACACCAAGTGGAATTAGTCCGCTTATAGACCGACAAGGGCCGTGCGACCCCGGCATAAGCCGGGTTGCACGGCCCTTTTTTCATACTCCTGCTTCGGGCTGTCCCTGCTTCGGCCTGCAAACCCGCCCCGGATGGCGGCTTGTGGGCAGTCTATCGGCGGGTTCGCTTTTCGGTTATCCCTGTTTTTCAACGGTTTCCGGGCTCGGGTTGCACCGGTTGCCGCTTGTCCGCGTCCTTCGACGGTTTCCCGACTGGAGTCGCTCCGCTTCCCGGCTGCGG
>UMFO01003527.1_pt1 | contig 11672 bp, 8 predicted proteins | sample 1965051 | NCBI WGS metagenome assembly UMFO01 (sample SAMEA4836050, study PRJEB28245) | human gut metagenome | biome: gut microbiome; material: fecal sample | place: Denmark | collected 2008
AGATACACCACGTCCGGCAGCAGCGGCAGCACTCGGTTCCGCAGCTCGTCCTGGTCCAGACCCACACCGCGCGTGCCCACGCGCACGCCGCATCGTTCCAGTGCCTGCAATACGCTTTCCGTGGGGACGGTGTCATTGCCGGTAACCTCGAAGTCCCAGATGAAGGCGCTGCCCACCGCCAGCAGCAGCGGCAGCACCAGCGCCGCCGCCAGCAGCACATACCGGTGCCTGCACCGCCGCCACAGCTCCGGCGCGCCGGACTTTCGGCACACGGTCACCTGTGCGCCGATGTCCGCCGTCACCTCGGCCAGGCGCCGCGCGCCGGACAGGGTGGTGGTCACGCGGAAGGATGTCTCCGTCAGCCAAGTCAGGTCCCAGAAAGGAATGCCGTGGGCGGCGCACAGGTTCACCACGCGCTCCGGCGCGGTACAGACCACCTCAGCCACCGCCTGACCGCGGAGATAATTCACTGCTTTACGGTACACGGCGCCCCCCTTACTCCACCAGTTCGATGCCGGATATTTTTCCGGTGATCCGCAGCTCCTGCTCCGTCATCACCAGCAGCTGCAGGCCCTGGCCCCGGACACGGACCACCACGCCGCCCCCGTTGACGTCCACCGCCTCGGTGGTGTAGGCCAGCACGCCACGGTGCCGGTCCATATACAGCTCCCGGTTGCCCAGCAGCTCGATCCGAGCCACGCCGGCGGCGATGTTCACCGGCAGTTCCAGGCGCTCCAGCGCCTCCTGGCCCACCTGGGCCAGCTTCTTTTTCAGTCCCGCCACACCGTCACCTCCCTGCGGATGATACAGAACGCTATGCGCGGACGCGCCGGAACTTGCCTGTCCGGGGCGGGGTATTTCCCGGCGGCGGCGCGCATAGGCTGGGGACCGGTGATGGTGATGATAAAACGCGTGTTGGCGCTGCTGGGCAGCGGGACGCTGGCGATACTGCTGCTGCGGCAGGCGGAGACGGCGGCCCAGGCGGTGCGGGACGGCGTACAGCTGTGTTTGACGTCGGTGATACCGGCGCTGTTCCCGTTTTTTGCCGTCTCGTCCCTGCTGGTGGCGCTGGGGGCAGCGGAGGCGGCAGGCCGGGCGCTGGCACGCTCCTTCGGGCGGCTGTTCCGCTGCGGCGGCGCGGGGTGCGCCGCCCTGCTGCTGGGGCTGGTGGGCGGCTATCCTGTGGGGGCGCGGACGGCGGCGGAGCTGGTGCGCCGGGGGGAGCTGTCCCCTACCGAGGGGGCGCGGCTGCTGACGTTCTGTAACAACGCCGGCCCGGCCTTTGCCATCGGCGTGGCCGGGGTGTCGGTATTCGGCAGCGCCCGGACGGGAGCCTGGCTGTATCTGCTGCACTGTGCCGCCGCGCTGCTGACGGGTCTGCTGTTCTGCCGCCGCCCACTGCCCGTCACCGCCATGCCGAAACGGCCTGTGCCGCCGCAAACCGGACTGACGGGGCAGTTTCTCCGGGCGGTGGAGGGGGCGGTGTCCGCCATGGCCCGGGTGTGCGGGTTCGTGGTGTTCTTTCTGGTGCTGCTGCGTCTGGCGGAGGGGCTCATCGGTCCCCTGCCGCCGCCGGCGGCGGGGGTGCTGGAGCTGACCAACGGCATCCTGCGCCTGACGCCGGACCGCCGGGGCTTCGTCACCGCGGCGGCGCTGCTGGGCTGGGGCGGGCTCAGCGTCCACTGCCAGACGGCGGCGGTGACGGCGGGCAGCGGCATCTCCCTGCGGCTGTATGTGCCGGCCAAGGCGGTGCAGGCAGCGTTGTCAGCAGGACTGGCGGCGCTGCTGGCACCGTATCTGCTGCCGTAGGGCACCCCGAGGGTCCCTCCTGCGTAGAATGACCACGGAGAGAAGTCTCCCATCATTCCCGACAGGAGGTCACATAGGATATGAGCATTACGCTCCGTCATGCCGCCGCCTGCTATCAAGCCCCGGACGGCGAGGTGGAGGCGGTACGGGACGTGTCCTTCACGGTGGAGGAGGGCGCGTTCGTCAGTTTAGTGGGACCCTCCGGCTGCGGCAAATCCACCCTGCTCAGCGCCATTGCCGGTCTGGAGCCCCTCAGCGGCGGCACTATCGAGATCGACGGCCGGACGGTACAGGGCACGTCGCCAAAGATCGGCTTTATGCCCCAGCGGGACCAACTTTTCGAGTGGCGGAATATATGGGACAACGTGACGCTGGGGCTGACGGTCCGTGGTGAGAAGGACCCGGCGGCCTATGCGCACGTGTCACGGCTGCTGGAGCGCTACGGGCTGGCGTCCTTTGCCAAAAAGCGGCCCTGCCAGCTCTCCGGCGGTATGCGCCAGCGCTGCGCCCTGATCCGGACCCTGGCCACTGAGCCGGAGATATTGCTGCTGGATGAGCCCTTTTCCGCCCTGGACTACCAGACACGGCTGGCGGTGTCGGCGGATATCTGGCGCATATTGCAGCAGGAGGGCAAAACGGCCCTGCTGGTCACCCATGACATCGCTGAGGCGGTGAGTATGTCCGACCGGGTGGTGGTGCTGTCCCGCCGCCCCGCCGTGGTGAAGGCGGAGATGGACATGGGTGCGCTGCGTGGTCTGCCGCCGCTGGAGCGCCGGGACACGCCGGAATTTCACCGGTACTTCAACGCCATATGGAAGGAGCTGGACGTTCATGCCTGAGAAAGCGTCTTCGCCCCGCCGTGCGGCGTACCTGAGGACCGTGCGCCGCGAAAAGCGCCGGGTGCGTATCTGGCAGATCGCGCTGGTGGCGGTGCTGTTTGCCGTGTGGGAGCTCAGCTGCCGGCTGGGGCTGTCCGACGGCTTTCTGGTCAGCAGTCCCAGCCGCATGGTGCAGACCCTGTGGCGGCTGTGCGCCTCCGGCGAGCTGTGGCACTACGCGGCGGTGTCCATCGGTGAGACGGTGCTGGGCTTTACCGCCGGGACAGTGCTGGGCACGGCCGTCGCCGTGGCCATGTGGTGGTCGGACACCGCCGCCCGCATTCTGGACCCGTACCTGGTGGTGCTGAACGCACTGCCGAAAACGGCCCTGGGGCCCATCTTCATCGTGTGGATGGGCGCGGGCATGGGGGCCATCGTCACCATGACGCTGGCCATTTCACTCATCGTCACCATCCTGAGTATGTACACCGGCTTCCGCACCACCGACCCGGAGAAGCTGCGGCTGATGCGGACGCTGGGCGCTGACAAGCGCCAGATCCTGTGGCTGCTGGTGTTCCCGGCCAACTGCCCCACGCTGTTCTCCACGCTGAAGGTGAATGTGGGCCTCTCGTGGGTGGGGGTCATCATGGGCGAGTTCCTGGTGTCCCGGGCCGGGCTGGGGTATCTCATCGTCTACGGCTCCCAGGTATTCAACATGGACCTGGTCATGGCCAGCGTGCTGGTGCTGGGGCTGGCGGCAGTGGGGATGTACCTGCTGGTGCTGCGGGCGGAAGCATTCTTAAATCATCTATGGGGGGTACGTGCATGAAAAAACAACTTATCTGCATTTGTATGGCCGCGCTGCTGTCGCTCAGCCTGCTGACCGGCTGCGGCGCGGGGACCGATACCGGCGATACCGCCGGCACGGAGACGAAAAATGTCACGGTCCGGCTCAGTGAGGTGACGCACTCGGTGTTCTACGCACCGCAGTACGTGGCTATGAGCCAGGGGTTCTTCGCCGACGAGGGGCTGGACATCGAGCTGAGCAACGGCGGCGGGGCCGACAAGGTGATGACCGCCGTGGTATCCGGCGGCGCGGACATCGGCCTGGCCGGGCCGGAGAGCTGCATCTATATCCACGCGCAGGGCAAGGACGATCTGCCGGTGATCTTCGCCCAGCTGACCAAGCGGGACGGCTCGTTCCTGGTGGGCCGCAGCGACGAGACCTTCGACTGGAACGACCTGAGGGGCAAGACCATCATCGGCGGGCGCAAGGGCGGCGTGCCGGAGATGACGCTGGAATACGTCCTCAAGCAGCACGGCATCGTACCCCAGGAGGACGCGGTGGTGGACACCTCGGTGCAGTTCAACATGATGGCCGGGGCCTTCACCGGTGGTCAGGGGGACTATGTGACGCTGTTTGAGCCCACCGCCACGGAGGTAGAGCGCGCCGGACACGGGTATATCCTCTGCTCCATCGGCGAGGAGTCCGGGGAGATACCCTACACCGCCTATTTCGCCAGCCAGAGCTATATGACGGCGCATCCGGAGGTCATTCAGGGCTTTGCCAACGCCATCGCACGGGCGCAGCAGTGGATCGTGGACCACACGGACCGGGAGGTGGCGGAGGCCATCATCGACCAGTTCCCGGATACGGACCTGGATACCCTGGAGGCCGTTACCGCCCGGCACCGGCAGATCGATGCATGGAACGCGGGGCCGATGATGGCGCGGTCGGCGCTGGAACGGCTGGAGACGGTGATGACCGAGGCCGGCGAGCTGGAGAAGGACCAGTGGGTGGACTTCGACAAGCTGGTGGACAACAGCTTTGCCCAGAAGGCCATGGAAGCGCAATAAGCAAAAAAGAAAGCCCATGCGGGCTTTCTTTTTTGCGTTCATATCAGCTCAGGGCGGAGATGACCTCGGCGTATTTGTCGATGTCGGACGCGCCGTTCCAGGTCATAAAGCCGCCGGTGCACCCAGCGTCCCGCAGGGCCCGGACCTCGTCGGCCAGCTCCGCCGCGCCGTAGTGGTTGTACGGCTCACGAATGGCGTTGTAGCACTGTATCCATGTGCGTACCGCGCCGGGGGAGGCTGTCTCGCTCTGGCGGGCCATGGCGCTCTCGCCGAAGTTGTGGACGGTGGTATAGGGGTGCTCCCAGGGCTTATAGTCCCCCTGGGCGCTGTAATGGTCCGGGTAGGGCATACCGGAGATGGCGTCCACCACGGAGCTGATGGCCGGCCAGTACTGACCGCAGGCGGTGACGTAGGCGTTGGCGCACTCGCCGAACACATCGCCGGAGATGTAGTACCCGGCGTCATGCAGCCGCTGCGCGGCGTAGATCAGGAACCGCTGGACCGCCTGGGCCTTACTCTCACCGTAGGTGTTTTTGTAATCGATGGTACCCGCCTGCTCATACTTATACGCGCCGTCGGGGAAGCGGATGTAGTCAAACTGGATCTCGTTGAAGCCCAGAGCGGCGGCCTCCAACGCCAGCTCCACCTTGTACTGCCACACGGTGCGGTTGTAGGCGCTGGGCCAGTACATGGAGCTGATCTTCAGGGGCGTGCCGTTCAGGTCGGAGATGACGTACTCCGGGTGGTCGGCGGCCAGGTGGGCGTCATTGAACACCGTGATGCGGCCGATGACGTAGTAGCCGGCGTCACGGAGCTTCTGCACGTTGGCCTTGAAGCCCTCCATAGTGTCCTGAGCCGCGGCGTAGGCGGACGGGCTGTACTGCTGCATGACCGGGGAGGCGTAGGATACCGCCGTGCCGTCCACGATGTCCACCACAAAGGCATTGATGCCCGTCCCCTGGGCCAGCCGGATATAGCTGTCCGCATACTGTATGGCGCTGCCGTTCAGGTACAGGGCCCGCACCTCGTCGGGCATCACATTGTCCGTGAAGGCCGGCTTCTCCGTGGGGTAGTAGTCCAGGCCGGCCGCGTCGCCGCCGCCCCAGCTGTCGCCCCGCGCGGCGTGGAGCGCGTATAACGTATCGTTGTACTGGACTGCGGCCTCCTCCGCCGTCAGACGGACGTTCTCTCCGTCGATGTACCCCTCGCCCCGGTCACAGCTGACGGCCCAGCGCAGGACCTCGCCGTTTTCGTCCAGGCCGTCAAAGCCGGTGACGGTCAGCGCCATGCCCTTTTCCACGGCGCAGCCGGGGACCACGCCCGTTTCGTCCGTCAGGCTCATGCCCCGCAGGGCGTACACCGTCTCCGTCAGCACCGCGCCGTTGTAGTCTGCGGTCAGGTTGGCCGCGTCCAGATAGGCGTAGCCCTCGCCGTTGACCACGCGGACGCGGTCCGCGCCGCCCTCGGCGTCCTCAACAACGTACTGTACCTCCGCACCGCGGACCAGGGAACCCAGCTGAGTCCCGTTTTCGTCATACACAGGGGCGGTGGTCCCAGCAGCGGCCACATAGCCCGCCGCCGTCTCCGGCACCACGGGATTAAACTGCCGCCAGATAATATATCCCAGCGTGCCCAGCGCCAGCAGGCACAGCACGATGAGTACCACCGCCGCGCCGGTGCCGTGTTTCTTTTTCGTATTCGTTGACATAAATTGATTTCTCCTTGCGTATTTTTGTCAGCCTGCGGCCATTATACGCCATTCCGCGCCATAAATCCACCCAAATCTTGTGGCGCCGGTGACAAAATTTTCATATTTTTTGTGTTTTTCTCGTTTTTTTGGTAGACAACGACGCAGACCGATGGTATACTACACATGACTATTGTTATGTAAATCGGCGGAGGGCCTTCCCGCCGCCGGCGCTTCCCATACAACTTAGAGATAAGGCAGGGTGTATCGACATGAAGAGGACGAAACGGGGAATGGCATTGATCCTGGCGGCGGTGATGGCGGTGAGCTGCGCGACCACCATACTGCTGGCTGCCAGTAAACCGTGGACCGGCGTGGGTATCGGTGAACTGAGCCAGTACTACGAGACCGGCAACAACGCGGACCCAGGCCGTGTCTCCAATGTAAAGGGTGACAGCGGCGGTACCTCCTACGGACTGTATATGTTTGTGGAGGGCACGGTGACAAATTTCATCAATTGGCTGAAGCAGCAGCCCAAGAACAGTACATACTACGCCATCGGTGATAGGCTGTACAACGCCTACGCCTACAACACCAGCGGCCAGTACTACCCCGGCTTCGGCTCCAACTTCAAGAACACATGGCAGGAGATCGGCCGGAACAACCGCACCGAGTTCGCTCAGGCACAGACAGAGTTCTGGGGCAGCACCCAGTACACCCAGCTTGTCAGCAATATTGAGCGTTTGTTCAGCGGCTTTGACATCGACAACTACTCCGTCGCCCTGAAGAACGTCTTTTGGAGCCGCAGCGTCCACCACGGCGTAGGCGTTACCTACGGCGCCAACAGTGATGACAAAATGAGTGGCGCCACCGGCGTTATTGCCCGGGCGTTCCGGTCACTGGGCGGCTTCAAGAACCAGAGTGAGGCGGAGCTGATCGCCGCCATCTACGCCGAGTGCAGCCGCCTGGACCCCGTCGGCAAATATAAAGAAGATAACATGGATACCTACACCGCCCAGAAGTACGGCGTGTACGGTCGTTCCATGGCGTATTTCAACGTCAACAGCGGCGGCGTTCAGACCTCTGTGTACAGCCGTCTCCATGTCAATGAGCCGTCGGACGCGCTGGTGATGCGCTATGTCAACTCTACCCCTGATATTGCCGAAGGCAAATACACTCTGCTTTACATCAACAACAATGAGCAGACTCACGGGCTTGACCCCAACCAGTCTACCCTGGTGACGGCCGACAAGGCTGTCAAACTGCAGATCACCTATTACAGTGGTGAAAAATACACCATCGCTACCGCAGACGGAAGTCAGCGCCTGACTATCTCCGGCGGCAAGCCGGTGCTGGCGTCCCCCGCCGCTGACAACAACCAGTTCTGGGTGATCTACGGCAGCACCAGCAGCGGCTACACCCTGCAAAATGTGGGCACTAAGCAGTACGTGACCGTGACGGTGACCACAGAACAGGTGGCCGAGGACGGCAATAAGGTACTGACAAAGGCAGAGCGTGTGGCCGCGATGATTGCCGCAGCAACGAGCGACGAGGAGGGTGCGCTGGGTGATAGCGAGGCCCGTTTTAATGAGTTGCTGGCCGCAGAAGCATTGGCGCTGACTACGGCACGCCTTGAAGGTAAAACACAGGAAGACATCGATGCGGATATTGCGGCGATGGAAAAGGCCGAAAAGGACTTTTACGATTATGTAAATGAGCTGGATACGCTTTTGAGCGATGAAAATGCCGTGTTGACGACGGATCAGCAGAACGAGCTCGCGAAGAGATACAATGCATATATTAGCGCCATCGAAAAATTTACCGGTAAGAAAATCGACGAGATCATCGCCATCGTGGCGGAAAAGCTGGTGACGGAGCAGATGGCCGCCGAGGCGGAGGCACCGAAGCCCTCCACCACTGTCACTACCTACACCGTGGGTCTGACTGACGAGAGTGCCAAGGCCGCCCGCTGGTCGCTGAACAAGCTCGGCGGCACCGACGACTGGACTCTGACCGGCCTGTTTTACCCCGGCTGCGATGACTCCGATGCCATCGGCGGCACGGTCACCCACCATCTCACCGAGGGCAATTCCTCCTTCCCCCTGCGCGGCGTCATCTCCTGCACCAAGAGCATCAGTTCCGTGACTGTGAAGGTGAAAGGTACCTCTGGCGAACCGGGTTTTACCGTCACGGGCAGCGGCAAGGGCAATTGGTTTGACCTGTGGGAGTTGGATGAATACGCGACCTTCAGTTCTCTGAAGCAGGGCACCTACACATTGACCATCTCTGGCAAAAACGCCAGCGGTGAGGTTGACATCTGGTCTGACAACTTTACTGTGGGCGCCAAGGACAGCAGCGCACCCGCCACCAAGGACGATACCTATACTGTTACCTTCAAGAACGGCAGTAATACCGTAACCAGAACTTACAAGCTGGGTGACACCTACGGCACGCTGCCTACGGTGAGTGGCGAAGGCTTCCAGGGCTGGTTTACCGACGACGGCGAGCAAATCTTTGAGAACTCCATTGTGGCCGCCGAGGACCACACCATCACGGCCAAGTTCGGCACCCTGTATACTGTCACCTTCAAGGTGGACGGCAGCGTGTACCGCAGCCGCCAGCTGGCCAAGGACAGCCCCATCGTTGCCCCCTCCAATCCCTTCAAGTCGGCGGACAGCAGCTATGTTTACAGCTTCAGCCATTGGGTGGACGGCAGCGGCAACCGATTCGTGGAGGGCAGGACCTACATGCCCGCGGGGGACGTGACCTACACCGCCGTGTTTACCAAGACGGCCAACAGCGGCGGCGGCACCGGCGGCAGTACCGGCGGAAACACCGGTACGAACACGCCCACGCCCTCCGGCAACTATCTGACCGGCGTATCACCCAGCACGTCTGTCTCCGCAATGAACAGCGCGGGCTACACCATCTATAACGGCAGCGCCAAGGTGACCTCCGGCCTCGTGGGTACCGGTATGACCGCTGTCAGCAGCTCCGCCACCGTGACCATCGTGGTCACCGGCGACGTCAGCGGCGACGGCAAGATCACCATCACCGACGTGGTCAAGCTGCAGAAGTCCGTGGTGGGCTCCGGCAGCCTGTCCGGCGCCTACGCCAAGGCGGCCGATATCAACGGTGACGGCAAGGTCACCATCACCGACGTGGTGCAGGCCGCCCAGGTTACCGTGGGCCAGCGCACCATCGGCTGAGGAGGAAACATCCTATGAAAAACAAACTGTTCCGCGCCGCGGCCTCCGCGCTGCTGACGCTGCTGCTGGTGGTCACGCTGCTGCCCGTGCAGGCCCATGCCGCCGGAGCGACGCTGACCGGCACCGCCGCCCCGCAGGCGGGCGACACCGTCACACTGACGCTGTCCGTGCCCAACAAGGTCTACGGTCTGACCGCCGACCTGAGCTACAGCGGCAATTTGTCCTTTACCAACTACAACTGCTCTGTCAGCGGATGGAGCATCGTGGTCAACAACAACAAGTTCAGCGTTTACGGCACGTCCAGCTCCAGCGGCGGACTGGTCACCATCAAGATGAAGGTATCCGGCAGCGCCAAGGAGGGCGACGCCCTGACCGCCACGTTCTCCAACATCGTGGTGTCCGACGGCAACATCGACACCAGTCTGGACAGCGCCAGCTGGTCCGGCAAGGTGGGCGCGGCACCCAGCGGCAACTGCAGCCTCAGTTCGCTGAGCTGCTCCAATGCCACATTGAGCCCCTCCTTCTCCAGCAGCACCACATACTACACCTGCACGGTGCCCTTCGCGGTGGAAAAGCTGGATCTGAACTACAAAAAGGCCGACAACAGCGCTACGGTGTCTGTCAGCGGCAATGAGCTGGCGGTGGGCGTCAACACCGTGACCATCAAGGTCACGGCGGCCAACGGCGCCACCAAGAGCTATACCATCGATGCCACACGCCAGCAGGACCCCAACTACAAGCCCTCCACCGACGCGTCCATCGCCGCCCTGACGCTGGAGGGGGCCACGCTGTCTCCGGCGTTCACGCCCACGGTGACGGATTACATCGCCTACGTCCCCTATGAGACGAAGCAGGTGACCATCGCCGCCACGGCAAAGGACGAAAAGGCCCAGGGCATCACCGGCACCGGCGAGGTGCGGCTGTCCGCCACGGAGGCGGAGACGGTGCTCACCGTTACCGGCACCGCCGAGGACGGCAAGACCAAGCAGAACTATACCATCCATGTGCTGCGGATGCCGGCCTATACCGGTATTGTCCCCACGGTGGAGGTCATCGACCCGGCCACCATCCCCGAGGTACCGCCGCTGGAGATCCCCGGGACCATTGCGATGCCGCTGATCGGCGAGGTCAAGACCGTGTATGTGGCCATCGCGGCGGCGGTGCTGCTGGTGGCGGTGCTGTTCCTGCTGGGCTTCCTGATCGGCCGCGGCCACACGGGCGGCGGCGATGATGAGGAATACGACGACGAACCGCCGCGGACCCCGGCGAAGCCCCTGATCCCCGAGGAACGGCACACGGCACGGGTGCCCCGTCTGGTGCCCCGCGAGGAGAGCAGCGACAGCGAGCCTGCCGCCATCCCCGACAAGACCCCGGCGGCGCCTATGACGCCCGCCGCGCCGGCGGAGAAGCCGGCGACCGCAGAGCGCTCCGCCCAGGACGAGCCCACCCAGGCCGACGAGGACGAGGTGCGGACCATGTCGCTGGACGACCTGCTGGACGATATCCACAATATGTAACAAAAATGACCTAAGCCTTGGCTTAGGTCATTTTTACGCAGCAAAAGCATCCGGGATAGCGCCCGGATGCTTTTTGCTCAATAATCCACCTTCATCAGGCACAGACCCTCCGGCGGCGCGGTGGGGCCCGCCTGCTTGCGGTCCCTGGCGGCCAGGATGTCCCGCACCTGCTCCGGCGTCCAGTAGCCGCGGCCCACCTCCAGCAGCGTGCCCACCATGATGCGGACCATGTTCTGCAAAAAGCCGGTGCCATGGAAGGTGAATACCACCCGGTCCTTCCGGCGCTCAATGGCGATGTGGTCCACCAGACGGACGGTGGACTTCTTCATCCGCGGATTGCCGCAGAAGCTGGCGAAGTCGTTTTCACCCAGCAGATAGGCCGCCGCCTGACGCATTTTCTCCACATCCGGGTCGTAGTCCAGCAGGGTAACGTACTTCCGGTCAAACACCGGCTTCACCGGACCGGTGTGGCAGGTGTAGCGGTAGGTCTTGCCCAGGGCGTTATAGCGGGCGTGGAAACGGGGCGCGGCCTCCTTGACCTCCCGGACAGCGATGGCGTCGGGGAGGTAGCGGTTCAGATAGTCACGGAGGGCGTCGGGCGTCTCAGTCACGTCCAGCACCACATTGGCGGTCATGGCCCGGGCGTGGACACCGGCGTCGGTGCGGCCCGCGCCGATAACATTCACCGGATAGCCCTGCAGCGTTCCCAGCACGGCCTCCAGTTTGCCCTGGATGGTATCCTTGTCCGGCTGGCGCTCCCAGCCGAAGAAGCGGG
>UMFO01038333.1_pt1 | contig 11588 bp, 8 predicted proteins | sample 1965051 | NCBI WGS metagenome assembly UMFO01 (sample SAMEA4836050, study PRJEB28245) | human gut metagenome | biome: gut microbiome; material: fecal sample | place: Denmark | collected 2008
ACATCCAATGCAGCAAACAGCACGAACACAACAGAGAGCAGTGCAGACGCAGCCGATTCCGCAAAGGACACTGCACAGAATACTGCAGACAAAACCGTGTACAAAGTTGGAATCGTACAGTATGTAGATGATGCATCCTTAAACCAGATCGAGAAAGCAATTGAAGCAGAGCTGGATGCAAAAGGAGCAGAACTTGGTGTGACATTTGATTATGCAGATTACACCTATAATGGTCAGGCAGATTCCTCTACCCTGAACCAGATCGCAGCAGATCTTGTGGCAGAGGGCGTCGATGTGATCATTCCGATTGCAACGCCGGCAGCAATGATCATGCAGAACGCAACGGAAGATAATCAGATCCCGGTTGTATTTTCCGCAGTATCAGATCCGGTCGGAGCAGGACTTGTAGCAAGTGCAGATGCTCCGGGTGCCAATATTACAGGAACATCCGATGCAATTGATGTGGCACAGATCATGGATTTCATTTTGGCAGCGGATCCGGATGCTGCAAAAATCGGATTTCTGTATGATAAGAGCCAGGATTCTTCCACAAGTGCTATTCAGGCGGCAAAAGATTACTGCGATGAACATGGGATTTCCTATGTAGAAAAAACAGGTACAACAACCGGTGAGATCCAGGCAGCAGCAGATTCCCTGGTGGCAGAAAAAGTAGACGCTATTTTTACACCACAGGACAACACTGTTATGACAGCAGAACTTGCGATTTTTGAAAAATTTGCAGACGCAGGTATCCCTCACTACACAAGTGCAGATTCCTTTGCTTTAAACGGAGCATTCTTAGGATACGGCGTCAACTATGAGACACTCGGAACAAAGACAGCAGACATGGTTGCAGACATTCTTGCAAACGGAGCAGATCCGGCCACAACACCGGTAGAAACATTAGACAGCGGTATCGTAACCGTAAATACAGAGATTGCAGAAAAAGTCGGAATCGATTATTCTATCTTTAAAGATATGTGTTCCGAATTGATCGAGACAGTAACAGCAGAGGAGTTTAATTAAGGTATGGGTTCCATTATTACATTATCAATTGTACAGAGTGCATTAGAACTTGGTTTTATCTATGCACTGGTCGCACTGGCATTATTTATATCCTTCAGTATTTTAAACATTGCGGATCTTTCGACCGATGGATGTTTTACATTGGGATGTGCCGTCTGTGCATCGGTGACGCTTGCAGGTCATCCGATATTGGGATTATTTGCAGCGATGGCAGCAGGTGTCTGCTCCGGTTTTGTGACCGCTTTCTTACAGACAAAAATGGGGATTCAGTCCATTTTGGCGGGAATCATCGTAAATACCGGATTGTATACAATTAATATTGCAGTAATGGGATTCGCTTCCAACATGAACTTATTCAACTGTGAATCCGTTTTTACCTGGGCAAAAACAGCGATCGGTGGAACATGGTATAAACTGATCGTGGCTGCACTGATCGTTATCATTGTAGGAGTGCTGATCTCTTTCTTTTTAAATACAAGGCTTGGACTTTCCATCCGCGCAACCGGAGATAATCCGGATATGGTAAGAGCCTCCAGCATTAATACAAGTGCCATGATCACGATCGGACTTTGTGTTGCAAATGCCCTGACCGGTCTTTCCGGCGGTCTGCTTGCACAGTATCAGAAATCCTGTGATATCAATCTTGGAACCGGAATGGTAACGATCGCACTCGCCAGCCTGATCATTGGGGAATCTATCATTGGAAAAGGCGGTATGTTACAGCGTGTGACCGGCGTTATTTTAGGAAGCTGCCTATATCGTTTTATCGTGGCAGTTGCCCTGAGATTAAATGTACCGGCAGAGTGTTTAAAACTTGTTTCTGCAATCATTGTAGCCGTGGCAATTGCATTCCCATATCTGAAAAAGCAGATGAATTTTTACCGGCAGAAGCGTGCCGCAAAGGCTCAGAACCAGATATACGTTCAGGAGATTATGAAAAATGACAGTGAAGGAGGAGAAAGATAATGGCAGAGAAGAACGCAATGCTTGTGATGCGCGATGTCAGCAAAACTTTTAATCCGGGAACTGTCAATGAAAAATGTGCATTAAAAAATCTGAATCTTACATTGAAGCAGGGAGAGTTTGCAACGATCGTAGGAAGCAACGGAGCCGGAAAATCAACGCTGTTTAATGCGATAACAGGAGTCTTTTTTGCAGACAAAGGACTGATCATGCTGGATGGTGAGGACATTACCTATCAGAAAGAGCATGTCCGCAGTAAAGTGATCGGTCATTTGTTTCAGGATCCATTGAAGGGAACCGCACCACATATGACGATCGAGGAGAATATGGCGCTTGCCTACCTGCGCACGACTACTTCAAAGAATGCCTATTTCAGCCGGATCAAGGCATCGGACAAGAAAAAATTCAGAGAGCAGCTCGCACTGCTTGACATGGGGTTAGAAGACCGTATGAAGCAGCCGGTCGGACTTTTGTCCGGTGGACAGCGTCAGGCACTCACACTTTTGATGGCAACGATGGTGACTCCTAAGATTTTGCTGCTGGATGAGCATACCGCAGCTTTAGACCCTGCCACCGCAGAGAAAGTACTGAACCTCACAAAAAAGATAGTGTCAGAGCAGAACATCACCTGCCTTATGGTCACGCACAACATGCATCAGGCGCTTGAACTTGGAAACCGTACCCTCATGATGGATTCGGGAAATATTGTGCTGGATGTTTCCGGGGAAGAACGGGAAAAGATGTCAGTGGATGATCTGTTAGAGCAGTTTGCAGTCCGTGCCGGAAAGGCATTGGATAATGACAGAATTCTGTTTTCCAAAGTGGAGGCATAATAGTGGTGTAGTAAGAATAGAAGCTATAAATAATTAGTATGTTTCAATTATATGAAAAAGCAATAAAACAAGGGAAAAGCCGTTGAAATCTAACGGCTTTTCCTTTATTATATAAAGTAATGCTAAAAAAATGTATATTTTCATAGGAGATTCGTGATTAAGGAAAACGATTACAGAGATGAAAAAGGCAGTGAGTATATACAAGGAGGAAAAACATGTATCCAATCGTTAGAAGAGAAAAACTGGCAGACAAGATCTATCTTATGGATGTCAAGGCTCCTCGTGTTGCGCAGTATTGCGAACCGGGACAGTTTGTGATTGTAAAAATTGATGAGGAAGGTGAACGTATTCCACTTACCATTTGTGATTACGACAGGGAAGAGGGAACGATCACGATCGTATTCCAGACCGTAGGAGCTTCCACAGAGCGTATGGTAAGCTTACAGGAAGGGGATGCTTTTGAAGATTTCGTTGGACCTCTGGGATGCCCATCGGATCTGATCCATGAAGATATCGAAGAATTAAAGAAAAAGAAAATTTTATTTGTTGCAGGTGGTGTTGGTACAGCTCCGGTTTATCCTCAGGTAAAATGGCTGCATGAGCACGGCGTTGACTGTGATGTTATCATGGGTTCCCGTAACAAAGATTTACTGATCTTAGAGGATGAGATGAAAAAAGTTGCCACAAACCTTTATGTGACAACGGATGATGGCTCGTACGGTTTCAAGGGAACCGGTACTGCACAGCTGCAGGAACTCTGGGATAATGGTAACCGTTATGACCACTGTGTGGCAATCGGACCAATGATCATGATGAAATTTGTCTGCAAACTGACAAAAGAATTAGGAATTCCAACGGTTGTTTCCATGAATCCGATCATGGTAGACGGAACCGGAATGTGTGGTGCATGTCGTCTGGTTGTCGGCGATGAAGTGAAATTTGCATGTGTAGACGGACCGGAGTTCGACGGACATCTGGTTGATTTTGATCAGGCGATGAGAAGACAGGCTCAGTACAAGACCGAAGAGGGAAGAGCAATGTTGAAATTACAGGAAGGTGCAACACATCACGGCGGATGTGGCAATTGTAACAGTTAAAAATCAGAAATTTGTCAGATCAGAGAGAATGCTGTCTGGTCAGTTACATAGAATCAGGAGGAAAAAATGGACGTATTAACTAGAGTTCCGGTTCGTGAGCAGGAGCCAGCCGTTCGTGCAACGAACTTTGAAGAAGTATGTTTGGGATATAATGAAGAAGAGGCAATGGCAGAAGCTGCCCGTTGCTTAAACTGTAAAAATGCACAGTGTATGAAAGGATGTCCGGTATCTATCAATATTCCGGGATTTATCGCAGAAGTAAAAGAAGGTAATTTTGAGGCTGCTTATCATGTGATCAGTGAGTCTTCCGCACTTCCGGCAGTCTGTGGCCGTGTATGTCCACAGGAGACGCAGTGTGAGGGAAAATGTATCCGTGGAATCAAAGGAGAGCCTGTAGCGATCGGTAAATTAGAGCGTTTTGTTGCGGACTGGGCAAGAGAACATGGCATTAAACCGAAAAAGGCAGAAAAGTTAAATGGACATAAAGTAGCAGTGATCGGCTCAGGCCCGGCAGGTCTTACCTGTGCAGGAGATCTTGCAAAGCTTGGTTATGATGTGACGATTTTCGAAGCATTACATCAGGCAGGTGGTGTGTTAGTTTATGGTATCCCTGAATTCCGTCTTCCAAAGCAGAAGGTTGTTGCCGCTGAAGTGGAAAACGTGAAAGCATTAGGGGTTAAGATTGAGACCAACGTTGTCATCGGTAAATCCGTTACAATTGATGAGTTGATGGACAACGAGGGCTTTGAGGCAGTTTTCATTGGTTCCGGTGCAGGACTTCCAAGATTTATGGGTATTCCTGGTGAGCAGGCAATGGGTGTATTCTCAGCCAATGAGTTCTTAACAAGAAATAACCTTATGAAAGCGTTCTTAGACAATTACGACACACCAATCAAAGCAGGTAAGAAAGTCATCGTAGTAGGTGGTGGTAATGTGGCAATGGACGCTGCCAGAACAGCAAGAAGACTGGGTGCAGAGGTGCATATCGTATACCGTCGTGGTGAGGAAGAACTTCCGGCCCGTAAAGAGGAAGTACATCACGCAAAAGAAGAAGGTATCATCTTTGATCTTCTCCAGAATCCAACCGAATTATTGGTGGATGAAAACGGTTGTGTAAAGGGTGCAAAAGTGATCAAAATGGAACTTGGCGAACCGGATGCTTCCGGAAGAAGAAGTCCGGTTGAGATTCCGGGCTCTGAATATGAGATCGAGGCAGATACTGTGATCATGTCACTTGGTACTTCTCCAAACCCTCTGATCTCATCCACTACAAAAGGTCTTGATATCAACCGCAGAAAATGCATTATTGCGGAAGAAGAGACTGGTGCAACTTCCAAAGAAGGTGTTTATGCCGGTGGTGACGCTGTGACAGGTGCAGCAACTGTTATCCTTGCGATGGGTGCCGGTAAAGCAGCAGCTAAGGGTATTCACGAATATCTCAGCAACAAATAAAAACAGACGGGACAGGGCAGGTGCTGAATGGATCATACATTTGGCACCTGTTTTTTTCTGTAAGTATTCCAAAGAAAACCCAAAGTTTTATTAATATTTTATGAAGAGGGTAGCAAAATTACAGGGTTTATGTATATAATAGAACACGCTACGCAAGAAAGAAATACGAGAGAGGTTACCGATAGATGAAGGAGCAGAATCAGCGCCAGATACAGAATCAGACAGAATTAGACGAAAGAAGACTGAGACAGAAAAAGCTTGTACGGAAAAGAAAAATCGTTTTGAGTGTAATGCTTTTGACATCTTTTTTACTGGGATGTGTCTGTGGAAGATATTTTCCTGAGATCAAACTTGGAAAAACAGAAGAAGTGCTGGCATCAGCGCAGGATAACTCCGATGAAGAGAAAAAAGAAAATCAAATTACAAATGACGTAGATAATGGAACAACAGCAGATGGAACTGAAAAACTGGAACAGTCTGCTACAGAAACTGTCGAAGAACCGGCAGACAGCGAAGAAACGAATGATCCGTTCGCGGAGATTCCACAGGTTGTGTTATCAAAACCGGTAGATTATTCCTTGAATCAGGCAATCAGACAGTTAGAACAGATGGAAGCGTCAGATGAACGCTACGCACAGATCGTGGAAAATGCAGAGAAATATCCGGAAAAATTACTGATCAATCTGGCAAATAATCCGGAAATGATCGCATTTGTAGCTGATTACAAAGGGAACACAAGGGATTATGATAAAGCAGAACTGACAGAGAAAGAGTTACAGGAAGAATATCCGCTCTTTTTACAGTGGGATAAACGCTGGGGTTGCCTTGCATATGGGGATGACAGCAATGTTGCGATCAGCGGATGCGGTCCGACAACACTGGCGATGGCAGTAGTTGCGCTGACTGGAAACGAGGAGGCAACTCCGGCTGCAATCGCAAAATTTGCCATGCAGGAAGGGTTTTATATGTCCGGCACAGGAACGATGTGGTCGCTTATGACAGAGGGGGCGGCAGCTTACGGTATCCGCTCCGAGCAGATCAATATCAGCCAGACTGAGATCAAACAGCACTTAGATCAGGGAGATATCGTGATCTGCTCTGTGCGGCAGGGAGATTTCACTACAGGGGGACATTTTATCCTGCTCTATGACTATGATGATGAGGGATTTTCCATTAACGATCCGTTTTCTTTATACCGCAGTGGCCAGAAATGGGACTATGGAAAAATCAGGAGCCAGATCAAAGCTGTCTGGGCACTAAAAGCAAAATAAAGAACAATTAGCGATTGTTCAAATAGTTTAACAAAAAACAGGGCATACTAAAGCATCATAAAGTGAGATGGAGAGATGCAGAATGTGCCAGAATATGGGTGGGCTGTCCACTGCTGAAGTGGAATTTCGGAAAAAAGCAGGGTTGTCGAATGAAAGCGTAGATTCTTCCACAAAGACAGTGGCACAGATCATCCGCTCAAATGTTGTAACTTATTATAATCTTATTTTTTTGATCATTACGATCCTTCTGATCGTAGTGGGATCTTTTCGGGATCTTACTTTTTTACCTATTATTATTGCAAATATGTTGATCGGGATCATCCAGGAGCTGCGTTCCAAAAAGATTCTGGATGATCTTACGATATTAAACACACCGAAAATCACGGTCCGGCGCAACGGAAGTGATCAGGAGGTTTTGGCGGATGAACTGGTGCAGGATGATGTGATAATGCTTTCAGCAGGTGGACAGATTCCGGCGGACGCACTGGTGTTATCCGGCAATATCACAGTCAACGAGGCTTTGATCACAGGGGAGGCCGATGAGATTGTAAAAAAAGATGGAGATTCCCTTTTTTCGGGAAGTTTTGTGATATCAGGAGAGTGCATGGCAAAACTGGAAAAAGTGGGAAAAGATTCTTATATTTCAGGACTGATGTTACAGGCGACGCAGACAAAAGAGGGCGAGCAGTCGGAGATGATCCGGGCATTGAACCGCCTAGTGCAGACTGTGGGTGTGATCATCTTGCCGATCGGGGCGATCCTGTTTTTACAGCAATACTTTTTTTCCGGGGCGACGATGAAAGATAGTGTGACAGGCATGGTGGCGGCCATTCTCGGAATGATCCCGGAAGGTCTGTACCTTCTTGCAAGTGTGGCGATGGTGGTGTCGGTGATGAGGCTTGGAAAACAAAAGGTACTGATCCATGACATGAAATGTATCGAGACACTGGCGCGGGTAAATGTGCTGTGCGTGGATAAGACCGGAACCATTACCGTGCCGGAAATGGAAGTGGCACAGTTTATCCTTGCAAAAGACCAGAACCTTGCAGCCGAAGAGGAAAAAAATAAAGTCGCAAAAACGATCTCTGACTGTGTGCGTGCCCTGCCGTGCGACAATGCAACGATGGAGGCATTGCAGCAGTATTTTACGGAGCCGATAGAAAACAGTGCAGAAAAAATCGTCCCGTTTTCGTCTGCCACAAAATACAGCGGAGTGGTTCTGGCAGGAAAAGCTTATGTGGTCGGCGCACCGGAATTTGTGCTGCGGCAGGATTATGCGGCTGTTCAGGGAACAATCGAAGTATTTCTGGAAAAGGGATATCGTGTGCTTGTATTTGCAGAGTATGAGGGGAATCTGGATGGAAAAGAACTGACAGAAAATGCAACTCCCATTGCATTTATCCTGCTCAACAATGCAATTCGTGAGGGGGCAATGGATACGTTCCGTTACTTTTCCAAGCGGGGAGTGGAAGTGAAAGTGATCTCCGGGGACAATCCGGTCACGGTATCGGAGATCGCAAAGAAAGCGGGAATCCGCCATGCGGAAAAACAGGTGGACGCAGCAACGTTGAAAACAGCGGATGCAGTGCGGAAGGCAGCAAAAAAATACACGGTGTTCGGCAGGGTGACACCGGAGCAGAAACGTCTTCTGGTGCAGGCATTAAAAGAGCAGGGAAAGACCGTGGCAATGACCGGAGACGGCGTGAACGATATTCTTGCGTTAAAAGATGCAGACTGCAGCATTGCGATGGCATCAGGCAGTGAGGCGGCTTCGCATGTGGCACAGCTTGTGCTGCTCGATAACGATTTCAATAAAATGCCGGCGGTTGTCATGGAAGGGCGGCGGGTGGTGAACAACATCGGGCGCACTGCCAGCCTTTATCTGGTCAAGAACATTTTCTCCATGCTCTTAGCCGTATTTTCCATGCTGTTTCTGATCGATTATCCGCTGGAGCCATCGCAGGTGTCGCTCATCAGTGTTTTTACGATCGGGATTCCGTCATTTTTTCTGGCGCTGGAGCAGAACCGGAATCAGATCCATGGGCATTTTCTTACCAATGTCCTGATCCAGGCGCTTCCGGCTGGGATTACAGATTTTATCGTGGTGAGCGGCCTGGTGATTTTTTGCAGGGAGTGCGGAGTGGAAAAAGAGTGCGTTTCCACGTCGTGCACGATCCTGATCGCAGTTGTCGGCTTCATGATCCTTTATCATATAGCAAAACCGATGACAACACCGCATGCGATCCTGATCGCAGCGATGGTCATCGGCTGGTTATTTTGTATGCTGTTTTTCAGTGAACTGTTTGCGATCACGGCAGTCACAGGAAAATGTGCAATGCTCATGATCGTGTTCGCAGTCATCACGGAGCCGGTGTTCCGGTATCTGATACAGCTTGTGGAGGCTGTTCAGAAGTGGGGTGGAAAACTAAAATTTTAGTCTGGTGAACCGGAATGTTTTTTCCGGCTCTGTTTTTCCCAGATAAAATACGTCACGATCAGCAGGATTCCGGTGAACAGCCATGTGATCGGGCTTGCCAGACGGACTGCCCAGTAACCGAACGGATTTAAGGTGACGGCGATCACGATAATACGGCACACCATTTCCACAACACCGCTTAACATTGGAACAAGTCCGCGGTTTAAGCCCTGCAGGGCGTTCCGGTAAAGGAAAATCCATGCGAGCGGCAGCATGAAGAAACTGATGGTGTTCAGATACTGCATGGCATAGTCGAAAATTTCTTCAGAAGGATTGCTCACAAACCAGCTCACAATAAAACGTCCGCCGAATACGCAGATGGCAGAGGCAGCAAGCGAGATAAAAATGCAGATGAAAAATCCTTTGCGCATTCCCTCGTAGATACGTTTGTATTTTCCTGCGCCGAGGTTCTGACCGCAGTAGGTGGCAATCGCAGTGCCGAGTGTCGGCATGGTCTGGGTGGAGAGGTTTTCCACTTTGGAGGCGGCAGTGAAGGCAGCCACAACACTGGAACCGAAAATATTGACTGCACCCTGCAGGATCATGGTTCCGATAGCGGTGATGGAATAGTTGAGCGCCATCGGAATACCGATGGAAAGCATATTGAACACACCGTATCCGTCGAGATAGTAATCTTCCCGGCTGGTTTTTAAAATGTCGAATTTGCGGAACATATAAATAAAGCAAAGCAGTGCGGAGACACCCTGCGCAATGATCGTTGCATAGGCAGCGCCTGCGGTTCCAAGTTTTACGACGACGATCAAAAACAGGTCGAGCACAATATTTAAAAAGGAAGAGAGAATCAGGAAATACAGCGGTGTTTTGCTGTCGCCGATCCCTCTTAAAATACCGGCGGCAACGTTGTAGGACATCGTGAGCAGGATACCTGCGAAAATGACTTTAATATAAGAGTCTGCGAGTCCTAAGATATTGTCCGGTGTTTTCATTAAAATAAGAAACTGTCTGGAAGCTGCCACCGTAGGGATAGTCAGAAGTAACGATACAATGGCAGTCAGTATCAGGGAGAGTGCGACATAATGCTTTAACAGCTTGAAATCTTTTGCACCGAAGGCGTGGGAGACCATAACGCCAAATCCCTGCGCAATACCATTTGCAAATCCTAATACAAGGAACATCAGACATCCGGTAGAGCCTACCGCAGCCAGAGCATCCTCACCAAGATACTGCCCGACAATGATCGTATCCACCATGTTATAAAACTGCTGAAAAATATTTCCCAGTAAAACCGGAACGGAAAAAAGTAAGATCATTCTGAGCGGGCTTCCCATTGTCATGTCTTTTGTCATAATCTGTACTCCTTGATTTATAAAATAGTTAAAAATCTGTCCGTGTTTTTTAGCCTCAACACGCATATTCTTTACGTTTCAGCAACTTAGTATAAGGCATGGACCGCAAAAAGACAATGTTTATTTTTGCGAAAAAATATAAATTTTTTGTTTTCGCAAAAGAAAAGATTTTTTCGTGGGAAACTGTTATAATAAGAAAGCAATTATTTGCAAGTCACAGTAAAATCACGGAGTAAAATAATGCAGACAAACCTCGAATACTACAAAATTTTTTATTATGTATCCAAATACAACAGTATCTCCCTCGCAGCAGAGGCACTTTCCATCTCACAGCCGGCAGTCAGCCAGGCAGTCAAGCATTTAGAAAGTGATCTTTCCTGTGCTCTCTTTGTGCGGACATCCAAAGGCGTGCGCTTGACAAAAGAAGGCGGACTGCTTGCAGAATATGTGAGAAAAGGATATGAGACAATCCTTACCGGGGAGAAAAAACTCTCGGAGATGTTAAACTTAGATGCCGGAGAAATCTGTGTGGGTGCCAGTGACATGACATTGCAGTTTTATCTGCTTCCTTATCTGGAGACGTTCCATGATGCATTTCCGCAGATCAAAGTGACTGTGACGAATGCCCCGACACCGGAGACGTTGAAACATTTGCAGGACGGAAAAATTGATTTTGGGATCATCAGTACCCCGGTGAACAACAAATACGATTTTAAAATGACGCCTGTGCGCAAAATCCAGGATGTCTTTGTGGCGGGAAAAAAGTTTGAGTACTTAAAGGGTGGAAAATTAAGCTATAAAGAGCTTGAAAATCTTCCGGTGATGTGTTTAGAGGGCAGCACTTCCACAAGAAAATATGTGGAGGATTATCTGGCAGAGCGCGGCACATTTGTCCGGCCGGAATTTGAACTTGCGACAAGTGATATGCTCATCCAGTTTGCAGTGCGCAACCTCGGTGTTGCCAGTGTCGTGTCGGATTTCGCAGAAAAATACATTGAAAATGGGGAATTATTCGTATTGAAATTTGACAGGGCGATACCGGAACGTGAGTTTTGCATTGTCTCAAACGAGCGTGCGCCGATGTCGGCAGCAGCGGAAAAACTATACGATTTTCTGTTGATCCAATAGCTAGTAGAAAAATGATATAATGAATGATTATATCA
>UMFO01040737.1_pt1 | contig 11546 bp, 7 predicted proteins | sample 1965051 | NCBI WGS metagenome assembly UMFO01 (sample SAMEA4836050, study PRJEB28245) | human gut metagenome | biome: gut microbiome; material: fecal sample | place: Denmark | collected 2008
CCTATCAATTGCTGGGCCATATCGTCAGCGGCTATAAAGTGGGACGCACGCTAGGATTTCCCACGGCGAATATACGGGTAGATGAGCCTTTTAAAGTCATTCCGGGTATTGGCGTATATGCCGTATGGGTGGAGGTGGAAGGCGAACGATATAAGGGAATGCTTTATATCGGTGACCGTCCGACACTCAATAATGGGAAGGACATATCCATGGAGGTCAATATTCTGGATTTCTCCGGAGATATCTACAATGATAGCATTCGTGTCTCATTCGTTCAATACGTACGCGGAGACATCAAATTCGATTCCTTAGAAGAATTGAAAGCCCAACTGGAGAAAGACAGATGCACCGTAAATAATTTATTATAATATGGAAAGATATTACGAAGCGATTGATTTATTAAAAGGCATGATCTCCCGTCCGTCTTTCAGCCGGGACGAGACCGCCGTAGCGGATTTCCTGCAAGCAGAATGGCAAAAGGCCGGACAAAAGGTGTTCCGCAAAGGCAACAACCTGTGGATCATCGCCCCGGATTTCGATTTCGGTAAACCGACCCTTTTACTCAACTCCCATATAGACACCGTCAAGCCCGCTTCCGGTTGGACCAAAGACCCGTTCACTCCCGAAGAGACCGAGGATGATCAATTATATGGACTGGGCAGTAACGATGCCGGGGCGAGCGTAGTCTCCCTCTATGAAGCCTTCTGTATCTTAAGCGAGAAAGAACAACCTTATAATCTAATCTTCCTTGCGTCTTGTGAGGAAGAGGTATCCGGGAAGAATGGCATTGAAAGCGCATTGGCCGAGCTTCCTCCTATCTCCTTCGCTGTCGTAGGTGAACCTACGGGTATGCAACCCGCCGTAGCCGAGAAAGGGCTAATGGTACTGGATTGCACCGCTATCGGAAAGGCCGGACATGCCGCACGTAATGAGGGCATCAATGCCATCACTTTAGCGATGAAGGATATAGAATGGTTCAGCACCTATCAATTCCCGGAGAAAAGCGACTTCCTCGGACCGGTGAAAATGACTGTCACCATCATCCATGCCGGTACGCAACACAATGTCGTTCCCGATAAATGCGAATTCACGGTAGATATCCGCACCAACGAATTTTATACGAACGAACAGTTATTCGAGCTAATCAAGGAAAAGGTTCATTGCGAGATCAAGGCCCGCAGCTTCCGCCTTAGCTCCACCCGCACGGATCTGGATCATCCTTTTGTGCGACGGGCGATCTTGATGGGAAAAGAGCCTTTCGGCTCTCCTACGCTTAGCGACCAAGCCTTGATGCGTTTCCCCTCCGTAAAGATAGGGCCGGGAAACTCGGCACGTTCCCATTCCGCAGACGAATACATCAAGGGACCGGAGATCCGGGAAGCGATCGATACCTATGTAAGGTTACTGAATGGATTACAACTATAGCTTATGTTAAAAAAGATACTGGGGACAATAGGCTCGCGTTATCTGATAGCCTTCCTTAACCTAGCGCTGATCTTCATTAATGCGAAGGTGCTGGGAATCGAGGGCGTGGGGATGATCGGGTTGATCGTGGCCTCGGTAAATATAGCGGTAATCGTCAACGGGATTTTATGCGGGAATACGATTGTCTATTTCATGAATCGTTACTCCATGCGGACAATTTTCCTTCCCGCATATCTGTGGACACCTATCGGCTCTTCCCTAGCTTGCGGCTTCATGTATCTTACCGGGCTTTTACCCACCGGCTATCGGCTGGATATCTTCTTGTTGGCGATCTTGAGCTCTACGGTAAACGCCAATGCCCGCTTCTTGTTGGGTAAAGACAATATCAAAGGGTTTAATCTCACGTTTATATTGCAAGGAGGACTGCTATTTTTCGTCTTACTCTATTTCTATTATATATTGAAACGCCCGGACGTACGGTCGTATGTCTGGGGATTATATGTCACGAACGGCATAGCCTTTATTGCCAGCCTATCGATGCTTGTTCCTTATTTCTTAAAGGAGACATCCCGGCCTTCCGGCAAATCGCTCTACGGTCTATTAAAAGAAATGTTTGCCTACGGCCTGTGGGCCGGTGCGGACGGGTTGGCGGAAACCTGTACTACCCGACTCAATTATTTCTTGATACAACGTTTCGCCGGGTTGGGAAGCGTAGGCTTGCTAGACGCTGGGACCAAGATCTCCGAGAGTGTATGGAATATTAGTCGCAGCGTAAGTTTCATCGAATACAGTAGCGTGGCCAAGACCTCAGAGGCAACGGAACAAAAACGTATTACCTTACAGCTTTTCAAATTGACCTTTTGCGCTTTAGCCCTCGTGATGGGATGTATCTTATTGGTACCGGAATGGATATATACGGATTATCTTTTCAGCGCCGAGTTCAAAGGCATACGTAAAGTGATAGGCGGATTATCGATCGGAATCGTAGCGTTAGGCTGCAACAGCATCATCAGCCATTATTTCATCGGCAGCGGAAAGATCCGGTACAGTACGGCAAGCTCGTGCGTAGGGCTTATTGCCTTATTAATCTCCGGCTTTTTACTCATCCCGTCTTACGGGGTCGTAGGTTCCGCTATCACGACCAGTATCGCCTTTACCTCTATGCTGGTTTTCTCATTGACGGTCTTCTCCCGGCAAACACTTACACGCTGGAATGAGTTCCTTCCGAACAAAAAAGACTTCCAAGCTTGCAGAATTCATATACAAAAATCCTTGTAATTCTATCACGAATTTTATCGATAACGCCATCAAGTTCACGGAAAAGGGGACAATTACGCTTGAAATGATTTCGTGCAAGGTACAGGTCTCGGGTTATCAAAACATGGACTGTACCTTATAAACAAACTCCATCCAAACCCAATAACGGATCGCTTTTCCTAAGAACATGGAGATCGCCACGACCCATATATTAGCCCGCAAGAAACCTAGAGCGACAGCGATAAAATCACCGATACCGGGAAGAAAAACAAAGAAGCCCATCCAAGAGCCTTTTCCCTTGATCCAATCCTGCACCTTCTGTAGTTTTACCGGATCGAGTTTGAGGTATTTCTCGATCCACTCTACCTTTCCCAGCATCCCCAACCAATAGCAGCTCATTCCACCTAAGAAATTACCAAGCGTAGCGGCGATCATACAAGGCCAATAAGCCGAACCCGCCAATAATACACCCGTCAATACGACCTCACTGCTAAACGGCAAGATCGTAGCCGCTAAGAAAGAAGCGATAAACACCCCGATATACCCGTAGGCTATAAGAAATTCCATATACGTATCATTAATAATGCGATAAACATAACTACCGAGAAATGGAACAGCCAAAAGATATATTTCCCCCGGTTCACCGTAAAAAAATGGGCGATCAAGATAGACGCCGGTACACAGGCCATTTCCAGAAATTCCTCGGACGACTGCTCATAGATAAAGAACAATCCAAACGACCAAATGGCCATGACAATCAGAAAAGAAAGAAACTGACGAGTACGCAAATTATCCTCATACTCATGTGTAACGATGTTTAATGAGGCAATGATCGTTAATCCCGCCACTAAAACAATCTGTATCCAATCTATAATTCCCGTCCCTAGTACCGCAAGGAAACGGATCTTGAATAAGGAGGTGAAAGGTATGGTAAATGCCGTGAAATCCCATTCCCAGACACACCATCCGAAAACAAACCAATAAACCGTCAAGATTCCGAACAAGGAAGCGACAAAGGTCCGGATATTCAATGTCCTGAAATTATACATCCCCAGCCAAAACAGCGGCAAGAACCAAAGGATGTGTATCCACAACAGACTTCCGATACTGATAATCAAGGATGCGTTATAAGCCTTATCCGTAGCGTCCGGGTCATGATAAGAGGTAAATAACTGATAAAGGGCCAATATCAAACAAAACACCCCGACAGATGTTGATTTCAAGGGAAAGAAATCCGGGTTTGTACTTGTCAACAAGGCATAGAAGAGAAAGGGAAGCAATGTCTTCTCACGAATCAACATCAACGCATAGTTTACCCGATGCACCAGAAACGCACCACCGGCCATCAGCAAAAAACCGATCAAATAGGTAAACAACTTACCCGGAAGAACCAGACAAAGGGCATTCCATAAAGGAGGAGCCGTCACCTCTCCATACACGGGATAGCCTACCGAATCCACATACCCCACGATCCAACAAAAAATACAAGCGCAAAGCATGTACAAATGGGTCATAGGTGTCGCTATAGTATATCTACGTCCGTAATATGAAGTTGTTCCTCTTGCCATATACCTTATTCTTTCATATTCACATCCTAAAGGAATGAAATAAGTGGCAAAGGTATGAAAATATAACAAGTAAACTGCATCGGCCAACAAAGTTTACTAACCTTGTCATTTCAATTAACTGATTTGGCCGATGCAGCTAACAGACTTGGTCAATGCAGCCAATTGCAAATTAGCTATGTCTTTTTACCATATCACTTAAATATTATATTTACATTTGAAAAATATTCTCACAGAGCGTTGCATTGTTCAAAAAGAAACGTATATTTGTGTTGTCTGGCTAAAGAGCGGTCAGAAAAATAAAAAGAAAGCGTTTTTTGCTTTATCCTTGGTTCGAAGTCTGGAAAATTTCAAGCAAGGAGGATGAAGACAATGTAGCGCTCATTCTGTTAGTGCATGTACACGGCAAGCATTCGCTATGCCAATACATAACTTTACAGCGTGGGAATATTGTTTACTTATTCATCCTTGCAAGGTATTTCCAGACACCCGAATCAGATGAATAGAAAACAAGTCTCACGCTTACTTTGTTTTAAACCTAAAAATTTATATTACCCATAGGAGACAGAGGGAACTTTATTCAGGAAAGGACTTATGGGTACACAACGTCGGTGTTATGAGATCCAAGCCAACGTATCCCACTTGTAATTCAGGATCAAGAGGTACTCCCTCTAACAATTCATGTAAACAATTGCTCAAAGCCCTCACGGCTACTCTGTTAACGTTAAGAATAAACCTTTAAACGTATGTTAGATTGATTATTTATGAGCAAGATTTAATATAGAGAAAACCGTATAAAAGCGCTTAGATTCAAAATCTTTCTTACTATGCAACTCTAATGTAATCTCCTTGTCACATGAATAGTCGTACTTTGTAATAGCTAAAAATTAAAACGATTTATGAAAAATTGCAAACACGTAGTCCCTATTCTGGGAGCCTTTTGCTTGATGGCATCTTTATCCTTTATGCCAAAGGAAGCTTGGGCAGAGTCTTCATTAACACCTATCAGCCAACAACAAGGCAGTTATCAGTTAACCGGTACCATCCTCGATGGAATGGGTGAACCTGTAATTGGAGCCAATGTATTGGTAAAAGGAACAACGAATGGAGTAGTAACAGACTTAAATGGAAAGTTCAGTTTACAAGTAAAGCCAAACGACATTCTACAAATCAGTTATATCGGTTATAATTCACAAGAAGTGGCAGTCAAAGGCCAACATACACTTAATATTACCCTAAAAGAAGATGTGGAATCTTTAGATGAGGTAGTGGTAGTTGGTTATGGAACAATGAAGAAGAAAGACCTAACCGGCTCTGTGAGTAGCGTGAAGGCAGATGAGCTGACAGCCTTTACCGTAGCCAACCCAGTACAGGCTTTACAAGGAAGAGTTCCCGGCGTAGTACTCTCCCAAAATACAGGTGATCCTTCCGGAGACTATTCCATTAGGATACGTGGAGTAAACTCTATCAAAGGTGACAACTCACCCCTATACATTATTGATGGTATTCCAGCCAGCACAGCCTCTATCAATACCTATGATATTGAATCTATGGAAATTTTGAAAGACGCATCCGCTACTGCCATCTATGGTTCACGTGGTGCTAATGGTGTCGTGATGATCACGACCAAGAAAGGGAAAAGTGGAAAAGCGAAAGTCTCATACGATTTTGAATATGGATTCCAAAAGCAAATCAAGAAACTGGATTTGATGGATGCCCAAGAGTGGGCCCGTTTTTATAACGAATACCTTGTAAACGCAGAGATACTGGAAACCGCTCCCTTTAGTGAAGCTGACATAACCGCCATGGGGAAAGGTATGGACTGGCAAAAAGAGTTCTTTCAAAATGCTCCCATTATGAATCATAACATCAATGTATCTGGAGGTACCGATGACCTAAAATATTTTGTCAGTGGCTCTGCCATGACTAAAGATGGCTTGATCCCGAACAGTTATTATAACAAGTACAATTTGCGTAGTAGTTTGGATATGACTATGAGCAAGATAATAACCGCTTCCGTCAGTATGGGCTACAGTATGATTAACCAGATGAACCAGTCTGATGGAGGTGGTAATGGCGGTTCATCCATGATTGGTGCTGCTTACTCCGCCTCACCAAACTTTTATCCTTATGATGAGAATGGAGATTATAAAGATCTACGCTCTTGGTACAGCTGGTCTAGCCATGAGATCAAGAACCCTTTATGTATGGCTTATGAGTCCACTTATAAAACCGTGACAAATCTGACCAACATCAACGCCGCCTTGAACTTCAATCCGATTAAAGGCTTAAGCATACGGACCAGTTTCGGATTGGAAGGATCTGATGCCCGCTACGATGGTTACACCACCAAAAAGTATATTTACAAAAATAATACTGCCGATGTCAACCACAAGCGTAGTACGAACATCATTAACGAAGATATCGTGACCTATGATTTTTCGTTAAACAACATCCACAGTTTTAACGTAATGGGCGGCTTTACTTACCAACAAAATGTTTACAAATCTATCGCAGCCTCAGGCAACACTTTCTTGAGTGACGTTCAAGAAACGAACAACCTGTCATCAGCAGGAACAGCCAACACACCAAGTACAAACTACAGCAAATGGGTCTTGATGTCTTATCTCGGGCGTATCAACTATAGTTTATTAGGACGTTACCTCGTAACAGCCAGTTTCCGTGCTGATGGATCAAGCCGCTATTCGGAAGGGGCAAGATGGGGATATTTCCCTTCTGGTGCTGTGGCATGGCGTGTGTCTGAAGAGCCTTTCATGAAAGAATTTGAAAGTATTTCAAACATGAAGTTGCGTGTTGGCTATGGAAAGACAGGCTCAACAGCTATTGATCCCTACATGACACAAAATCTACTAACCACAGGTAAGACTGCTACTGGAAGCGAGAACGTACCTTACTACTCACCCAGCAGTACCTATCCAGAAGATCTGAAATGGGAGACGACCTCGCAATGGGATGCCGGCGTGGATTTGGGATTCTTTAAACAACGTCTACGTATTACCGCAGACTACTATTATAAGAAAACCACGGATCTACTGAATACAGTATCACTTCCTTCATCATCCGGTTACAAGTCCACCGTACGTAACATCGGTAGTATAAGCAATCAAGGCGTCGAATTATTGATCGAGGGTGATGTGGTACAAAACAAGGACTTTGGCTTAACCTTACAGTTCAATATAGCTCATAATAAGAATCGCGTCGAAGAATTAGCTGATGGTAAAGATATCCTTGGCACAACTTATAGCAACTATGGATCTGGTTCCATCACAATTATCCGTGAAGGTGAGCCATTAGGAGCTTTCTATGTCTACAAAGACTCTGGTTTAGACGAGAACGGTTCTTTATCTTATGAGGATATGAACGGAGATGGCCAGTACACCGATACGGAAGACCGTTACATCGCAGGTTCTCCTTTCCCTGATTTTACATATGGTTTGAACTGTGGTATCCGCTATAAGAACTGGGACTTCAACTTCTTTTTACAAGGCAGTCAAGGTAACGACGTGTTTAACTTGAGTGAGATGCGAAACTACAGCTATGGCCAAGGCATGAATATTGAGCGTAAAGTATACTACGAGAGTTGGCGAGAAGGTCAAGACAACAGTCATGCTGCCTATCCCAAGATCAATGCCGTTGGTTCACTGAAATACTCTGACCGCTTTATCGAGAATGGTTCCTATCTGCGTCTAAAAAACATCAGTTTAGCTTACAATCTGCCATGTGACAAGTGGGCTACCAAAAATTGGCTAAACGGTATTCGTATCTTCGTTAGCGCACAGAACTGGTTGACATTAACGAAGTATAAAGGTGTAGATCCTGAAGTTAGCTCAAAAGGCAGCGACGTGAATGCAGGTATAGACCATTTGACTTATCCAAACAGTAAAACCCTTTCCATGGGTGTGAGTGTTAAATTTTAAAATAAGCGAAAACAATGAGACATCTAATAATAATAAGCGCAATGGCCGGAGTTACTCTACTAACGGCTTGTGACAACGCCTTAAATGAGACCGATTATACTTATTCGATCTCAAGCGAGACATTTTATAATACTGTAGAAGAAGCAAACGCTGCGGTATTAGCACCGTTAGACGCAATGCGGTCAGCCTATAATTCAAACTTCTTCGCCACATTAGAGATCAATACAGAATATTGTTATCCAAAAGGAGTTTATCAAACATACAAACAATACAATGGCTTTGTGAACGCAACACATATGAATCGGAGTGATTCAAACTGGCAGAGCCTCTATAAGGCTATTATGTTCTGTAACACCGCTATCGAGCGGATACCAAACGCTACAAAGATGACTGAAGAGGAAAAGGTGGCCTATCTGGGAGAGTTACGCTTTTTACGAGGCTTCAACTACTTTAATCTCGTGAAATACTGGGGTGGTGTACCTTTGAAAACAGATAAAAATATCACAGAGTGGAATATTCCCAAGAGTAGCAAAGAAGAAGTATACAACTTCATAATCGAAGATTTAAAATATGCTTTAGATAATTGTCCTGACAAAAAACGTTATTTGGCTACTCCAGATAAAAATACCGTACGGGTCTGCCTAGCAGATGTATATATGCATACAGGAGATTACATCGAGGCAAAAAAGCTAAGTGGAGAAGTGGTGAACAGTGGTACATACCAATTAGTACAAGTTGCGGAACCACGTGACTTTGACAAGGTATTTGGCGCAGACTTGACCACCTCTACAGAGGAGATATTCTACATCAAGACTTCACGTATTGATGGTAAGACATGGGACTACCTATCCTATACCTCACATCCAAAGTATGAGTTCGTACCCGGTAAAACCATGTTAAATGGTAACGGCTATTACACGCACTATACAGACCTGCGTAACCATATCATCAAGAGCTGGGACACGAATGACCTACGTTACGGTATGAACATAGGTTTTTATGTATTCGGCAAAGACGCTTACGGTGAATATACTTGTCTACTCACAAAATATACGGATCCGAACGCACAAGGTAATGGCGCAAATGTATCTATTCCTTTGATCCGCTATACAGATGCTATGCTGATCTACAGTGAGGCTTGTGCCCGTGTTGCCAATGCCCCAACTACGGAATCCATTGAAATGTTAAACCAATTGCGCCGACGTGCCTATGGCAAAGATCCTAAAGTACCTAATGCTGAACTGGACTATAAGTTGAGTGATTACGCCAGTATGACCGCTTATATGGATTTACTATTAAAAGAAGAGACTTATGAACACTTCAATGAGGCAAAGCACTGGGACTTCATAGTCCGTCAAGGTCGTGCTCAAGAACTGGTAGGTAAGTACTTTAATGTGGAGACCGGTGAATATACACAGATTCAAGAACGTCATTATTTATGGAAAATACCAGACAGCGAATTCAATTATAACAAAGCAATGGATCAAGTTAAAGATCAGAATCCGGGTTATACCAGCTCCAATTAAAAAAGAAAAAGATAAATTTGTAACAAACCAGTCCCGGGTTACTTACGCCGGGACAAAACAAATCAGATATATTATGAACAGAAACAAATTTTTAAAGACATTATCCGCAGTCTGCATCTCTACTCTCTTAATCTCTTGCGGACAAAAAAAAGAGCAGAAACCATTACGTCTACTCTACTGGAATATACAAAACGGTATGTGGTGTGGACAAGATGATAATTACGAGAAATTCACGACTTGGGTAAAACAACAAGATCCTGATATTTGCGTATGGTGTGAGGCTCAAAGCATCTATAAAAATGGTACCGCAGATCCTTTGGATTCCCAAGAACGTTTTCTGGTAGATAATTGGGGAGTATTAGCCAAACGGTACGGACACCCTTACTGGTACATAGGCGGACATCGGGATAATTACCCGCAGGTCATCACCTCTAAGTATCCGATCGAAAATATAAAAAAAATAATAGGTGAGGAGCCAAACCAAGTAGTAACCCACGGTGCCGGTTGGGCAAAGATCATTGTAGACAAAAAGGTTTTAAATATAGTAACACTACACACATGGCCACAACAATGGGCTTTTCGCGCTGAAGACCAAGAAGCAAGTAAAGCTGAAAACGGTGGTGATAAATACCGTCGCATGGAAATAGAGTATATTTGTAAGCACACCATTGGTACTAGCACGAATGCTACCAACGAATATTGGATGATGATGGGTGACTTCAACAGCCGCAATCGCACAGACAACGCCATCTATCGATATCCGGAAGATAGCCCCAAGTTTTTGACGCAAGACTATATCGCTCAAGAAACACCTTATGTAGATGTCATCGCTAAGAAGTATCCAAATGAATTTAAGACAACAACCGGTAAAGAAGCCCGCATTGATTACGTATATTGTACACAGCCTTTGTTTGACATAATCCAGTATGCAGACGTAATTACAGATGAGTACACGAAGCCTATACGTGACCCGAAAGAGCTATCTAATTTCTGGTGGCCATCCGATCATCGTCCGATTATTATTGATTTTGATCTGAGTAAATTAAAATAATACTATCAATAATCTTACCCAAGCTTACAAACTTTAATGTAAACTTGGGTAAGTATAAGCTACTTATTTAACGATCTGATACGAACCCGCACGATACTCGTGAGCTTGGCTTTCGCCCGGAAGTGTCACGAGAGCGACCGCCCCTTCGGGAATGGTGAAATCCCAAATCCACTGGTCTCCCTCATACTTCCAAGAGCTCTTGATAATTCCTGCCGCCGAATTGTACTCCGCGTTTACGAACTCCAGACGCTTATCGGGAATCGGCTTCATGATAATGCGCTTGAATCCCGGTTCCGACGTATCCGCAGAGATACCAGCCATGGTCTCCCACATCCATTCACATACACATCCATAGGCATAGTGATTAAAGCTGTTCATGCCTTGCGGTCCCATGCCTTTATCAAGCATATAGCTATTCCAACGCTCCCAAATCGTTGTCGCCCCATTATCTACCGAATACAGCCAACTCGGATTCTTGCGCTGGAAAAGAAGCTCATAAGCGATATCACTCATTCCATTCTCCGTAAGCGTAGGCATCAGGATGGAAGTACCCAAGAAACCTGTCTGAAGGCAATTGCCATGCTCGGCGAAGTTGTCACGCAGTCGTTTCATCATGTTCTCCTTGGCTACCCCTTCGACCAGCTTGTTCTTCAAGGCGAATAGGGCAGGCGTCTGCATGGTATTGAATATCGCCGTCTTAAATTCTCCGTCAGCATTCAAGAATTTATCCAATATATACTGTTTCGCTTGAGCAGCCATCGCTTCGTATTTCTCGGCATCCCGT
>UMFO01042258.1_pt1 | contig 11543 bp, 10 predicted proteins | sample 1965051 | NCBI WGS metagenome assembly UMFO01 (sample SAMEA4836050, study PRJEB28245) | human gut metagenome | biome: gut microbiome; material: fecal sample | place: Denmark | collected 2008
TATCCGTTGATATATTTATAATTGGTCCTGTAACTTCTACTCCAAGGCTTTTACATTCATCAATTATACTCTTAGTTTTATTTGATGATGAAATACTATTATTTAAAAGCTCTGTTTCAAAATAAACTGAATAATGTACCTTTAAATATGCTATTTTATAGCCAATTATTGCATAACTAACAGAGTGTGCTTTATTAAATCCATAATTAGCAAATTTAAGTATCAGATTATATACTTCGTTTAACGTTTTTTCATCATAACCATAGCTTAATCCGCCTGATATAAAGTCATCCTTATATGATAATAACAAATCTTCTTTTTTCTTACTCATGGCACGTCTTAATTCATCTGCCTTAGCATATGAAAAACCAGCCATCTTTCTTGCTATTTGCATTATTTGTTCTTGATATACAATTATTCCACAAGTAGAAGATAATATATCTTTTAAATCTTCATTAATATATGTTATCTTCTGAAGATTATGACGTCTTTTAACATACGTATCTATGTTTTCCATAGGTCCCGGTCTAAAAAGTGCAACTGCTGCTACTAAATCATTTATGTTTTCTGGTTTTAAATTACTTATAAACTTTTTCATTCCCTGTGACTCAAACTGGAATACTCCATCTAAATTACCGTTTTTAAATAAATCATACGTACTTTTATCATCAAGTGGTATATCGCTAAATTTAATGTTTGCTTTTTTTATTACCCTATCTATTATAGTAAGGTTTTTAAGACCTAAAAAGTCCATTTTTAAAAGCCCTAAGTCCTCTATATAATTCATTGTGTATCCACATATATATGAACCATCTGAATCAAGAGCTAAAGGAACATAATCAGATAATTTTTTACTCGATATAATAACCCCTGCTGCATGTTTAGAAACATGTCTTTTAAGTCCTTCTAAATGAAGTGATACATCATATATCTTTCTTAAAACCTCATCATCATTTAAAATTCTTTTTACGTTTATGTTTTTTAACTGGTAAGACAAATCTTTTTTATCATCAAAGTTTTTAAGTAAATTATCAATTTTAAAACCACTTACATCAAATATTCTAGCAACATCTCTAATAACTTGTTTTGCAAGCAAATTAGAAAAAGTAATTATTCCAGATACACGTGATTTACCATATTTATCTTCTACGTATTTTATTACTTCTTCTCTTCTTTCAGCATCAAAATCTATATCAATATCAGGCATTGTAACCCTATCAGGATTTAAAAATCTTTCAAATAACAAATCATACTTAAGTGGATCTATATCAGTTATTCCAAGTGAATATGAAACAAGGCTTGAGGCCGCAGAACCCCTACCTGGACCTACCATTATTTTATTTTTCTTAGCATATTTAACATAATCCCATACAACTAAAAAATAGTTACAAAAGTTTAATCTTGTTATTATGGAAAGTTCATATTTTAATCTTTCAGCATATTTTAACGGAACCTTATCGTTAAGTCTTTTTTTAAGACCAATTATACATAGATTAGTTAGGTATTTTTTCTCATCAAAAGATGGATCATCATTATAAACAGGCAACAAATCATCCTTTTTAGGAATTGTTAAATTACAGTTAGCACTAATATAACTTGTTGTTTTAACAGCATCTATACCCACATTTCTTTTTAAACTTACGTCATAATTCAAATCAAAGGTTTCATCTTTTATTTTGTATAAATATTTTAAATACTTTGTGTTTTCTTTATCTAATGTAAGCGTTTTATTTACATAAACTTTATTACCACTTATCATTTTTTCTTGCGTCAAATCTTTGTATCCAATAAATACATCACTAGTATAATCCTTAAAATATTCTTCTTTTTCTTTTGATTCAAAAGGAAGCACCACGATTATATCATTAATGTAATTTACAATGTTTTCATATGTTAATTTTTTCTCGTTTAAAAGAGTCATTATGTTACACAGATTTTGGTAACCAGCATAATTTTTAGCATATAATAAAATTGTTTCTTCTAAATTAACTTCAAGACCTATAATTGGCTTAATATCATTTTTAATACATTTAGTATAAAACTCCATTGCACCATATAAATTATCATCACATATTGCAGCACTTTTAATTTCTAAACTCTTTAGTGTGCTTATTAAATCATCTATCTTTATTAAACTAGATAATATAGAATAATCCGTCTTTATCCATAAAGGAGTATAGTTCATAAGCATCACCACTTTCTTCTAATAATATTTTACTACAAAAAGACGTTTTTTCCTATTTTAATTTGACTAATTAGCCATAATATGGTAAAGTTAGATAGCAAACACGCACTTTAAGGAGGAATTAAATATGGCTAAGAAAGTATCTAATAAGAAACCATTATTCGGAAACAAACGTTCTCATGCTTTAAATACAACTAAAATGAGACAAAAAGTTAACATGCAAAAAGTTACTTTAAATGGTGTAACCGTAGTAATGAGTGCTAAGGAAGCTAAAAAGTTTAGAAAAAATAATGCAGCATAATAAAAAATACTTCAATTTTTTTAACTGAAGTATTTTTTATTTTATTGTATTTGGTAATAATAACTATCAAAACTATATTTACCATCAGATAAAGCGTATCCCGTTTGTTTTGTTGAATTTTTATCAAAGCATACAGACTGATTTGCTAAATCATTTACACTTTTTATATTCTCTCCTGTTTTAGGATTAGTAACATCCGATTCAAAATATCCTGCGTTATAAATATCACTTACCAAAACACATTTTGGTAAATCAGAATCAATTGTAACTTTTGTTGCAAAATAAGCTTCTGCATTCTCAACTATTTCTTTCGCAGCCATATACTTAGCTTTTTCCTTAGAATCATTTATATTTTTAAGTACGTTAGTAGTTGCAATAACCATTATTATTCCAAGTATTACTATTACTGCAAGAAGTTCTATTAAAGTAAACCCATTTTCATTTCTTTTCATATTATCACCTATCTTCATATTATCATTGTGCACATTTTAAGTCAATTTTATTTATCACAAAAAAAGAAACATTTACGTTTCTTTTACTTTTTACCAGTTGAACCAAAACCACCTGTACCACGTATTGTGTCATTAAGTTCATCGACCTCATTAAAGATGGCCTTTATATATGGTGTTACAACAAGTTGTGCTATTCTCTCATATGCATCTATTTCTTTTACTTCATTAGTATGATTATGAAGTGCAACCATTATCTCACCACGATAATCTGAGTCTATTACACCAACTTTATTTGCGGGTGCAAGTCCTCTTTTTGTTGCAAGACCACTTCTAGCATATATTAAACCTGCATAACCTTCAGGTAGTTCCATAGCAATTCCAGTTTTAATAAGTTTTGTCTCACCAGGATTAAAGCTTATTTTTTCTTTTGAACAAGCATACAAATCACAGCCTGCAGAAAAATCCGTTCCATAAGTTGGAATCTTTGCATCATTTTCTAATTTTTTAATATTTATTTTTTTAGTATTAATCATAATTACGCTCCTACTAACTTTCTTTCATCTAATAATACGACGTCACCTTTTTTTAGTGATTTTTTAACATCTATTACCCTTTGATTTGATGACCCACACCACTTTAATCTAAAATCGTGTAATTCATCTACGTACCTTCCGTCCACTAAAACATCTATGTAATTTAATACTTCTTTGTCTTTTAAATCTCTATCAAATAAAAATCCAGTCCAACACCACACGGTTTTATCGGGATATTTTTCTTTGAATTTTTTTGCGAGTTTTAAAGTTCCATCTATGTTTTTAGGATGCATTGGCTCACCACCTAAAATAGATAAACCAACAATATAATCCTTACCACATAATTCAAGTACCTTATCTATGATCTCATCTGTAAACTCTTTTCCACCGTTAAAATCATGTGTTTCCTTATTAAAGCAATTCTTACAGTTAAAGGTACAGCCTTGCATAAAGACTGACACCCTAACTCCTGGACCATTAGATATGTCCATTTTTCTTATTTTGTTATATCTCATAATTAAAGATCAGCATCCTTATTATCAATATGAATTACTCTTTCTTTTATTTCTTGAGTTCTTCCTTTGTTCCAGAAATTTGTACCAATATATCCGCATGTTCTTCTTGCAACATTTAGTTTATCGTGATCTCTGTTACCACAGTTTGGACAATACCACTCTAGGTCGTCATCTAAAAGAATTTCTCCTTCATAACCACATTCCTGACAGTAATCAGACTTAGTATTTAATTCTGCATACATGATATTATCATAAATAAACTTAATAACTTCCATAACAGCATCTAAGTTATTTGTTAAGTTAGGTGTTTCAATATAACTTATAGCGCCACCTGGTGAAAGTTCTTGAAATTCACTTTCAAGTTTCAATTTAGTAAATGCATCAATTTCTTCAAATACAGGTACATGATATGAGTTTGTAATATAATCTCTATCAGTAATTCCTTTAATCTTACCAAAACGTTCTCTTAAACACTTAGCAAACTTATAAGTAGTAGATTCAATTGGAGTACCATAAACACTATAATCAATATCCTCTTCCTCTTTCCATTTGTTACAAGCAGCATTTAATCTTCTCATTACTTCAAGACCAAACTCTTTACCTTTACCACCATCAGTATGAGAGTGACCAGTCATATATTTAACGCATTCATAAAGTCCAGCATATCCAAGTGATATAGTTGAATAACCATGATGCAATAACTCATGGATGCTTTCTCCTTTACCTAATCTTGCAAGTGCTCCATGTTGCCATAAAATAGGTGCAACATCGGAAGTTACCTTAGATAATCTTTTATGTCTTGCTTGAAGTGCTCTATGACATAACTCTAGTCTTTCATCCATAATCTTCCAGAATAAATCCATATCCTTATCAGATGATAGTGCAGCATCAACTAAGTTAATTGTAACAACTCCTTGATTAAATCTACCATAGTACTTTGGTTTCCCGTTAGAATCAACATAAGGAGTTAAGAAAGATCTACATCCCATGCAAGGGAAACACTGACCATTTCCGTTTTTATCAACTTTTAATTTCTTCATTATTTTTTCTGATATATAATCCGGAACCATACGTTTAGCTGTGCATTTAGCAGCAAGTTCTGTTAAGTAATAATACTTGCTATCTTCATGTATGTTATCTTCTTCAAGTACGTATAAAAGTTTAGGAAATGCAGGAGTTATATAAACACCCTTTTCGTTTTTCATACCCATTGTTCTTTGCTTTAATATTTCTTCAATTATCATGGCAAGTTCTTCTTTATACTCATCTGTTTCACCTAAATACAAGCATACTGACAAGAAAGGTGCTTGACCATTAGTTGTAGTCATTGAATTAATTTGATATTGGAAAGTTTGAACACCATCTGTTATTTCCTTTGCTAAATCTTCTTTAGCATATTTTTCGCACTGAGCCTTAGTAAACTTTCTTTTTTTATACTTATCTAAGAATCTGTTATAACTTTCTCTAACAAAAGGTGCTAAATGAGTCATTGTAATAGTTGCACCACCATACTGACTTGAGTTAACCGCTGTTATAAGTTGTGTTGCAATAGTCATTGCAGTTAAGAATCTATGTGGTTTTTCAATCATAACACCATTTATGTTAGTACCATTTTGAAGCATGTCTTCAAGGTTAATTAAATCACAGTTATGAAGTGCGTTTTGTGCAAAATAATCCATATCATGAAAATGTATTATTCCTTCATCGTGAGCTTTTACGATATCTTCAGGAAGCAAAAACCTTCTTGATATATCAGTTGATGTAATACCTGCTATATAATCTCTTTGAGTAGTAACAACCTTAGCGTTCTTATTAGAATTTTCAGTATTCCAATAATCACTTTCACCATCAATTAACTCCTTAATTGAAAGGTCAGTAGTATTACTTTTTCTAACAAGTTCTCTAGTATATCTATAAGTTATATATTCTTTAGCAAGAGCAAACTTATTTAAAGTCATTAGTCTCATTTCAATTATATCTTGAATATCTTCAACTAATATTCTTCTTTTCTTTAAACTTTCTATGTATTTTATTATGTTTTTTATTTGAGTATCAGAAACTCTATCTTCTTCTTGTACCTCTTCATTTGCTTTTTTAATAGCAATTTCAATTTTTTCTGGGCAATAATCAACAATATGTCCATCTCTTTTAATTACTTTCATGATGTTCTCCTTCTATCTTAATTCTAATACAAATATAACACATAAAAAAAAATAACGATGTTGCAATTGCAACAATTATTAAAAAATGATATTATTTTAATAGGTGAAGAAAAAATGCATAAGTTATTTGGTAAAATAAGTGTAAACGAAGAACGTAAACTACTAAAATTATTAGAAACAAGTTTACTTTCCTTTAAGAAAGATACAGTAATATTATCAAATGTTAAAGATAACATAATAGGAATAATATTAGAAGGTAAAGCTCAAATAATTAGAACAGACTATAATGGAAACAGAACAATCATAGAAGAACTTGAAGAAGAATCCATATTTGGTACTGCCATATCCTCTTTATCAAGCGATGAATGTGAAATAATAACTAAAGAAGAAACCAAGGTTTTAATAATTGATTATGACTTAATAATCTCATCAAAAAACAATAATTACTCTTATTATAATCAGTTTATAAAAAACTTGCTTGAAATAACAACTAATATAATAGAAGAAAAAAACGAAAGAATAGAAATATTGACAAAAAAAACAATACGAGATAAATTATTAGAATATTTTAATATATATAGAAAAAAACATGCATCAAAAATAATTTACTTACCATTTAGTTTTACAGATCTAGCAGATTTTCTTGCAGTTGATAGAAGTGCAATGACAAGGGAACTTAAAAACTTAAAAGAAGAAGGTTTTATTGAAACTAAAGGAAGAAGAATCTCACTTTTATACAAGTAAAAACATTGGATTAATTTCCAATGTTTTTTTATAAATTAACATTATGATATACTTTTTGAACGTCTTCAACATCATCCAACATATTAAGTAATTTATCAAAGTTTTCCTTATCTTCTCCATCTAATGTAACCATTTCATTTGGAAGATAAGTTACTTCATCTACTATAAATTCTGCATCATTTTTAGCGCTTGTTATAGCGTCTTTTATTTTATATAAATCTGATGGATCGCCATATATACTTACGTTACCGTCTTCTACTTCTATTTCTTTAGCATCTACCTCACCCATTAATAATGCTTCTAAAGCTTCATCTTCAGTCATGTCTTTTACAATTACAACTGATAAATGTTCATACATATGAGATACGCATCCAGAAACTCCCATCTTACCTTTAGATTTAGTAAATGCGTTTCTAACTAAACTTACCGTTCTATTTACGTTATCCGTTAGACAATCTACCATAACGGTTGCACCACCTGATGCAAAACCTTCATACCTAACTGATGTATAACTTTCATCTGCACCACTATTTACCTTATCTATCGCTCTTTTAATTACGTCTGCTGGAACTTGTTCTTTTTTAGCCTTTTCAATTAAATGTCTTAAACTTAAGTTACCATTAGGATCAGTACCACCTTGTTTTGCTACTTGATATATTTCTTTAGCATAGCTTGAATATACCTTTGCCTTAGCAGCTCCTGTCTTTGCTTTACTAGCAGCTATATTTGGAAATCTTCCCATAATTTTCACCTCATCTTTATACCTTTCTATTCTACTTTATTTTAAGTGTTTTTTCAAGGACTTATGTTTAAATTATTAAAAACATTAACATAACTAAAATAAGGTGATTAAAGTGATAAAGATAATTGAAAAAGAATTTTTAGATGACAACTTTATAATAAAGCCATTTACTAGTAATATAAAAATAAATGAAAATATATATTTTAAAAAGGATGATACGTATTATTTCGGCAATTATAAAAAAGATAAATTAAATTATATAAAAGAAAAAATAAATAAAAACAAAAAAAGAATAATAAGTGCTATTGAAAATGGTACAACAATTATTATTCATGGTAATAGTATCGAATTATTTAATAATAGCTTTAAGGCTTGCAATATAAATTTGTTTACTGCATATGATGACAAAAAATTATTTAAAAGAAAAAAAGTTAAGTTTGTAAATGACCTAAACTATGGTATAAACTCACTTAACTTTAAATATAAAAATCTAATATGTTTTAAATAATTATTTTGTCATACTAACTTTAAATGGAGATTTAAACGAAGGATCACGACTTTTCTTATAGTCAAATAACATATTTAATGAAAAATATATTATAAGAATTAAAATAACTATTTCTAAAACGTTTATTACATTCTTTAATAAAGGACTCATCTTTTTCTTATCTTGCCTGTTTCCACAATGAGAGCAGTATAGATCATAAGCGTTAATTTTATTACCACAAAAAGTGCAGTATTTACAAGATGTAAAATTATCCTCTTTATCCACATTATTTTCTTCGTTATTATATAAAGGTCCTAAATCTATATCTTTATCTTTTTTATCTATCTTTATTTCCTTTATGTTATCTTGTTTTTCTTCGGCATGATACATAGGAACATAATCATAGTTAGGAACGTATGAGTTAACATTATTTTGGTTATTAAGTGTATTTACATTATTAAAATCATTAACGTTATTTATGTTACTTAAAGTATTTTCACTTGATATAGAACTATTATTTTCAAATGGTTCATATTCATTTGATATAAAATCTTCTTGTTCTTGTTTATTTTTATTTGTAAGTGAATCTAGTACTTTAATAAAAAAGTATAAAGCAAACCCTCCAATTGATATAAATAAATATATTTTAAGAGTCATAAGTATTTGTAAAAGTGCAGTTCCATTATTTATTATTTTAAATTGTATTACATTAAGAATGTATATAATAGCTGCACTAATTCCAACACCTAAAGGTATAAAAGTTAATATTTTCTTCATAGTATTCACCTACTTTTAAAGTTTAATCCCTTTTTTAATTGCTTCTATTATAATCATTTTATAAAAAAAAGCAAGATTTATTATATAATCTTACTTAACCTTGTATTATTTTAACTTTATCTTTAGAGGGAAATTGTATTTTATCCCAAATATCATTGAATCTATTTATATCTCCTTTTATTATAATCTCTTCAGTATAAGTTTTATTAAAAGCATTTTCTTCTATAGTTTTAACATTTTTACCTATTGTTATTTTTTTAGCATTCGTTCTCGAAAACAAATGAGAAGGAATAATAGTTACATTATCTCCTATTATTAATTCGTTAGTAGTTAGCCTAAAAGGAGGATCAAACCAATCAAAACTATACTTTGATTGTTCATCTAAACTTGTAGAACAATTAGTTTTATCCTTTCCTTTTCCCCATCCAGAGCCATTATAGTTTCCATCATAAGGGTTTCTTCTTCCTTTGAATATACAAGGAGAATTAAAAAATATCTTATTAACTTTTTTATTAGGATATATTGAATTTCCACTCATATAATAAATGCCATCACCAATTTCTATTGAACCTACTTCAACATCTCCAAATCCATCCCATGATATATTTCCTTTTTCCATTTTAAAATAATCAATTTTCGATTTTGGAAATGAATTACTTAAAGAAAAATTTTTAGTTTTTCCTAATATCAACTTATTTATTCTTGAATTTTTAAATTTTGAAGTCCCAATACTTCCACCATCAATTTGTACTATATTAATTTCACTATTGCTAAAATCAGCATTTATATTTACCTTATTAACAGCAATTAAAGCCTTAATTTTTATATTTCTAAAAGAATGATTGCTATCAGCACCATCTTTTATATTTGTTATGTAATCTGGGAAAACTAAAATATCGCCTTCTTTTTTTACCCAATTTATACCTTTGTCACTCAAACCATTTACACATGTATTACCACACCATAAAAAGTAATCTTCCGCTTCTTTTTTTGTAATTGCAGGTTCTATCCCCAATCCATGATAAATAACATCGGCTTTATCTTTTTCGTCTAATATAATAGTATATGAATCATCCAAGTTTTTTTGATTTTTATCATATGGATCTTCAAAATTTTCTAAATAATCATTTGCTATAAGATTAGATAAACTATTGCATTTTTCCAAATCATTTTCTTGAGTCATGCACATATTATATGCTTTTACAATCATTTTTTTATTTATGTCGTTTGCATTTTTTCTAGATTTTTTTATTTGTTTATTAACACTAATAGTTGCAATTATAATTATTATTGCAAGTACTACTATTACCGCTAGTAATTCTACCAGCGTAAACCCTTTTTTATTTTTCATCTTTATACCTTCTTACTAATTTCTATTTAAATAATCATCATAAGTTGTCATTTTATCTATATATTTTCCGTCTTCTTTAAATTCAATTATTCTGTTTGCAACACTATTTATAAGTTCATAGTCATATGAAGAAAACAAACATACACCCTTAAAGTTTTTCATTCCCTTATTTAAAGATGTAATTGATTCTATATCTAAATGGTTAGTTGGTTCATCTAATATTATTACGTTAGCACACTTAAGCATCATACGTGAAAACATAAGTCTTACCTTTTCACCACCTGATAGAACAGATACTTTCTTTAATGCTTCTTCACCTGAAAATAACATTCTACCTAAAAATCCTCTTAAGAAAGCTTCTTCTTGTTCTTTAGAATATGGTCTTAAAAAGTCAACTAAATTAACATCTTCTTTAAAATAATCATCATGATCTTTAGGAAAGTATGAAAAGCTTGTTGTAGCTCCCCATTTTATTGTTCCAGAATCTGGTTTTTCTTCTCCTGTTATTATTTTAAATAATGTTGTTTTAGCAAGTTCATTTTTACCTACAAAAGCTACTTTATCAGTGTTATTTATTGTTAAGTTAAGGTTTTTTAAAACAACTTCTCCATCTACCGTTTTAGAAATTCCTTTAAGTTCTAATACATCACGTCCAAGTGGTCTATCAATATCAAAATTAATATAAGGATATTTTCTTGATGATTGTGCTATATCATCTAATTCTATTTTTTCTAGTAATTTTTTTCTTGAAGTTGCCTGCTTAGACTTAGAAGCATTTGCACTAAAACGTCTAATAAATTCTTGTAATTCTTTTATTTTATCCTCTTTTTTCTTATTAGAATCTCTCATTTGTTTTTGAATTAGTTCACTAGATTCAAGCCAAAAATCATAGTTACCAACATACATTTTTATCTTTCCATAATCTATATCTAAAATATGAGTACATACTTTATTTAAAAAGTGCCTGTCATGTGATACTACTATTACCGTGTTTTTAAAATCTAGCAAAAAGTTTTCTAACCAAATTTTTGCATTTATATCTAAATAGTTTGTAGGTTCATCTAAAATAAGGATATCAGGATTACCAAAAAGACTTTGTGCAAGAAGTACCTTTACCTTATCTTCTCCTGATAAGTTTTCCATTTTATCATAGAAAAAAGCTCTATCAAGACCAATACCTGCAAGTAATATTTCAGCATCACTTTCAGCTTGCCATCCATCCATTTCTAAAAATTCTGCTTCAAGTTCTCCAACCCTTAATCCATCAGCATCATTAAAGTCTGGTTTTGAATAT
>UMFO01031527.1_pt1 | contig 11406 bp, 5 predicted proteins | sample 1965051 | NCBI WGS metagenome assembly UMFO01 (sample SAMEA4836050, study PRJEB28245) | human gut metagenome | biome: gut microbiome; material: fecal sample | place: Denmark | collected 2008
GTCACGATCGTAATTCCCGCCCCGCCCCGGTCGGCATGCTCGTCGCGGGCGCTTTCGACCTCAGGCACCGTACGCAGGTAGCGGCGTATCTCCTCCTTGAGAGCCCCCGTGCCCTTGCCGTGGAGAATCGACACCGACCCCACGCCCACCATCAGGGCGTCGTCGATGAAATCCTGCACGGCGTCCAGCGCCTCGGCGGCACGCATGCCCCGCACGTCGATATGGTCTTTGAAGCTGAGCTTGCGGGCCGAAATGCCGGCCGACACCACCGTCCGCGCCGTCTGCGGGCGTGTCGCCTCGCGGAACTCGCTGTTCGAAACCACGGTCAGCATCTTCCGGTCGACCGTAGTCAGTATCTGGCCGAAGGCGACCTGCGCCTTGCGCCCCTTGACCGACTGCACCACGCCGACCATATCCTGTCCGGCCATGCGGACTTTCGACCCGGCCTCCACCTCGCGCGGTTTCGGAGCTTCGGCAGGGGCAGCCCCCGCCGCCTGCGCCTCGCCCCGCTGCGCCTTGCGTTCTTCACGCCGCTGACGGCGGCGTTCGATACGTTCGATCTCGCGGGCGACCTCGGCATCCTTGTCCGCCGTGTCGGCCTTCGCCACCGCGTCGCGGAAATCGTCCAGTTCGCGGCGCGCAAGGCGCGTCAGTTCCTTTTCGGCCTGCGCCTCGCGGATCGTCCTGATCGTATTCTCGATCTGCCGGTTGGCATCGGCGATCAACTGCTGCGCCTCCAGCTTGGCCTTTTTGAGTATCTCCTGCCGCTCGGCCCTGATCTTCGACAGCTGCCCGGCATAGGTCTGCTCCAGCTCCTCGACCTTACGGTCGGTCTGGCGGATGCGGTCGCGCTTCTGTTCCCAGTAATGCTTGTCGCGGGCGATCTCGCGCAGCTGCTTCTCGATGTTGATATGGTCGCTGCCGGCCTTCTCGCCCGCCGCGCGGATAATATCCTCCGGGAGCCCGATCTTGCGGGCGATCTCCACGGCGAACGAACTGCCCGGCTTGCCCGTTTCGAGGCGGAACAGCGGGCGGATATTCTGCACGTCGAACATCATGGCACCGTTGGCGATGCCCTCGGTATTCGACGCATAGTATTTGATATTGGCATAGTGGGTCGTGATGACGCCGTAGCACCCTTTGGCCAGCAGGCGTTCGAGGATGGCCTCGGCGATGGCGCCGCCGATGACCGGCTCGGTACCCGACCCGAACTCGTCGATCAGCACCAGCGCCGACGACGAAGCCCCCGCGAGCATGTTCTTCATGTTGAGCAGGTGCGACGAGTAGGTCGACAGGTCGTCGTCGATCGACTGCTCGTCGCCGATGTCGATGAAGATCGAACGGAACACGGGCAGTTCCGACACCTCCGACGCCGGGACGGGGAACCCGCACTGGAACATGTACTGCACGAGGCCGGTGGTCTTGAGGCAGACCGACTTGCCGCCCGCATTGGGGCCCGAAATGACAAGGATATGCTTGCGGCGGTCGAGTTGCATGTCAAGCGGCACGACTTCGCGCCCCTGCGCCCGCAGGGTTTGCTGCAGGAGCGGGTGGCGGGCATTTTTCAGCACCAGCCGGTCGTCGTCCGAGACGATCGGTTTCACGCAGCCGTTCTGCGATGCCCAGCGTCCCTTGGCACGCAGCATGTCGATCTCGGCCAGGTAGTCTCCCGACGCGGCGATCAGCCCGGCATCGGGGCGCACCGAATCGGTGAACTCCGAGAGGATGCGGACGATCTCGCGCCGCTCGGCATATTCCAGTTCGCGCAGCTCGTTGTTGATCTCCACGACCTCGACCGGTTCGACGTAGAACGTACGCCCCGTGGCCGATTCGTCGTGGATGAAGCCCTGCAGCTTGCGTTTATTGGCCGCGGCAACCGGGATCACGGCCTTCCCTTCGCGGATCGATATCTGGGCGTCGGCATCGACGATACCGGCCCCTTTGGCGGCGGCGAGCACCGCCTGCAACCGCTTGGCGGCCTGCCCTTCGCGTTCGCGGATGGCGCGCCGAATCTCCAGCAGGGCCGGCGAAGCATTGTCCCGGATATTGCCGAAACGATCGACGATGGCGTCGATCCGCTGCACGATCCCGGGGAATGCCTCGACGCCGCGGCTGCGGGCATACAGCGCCGGATATTGCCCTTCGCGGGCGAGGATGAACGCAACGACGCTGCCGACGAGGCTCAGCGCCCGGTGCAGGGTCACCACCTCCCCCACGTCGAGGAACGTCCCCTCGACACGCAGTTTGGCAACGACATGGTCGACGTCGGGATATTCCCCGCCGGGAAAATCGTGCTCCATGTCGAGCAGCAGGCGCATCTGGTCGGCAAGTTCCAGCCTCCGTCCGATCTCGCGCGCCGAGGCCGAGAAAGTCTCTTCGGCGAGCTTCCCGCGGGCGGCACGCATGGTGCAAAGCGCTGCAACCTGTTCCCGAAGCCGGTCGAAGCCGATCTTCTGCTCGAAGTTTGCAGGATAAATCATCTCTATGTCAGGTTGATGGGCTACTGCAGCCGCTTGAGCGAATCGCGCTCAGCCTTGGCAGCAGCCTTGGCGGCCTTCCTGTCGGCACGCTCCTTCATCTTTTCGGGGTTGCGCCCGAAGAGCGAGAGGTGGACGTAACGGCCGGGGTATTGTTTGACATCGGCCAGCAGCGCCGCGAGGTTGTCGCTGGCCTTTTCGAGCGAATCGTACAGTTCGGGGTCGCTGATGAGCTTGCCGATCGTGCCTTCGCCCTGCGCGATACGCGCCACGAGGTCGTCGAGGTGCTCCACGGCCTGCGAAAGTTTGCGAGCGAACTGCTCCTCGGTGAGCTGCGAAGTGAAACGATCCACGTCGCCGATGATGCTGTCCACGCGCCCGGCATTCTCGCCGAGCATGTCGGAGAATTTCGAAAGGTTGTCCAGTGCGCTCTTCAGGCTGTTTTTCTCCGCCGAGAGTATCTCGGCCATGTCGCCCGTCACGGAGTTCAGGTTGCCGAGCGTCCCGGCGATGTTGTCCGCATTGGTTTCCATCAGGCCGTTCAGGTTTTCGAGCGTGCGCGAAAGGTCGGTGGTGAGCTGCGAGACCTTTTGCTTGAAGAAATCCAGCTCGGAGCCGGCCATGTCCATCAGGTCGCGGTCGCGGCTCGAACGCAGCGTATCGCCCTTCTGGAGGTAGGTGTCGGCCGTGCCGTAGGTGATTTCGATCGCCTTGGCGCCCATCAGTCCGTTGCTGAAGATCTTGGCCTCGGAATCGGTCGGGATGCGGTACTGGCGCTTGATGGTGAACTGCAACACGACCTTGTCGCTGCGCGCGGGGTCGAACGAAAGCCGTGTCACGGAGCCGATCTTCACGCCCTTCATCATGATCGGCGACGCGTTCTGCACGCCGTTGATCTGGTCGTAGGCGGCATAATACTCGACGTTCCGGCTGAAAATGTCGAAACCTTTCAGAAACCGGATTCCGGCCCAGGCAACGCCGATCATCGCCACGGCGAATATTCCGATCTTAACTTCCCTTTTCATATTTCGCTTGTTTTTATTTCACAATTTGCGTACCCCGGCAGCACACGACGAAGGCGTCGGGGAAAACCTCGCGCACTTCGGCCAGCCGTTTCTGGGCGGCGGCACGGGTATCGTACTCGCCGACGCAATATTTATAGCGGAACCGCCCCTCGGCGGTATACTGTTTCACCTTGTTGCGGTAGGCTTTGAAACGTGCGGACGAGGTCGGCACGGTCTGCGCGCTGGCCAGCACCTGCACGGTATAACGCAGCGGCCGGGCGGCTTGTTTGGGGGCATCCCCGGCCTTGGCCGGTTTCCGCGGTTCCGGTTTCTGCGCCCCGGACTTGCCCGCAGCCTTCTCCGGCTCCCCTTTTTCCGGGGTGACGGTCTTCGCGGCAGGCGCATCGGATGCCTTGTCCTGCTCCGCAGGGCGCACGGGCTCCTTCCCGATGACGACCTGCGTTTCGGGCTCTTTACCGGGCTTCGGGGCTGCCGCGGCCTCCTCTTCGGCGCGGCGCGTTTCGAGCACATAGGCCGAATAATCCCTCACGCCTTCGTAAATCGAGCGGGCGATCTCGTCCTGCCCCTTTTCCGACTTCATATAGGCCATCTCCTGGGCGTTGGACATAAAACCGATCTCGGTCAGCACGCCCGGCATGTCGGTGGCATAGAGCACGCGCAGCAGCTGGGGTTTGATGCCCCGCGAATGGCGCCCGGCCTTCAGGTAATTATTCTGAATACAGCGCGCCAGCGCCATGCTGTACTCGCCGTAGGTGAATTGCAGGTTCTGGATATAGGCCCGCACGATGGCCGCCGTCCGCTCGTCCGACATGTCGATCAGGTCTTCGCGGTTGTTCTCGAACAGGGCGTTCTCGTTGTAACGCTGCTCCTTGGGACTTTCGCCCATGATGAGCGTCTCGACACCCCGTGCCGCCGAGGATTTCGCGGCATTGACGTGGATCGAAACGAAGAGGTCGCCGCCGGCCTTGTTGGCGATGTCGGCACGCGCCTGGAGGTCGGTTGCCAGATCGGTGCCCAGCGCCTTGTCCGTCTTGCGGGTATAGACCACCTTCACGCCCGGCATCCCCTCCTCGATGAGCTTCCCGAGTTTGAGCGCCACCTTCAGCGTGAGGTCTTTCTCGTAGACATTGCCGTAGTGCGCCCCGGGGAATTTCCCGCCGTGTCCGGCATCGATGACCACAACTTCGACCCCGTGCGCAATATTCCCGGCCGTGGCACCGTTCGTTAGAACGGTAACGGCCGCAAACGCGAATAACAGGAACAGTCGTGTGCGCATATTTAATGGAGCCAAATGTGAGCTTTCTGTAATTTTTTACCTATCTTTGTCGCGCCTAAAAAACCCGGCGGGAGTGCATCGAGGCCCCGATCCAGGCGTTTTTGCCGACATGTCGGCAAAGGTACGAAAAATTATTGGGATTTTGGATAGAATCAGGGTAAAATATCTGTTTTCGGCGGCGGCACTCCTCCTCTTCGCCCAGTTGGTGTTCGGCTCGTCCGTACCCCGGGGAATGCTTGCCTCGGCAGCCGAAGACAGCCTCCGCCAACGCCTGTCCGATTCCCTCCGGATCCATTCCGAAGCCGCGGCCGAAGTGCCGGAAGCTGCGACCCAAAGCCGCCGCGACCGCCGCGAGCAGGCACGCGCCGCCCGGGAACAGGCACGCCGCCGCGCCGCATTCGAAGCCCTGCCGCAGGAGCAGCTCGATTCGCTCATCACGCAGAAAGGCGACTCGCTCGAAGGCCGCGGAGCGGACACCATCGCCCGCGACACGGTGAAAGAGAAAAAGCCCCAGAAACCGGGGGCGTTCCTCGACGACCCGATCTCGGGCAAGAACAAGGATTCGCTGGTCTACGACGTGCGCAACAAGATGGTCTATATCTACAACGAGGGCGACATCACCTATCAGAACAGCAACCTCAAGGCCGACTACATGCAGATCAACATGGACAACAAGATGGTCTATGCATACGGCAAGCCCGATTCGCTCGAAGGCAAACCGATCGTCACCAAGCCCGAATTCTCCGAGGGCGACGCATCGTACACGATGGATACGATCACCTACAACCTCACCTCGAAGAAGGCCAAGATCAAGGGCGTGGCAACGCAGCAGGGCGACGGCTGGCTGGTCGGCGGGAGCGTGAAGAAGATGCCCGACAACACGGTCAACATCGAAAACGGCAAATACACGACCTGCGACGAGACCGACCACCCGCACTTCTACCTGGCGATGACCAAAGCCAAGGTCATCCCCGGCAAGAAAGTCGTCACGGGGCCGGCTTACCTCGTCATGGAGGACGTGCCGATCTACTTCCTCGGCATCCCCGAGGGTTTCTTCCCGATCAACATGGGGCCAAAATCGGGTCTGCTGATGCCCACCTATGGCGAGGAATACACCAAGGGGTTCTTCCTGCGCGACATGGGTTACTATTTCACGCTGGGCGACTACGCCGACCTGGCCGTACGCGGCGGGTTCTACACGCTCGGTTCGTGGGAGGCATCGGCCGCATCGCGCTACATCAAACGTTACAAGTACAGCGGCAGTTTCAACATGCAGTACTCGAACATCAAGACGGGCGAAAAAGGCGAACCGGACTATATCAAGCAGAGCAACTTCCGCATCCAGTGGACACACTCCCAGGATCCCAAGGCCAACCCCGGGTCGACCTTCTCGGCATCGGTGAACTTCGCGACCAGCGGTTACAGCAAATATTCGGCGACCAACCTCAACGACATCCTCTCGACGCAGACCAACTCGTCGATCGCCTACTCGAAGAACTGGGCGGGCACACCCTTCTCGCTCTCGGCGAACATGTCCATCTCGCAGAACTCGCAGAACAAGAGCCTCTCGGTGACGCTGCCGACCGTGGTCTTCAACGTCTCGCGTTTCTACCCCTTCAAACGCAAGGAACGCATGGGCAAGGAGCGGTGGTACGAAAAGATCTCGATGCAGTATACGGGCAAGATGACCAACTCGGTGACCACGACCGAAGACAAGATCTTCTCGAAGGAGACGTTCGACAACATGAAGAACGGCATCGAGCATAACATCCCCGTCTCGGCGTCGTTCAACCTGTTCAACTACATCAACATCTCGCCGTCGGCGACATACAACGAAAAGTGGTACTTCAAAAAAGTCGAATTCGACTGGAACCCCGTCACGAACAAGGTCGACACGCTGCCGACGCAATACGGGTTTTACCGCCTCTACAACTACAACTTCAACGTCTCGGCATCGACGACCGTATACGGCATGTACGACTTCACCAAGAAGCGCAAAGACCGCAAGATACAGGCCATCCGCCACACGCTCACCCCCTCGATCGGATTCTCCTACACGCCGGACTTCGGCGACCCGAAATACGGCTATCACAAAACCATGCAGACCGACTCGACGGGACGCTTCACCAGCTATTCGCCCTATTCGGTCAACGCATACGGCGTCCCCAGTTCCGGACGGTCGATGTCGATGAACTTCGCGCTGTCGCAGAACCTCGAAATGAAGGTACTGTCGAAGCGCGACACCTCGGGCGTGAAGAAAATCAAACTGATCGACGAGCTGCGCATCAGCGGGTCGTACAATTTCCTGGCCGACTCGATGGGGCTCTCGACCATCCCGATCTCGTTCCGCACGACGATCTTCCAGAATTTCGGCATCAACCTCTCGATGACGCTCGACCCCTACCGGCTGACGCCTGACGGCAAGCGCTACAACAAGCTCTTCTTCCCGGGGCGTATCGTCTCGACGGGCTGGTCGTTCGGTTATACGTTCAAATCGCGCGACGACCGCTCGCAATCGGCCATCAACGACATTACGAGCATCCCGCCCGAATACATGAACCCCTACTACGACCCCTACGGCAATATGGATCCCGTACTGCGGCGGCAATACATGTCGCAGATGTACTACGATTTCTCGCTGCCGTGGAACTTCGGGTTCAACTATGCCATCAACTACAACATATCGACAGGCAACTACCCGCCCAAAGGCTACAAGAAGAACGTCACGCAGACCGTCAGCTTCAACGGCAGCCTTACCATAACGCCCAAGACCGGCATCACCTTCCAGGGCGGTTACGACATCAAGGCGAACAAACTCACCACCTCGTCGATCTCCATCTCGCGCGACCTGCACTGCTGGCAGATGTCGTTTTCGTGGATACCTTTCGGGTTCCACCGCAGCTGGAGCTTCAACATCGGCGTAAAGGCGGCATCACTCTCAGACCTCAAATACGACAAGAGCCAGTCGATGTACGACAATATGTACTAAATCCCCACCCCGGCTTATCCCCCGCCCTCTTCCATCCCGGACGATCCGCATTGCCGCTGCACAATGCGGCACGGACGCCGTTTCCCGTCGTCGGTACCGGTTGCAGTATCCCAAACGGGCAAAATCGGCAAACGAACAGACGTTTGTGTATATATTTTGACCGGAAAGCGGAATTTCACAGTTTTTTAAACGGGAAGAGATTATTTTTTGCTATATTTGGTACGAGAGTGTTTTTAACCAAAAAATTTAGCCTTATGAATTACATTCTGTCCACCAGCAAGGGGGGGGGGAAATCCGACCTATCTTCCGCCCGTAATTGAGACTATCGACATCGTGACTGAAAAGGGGTTTGCAACATCGCCCACACCACCCGACGCCTATGACGATTGGGGCAGCGGCGGCGGTGCAGGAGGTATCGGATCGGGAAGCGAACACGAACTCTAATACCGCAGCCCTATGAAAAGTCTCTCTAAAATCACACTGTTTGCAGCTCTCACCGCTGTAACAGCCACAGCCTGCCAAAAGGAAGACAATGGCATCGACACCTCTTCCGGCAAACTCGTCAAGATGACTTTTACGGCCGGGAACCCTGAGCTCAAACCGGAAGTCCGCACCGAGATCGACGGATTGACCCCTTATTGGTCTGTCGGCGATCAGATCGGCATCAGTACCGACGGGACGAAGTCCAACTACCCCTTCACGAACGATGCGACGGAGCGCGCCGCAACAACGACTTTTTCCGGTAACGCGAACATTTCATCAACGATTTACGCTTATTATCCATTCACGGCCAACGGAATCGACAAAGTAGGCGATAATACGGGCGCAAAGGTCGATCTGCCGGCAAACCAAACCCCGACAGCCAACTCGTTCGACGGCAAAGCCGACATCCTGGTCAGCAAACCGCTCACACTCGATTCCGAGGGACAGCAAGTCGCCAATCTGGAATTCAGGCGGTTGAGTGCCATTGTCAAAGTCGTACTCAAAGACCAGTCTACAGACACCAAATTGGCCGACCAGCACGTATCGTCACTGTCCATTACGACCGATGGCGACAACACACTGGCAGGCCGGGTTGTTGTAGACCTCTTGAACTACACGATGTATGCACCCTATTTTAACGGCTCCAACACCGTAACGGCGACCTATACGACAAATACGGAATACGTTATCAACGGTGTCAGCGGCACCTATTTAAGCGTGTATCCGCGATTGTTGGCTGCGGGATCGAAACTGGTCGTCGAAGCAGCGACAGAAGGGTTTGTCATCAAAAAAGAGATTGTCCTATCCAATGAAATCAATCTGGAAACAGGAAAGATCACCACTTTGAATGTCAATCTTTCAGACGAACACATCACAGCCGCGGCAACCGGTCTGAGCCTGCCGTTTACCGACGATTTCAGTAACCTGACAGGAAACTCCGCAACAAATATCCTGTCCCGCAAAGACAAAAACGGAAACAACTTGTATGTGGCGAACTCCTATGTTTATCAATACAACTCCCCGCATGGCCTACGCATGAGTTCGAGCGACAACTCCGGGTATATCGTCACCAGCGAACTGGATCTCTCCGCACCGTTCTCGGTACTGATTTCGGCCAAAGTCTGGCCGAAAGATACTTCCGGAATCAAAGTAACCGCCGGAGAATCCGCGGCAATCACGACCGCAGACCTGACCGAGGAGTTCAAAACCTACCTGCTGAAATTCGACGCACAAAATTCGAAAACGAAAATCAGGATCGAGCCCTCCGCCGCAAAAGAAAGAATAATTATCGAAAGCATACAGATCGTTCCCGGCCATGACATCACCCTGCCGCCGGTACTGAAAATCACATCGGAAACGACCTTGTCCGTTCCTGCGGAAAGCGCTACCAAAACCATCAACTATACGGTTGATAATCCCACAGACGGGGTGTCGGTCGTCGCATCGTCGAACGTTTCCTGGCTCAATTCATTCGTTTATGACGTCGACGGCGTTTCTTTCACGATAGACGCAAATCAGGGCGAGGAACGTTCCGGCACCATCACATTATCGTACGAAGGCGCCGAAGCGCAAACCGTAAGCGTCACCCAGACAAAACCGGGGGCTGTAATGTGGGAAACCGAGACTTTCGAAAATTACACCGTGCCCAGCACTACCAGTTATGGTTCCAGCGGCACATTCAACGGAGTAACCACTGGAACCCCGCAATGGAGTTATAGTGGCTGTGGTAATCCTAATCAGGCCAACACAGACAAAACGGCGCTTGCCAATGCCGGAGTCGTGGTAATAAACGACAAATATGCAGCCATCGGTAAAAACGGCTCAATGTCCGTAACGATCCCAGGAGGCATTACAGCCCTTAAATTCAATGCGTTGACCTCAAGCAAAGGTTCGGCAACAGTCACCATAACAGCCAATGGTGCCACGGCAGCAAGTATCACTATTCCGGGAAACAGTAAAAGCGCATTCGAAATACCGACAATCGACTGTCAAGGTTATGACGCCACTATTACCATAAAACAAAATAATCAGAACAGAACGACGATAGGCGACATAACCTGGCAACCGGCGAATTGAACTCCGGGCGGGGAAGGAGGCGATCCTTCCCCAGACCCTACCCCGGGAACAGGAACAGCGGCATTGGGAAAATCGTGGGCGGAACTGCCCGCAGCGAACACTTCGGTGACCGAGATATGCCACTACATCACCGACGTGGCGGCGGGCAACGGCTCCTACCCGCGCAATTTCGCAATGGGTTATGACAAGGCGAAAAAGGCGGCCCTATGGGCAGCATATCCGCTGCACGCCTATTATACAGCCCCGAACGCTTCGAAAGAGAGGGCCTACTCGGCCGACCCGTCGCTGGGAAAGACCGAGCAGATGGTGGGCGGTGTGGGAGCCCCCTATAACAAAGGGCATCAAGTCCCCAACGCCGACCGGAAAGTGAGCAACCTGGCGAACAAGCAGATTTCCTACTATTCGAATATGACGCCCCAGCTCGCTACATTCAACAGCGGTGCATGGGGCACCCTGGAAACCAGAGTCCGCGGATGGATGTGCGCCGATACGCTCTATGTGGTAACGGGATGTTATTTCGATGGGACAGAGGGTACGACGACCGACAACGGCGGTAACCCATGCCCCGTACCGACGCATTATTACAAGGTATTGCTGCGCACCAAGCAGGGCACCACGGGACAATCCGTAACCACCCTTGCGGCCGACGAACTGCAATGCATCGGATTCTGGTATGAACAAACCACAGACAAGACCCAGACACCGGACGGTTGTGCGGTACCCGTGACGGAGATCGAAGCCAAATGCGGGTTCGAATTCTTCGTCAACGTGCCGAACGCTCCGAAAAGCAGCTACTCCCCGGGGGAGTGGGGCCTTTCGGGCAACTGACACCGAGCCGCAAAGGAGAAGCGGCCCCTGCACAGCAGAGGCTGCTTCTCCTTGTATCCCGGCGACAACCGGGTGGAGCGGACAGATGACGCGAACCGCCAAAAAACTCGAAAAAAGCAACTGAAATATCCCGGGCACAGCTCCGGGAAGCCCCGCACGCCTATCTCCGTTCCAAAGGGGAAGGCGTACGGTCGATATAATTCGGGTAGCGGAACTGCGGCATCCCGAGCGCCATGACGGCACAGATACGGC
>UMFO01018010.1_pt1 | contig 11310 bp, 20 predicted proteins | sample 1965051 | NCBI WGS metagenome assembly UMFO01 (sample SAMEA4836050, study PRJEB28245) | human gut metagenome | biome: gut microbiome; material: fecal sample | place: Denmark | collected 2008
TTACCTGATAACCTGACGGTAGGTGGAGACTTGTACTTGAGAGATACAAACATAAATAAGAATAAAAAATGTAAAATTAAAAAACTCCAGAACGACTTTTATATCAAGCATAAAAATTATATTATGTCAAAATTGTCTTGGCAAAACGGTAAATATAGAAAAATTGATGGCATATTTTGTGAAGTAATAAAACAGAATAAAAATATTTTAACTGTCAAAATTGAGAATAGAAAAGCGTATATTTTCGCCAAAAACGGTATTTATGCACACGGTAACACAGTAAAACAAGCATATTTTGACTGGCTTTTTAAAACTTCTGATAGAGATACAAGCAGATATAAACATTTGAAGCTTAATAGCAAAAACTCCCTTGAGTTTTGGGTAATAGCATACAGAACCATAACAGGAGCTTGCAGCTTTGGGACTAATAACTATCTTGAAAACAATAAAGATAAGTATAAATCTGAAATGACACTTGAAGAAGTTTTTAAAGCCACTGAAGGACAATATGGATCTTCGACCTTCAAAGCTTTTTTTCAAAATAATTAAAGAGATTTACTCGGGGCTGTTCCCTATAATTCGTGAAATTATCCATCAATTGCTTCTTGACAACAGCCCTGTTTCCCTTTTGAAGGATTTAAACATTAACAAGGAGGATTGAAAAATGCAAAAAGAAACATTAGGCGAATTTTTCGCTACAACATTATTATTCGGCAGTTTTTTAGCAATGGTTTTAGGAGGGTAAACCGATGAGTAATGTAATAAGCTTTTTAAATGGTTTGAAACAACAAACTTATGAAATGCGCAAGAGATACTTGCGTGACAAACTGATTGATTATTACAAAACAATTAATCAGGGCAAAGTTTCTATCCCAGCATTTATGCTTGCAGATGTAGATATCGCAAGATGCGAAAAAGAAAACAGTATAGACAAATGGTACAAAAAACTGATTGAGGCAAGATAAAAATGTCTTATGAAGATAACTTCTTACAACACGATCCATCAAATTATGATACAGAGCTTGAAAGCCTTTTAGCAACAAGCTCTCTTTCTTTAGATGATTGCGAAGCTTTATATCAAAACGGAAAAATGAGTAAAGAAGATTTTGAATATGCAAAAGATTGGTTTGAATTTTACAAATAAGAAAGGATTAAAAAAAATGAATTATTTAGAAACCCAAGAAAGAGTACAAACAACAAATTTCCCGACAGTAGGTCAGGAAATTGAAAAAGCAAGAGCTTTACAAGAAGTACAAGGTGCTATTTTTATGGCTCGTCAGTTTCCGAGAAATGAAATGCAAGCTCAAAGGAAAATTATGGAGAGTGCAAAAAGATTAACGCTTGCAGAAAAAGCAACTTACTGTTACCCGCGTGGCGGGCAGCAGATTAAAGGACCGTCTGTCAGAGCAGCGGAAGCAATTGCAAAATATTGGGGAAATATAAGCTACGGTATTAAAGAATTAAGTCAAAACACTGCAGAACATACATCAGAAGTTCTTGCTTTTGCTTGGGACTTAGAAAGTAATGTAAGGGCTGAAAGAATTTTTAAAGTTCCGCATACAAGATACACAAAAAACGGCGGTAATACAATATTAACTGACCCAAGAGATATTTACGAACGTATTGCAAATGACGGTGCAAGACGTAAAAGAGCCGTACTTTTGGAAATTTTACCGGGTGATGTTGTTGAAGATTTCTTGAACGAATGCGAAAAAACTTTAATCGGGTCAAACACAAAACCATTAAAAGAACGGGTAACCGATATGTTGAAAATGTTTGAAGAGTTAGGAGTTACTCAAGAAATGATTGAAAAACGCGTTGGTACAAAATGCGACAATTTTATTGCAAAAAATATTGTTGATCTTGGCAGCATTTACAACTCAATCAAAAATAATTTTGCACCAATTGAGCAATATTTTGAAGTCCCGACAGCGGCAGAAAAACAAAAAGAAGAAACCGAAGCTAAGTTAAAATCACCAGGAAAAGACGGAAAGAAAAAACAATATGAACCGTCGTAAGAAGAACTGGAACAGCTAGAAGAAATTTACGGTGAAAGAAATGAAGTTGAATAATGACAATTACTATTCACAAAAGGCTAACCAGGCATATTTCAGCGTTTCACAAGTAAAAGATTTTTTGAAATGCGAAGCTTATGCAATGGCAAAAATTAACGGGGAGTGGGTAGAACCGCCCACAACCCCGATGTTAATCGGCTCTTACGTTGACAGCTACTTTGAGGGAACATTAGAGGACTTCAAAGTCCGCACTCCTGAAATCTTTAAAAAAGACGGAAGCTTAAAATCTGACTACATAAAAGCTGAAAACATTATACAAAGAGTTGAAAAAGAAGAACTTTTTATGAAATGTATGTCTGGTGAAAAGCAAGTTATTATGACAGGCGAGCTTTTCGGTGCAAAATGGAAAATCAAAATGGATAGTTACATCCCGCATGAAGCAATTGTGGATTTGAAGGTTGTGCAAAAAGTTCGCGACATTTCATACAAAAATGGCTGGAAACAAAGCTTTATAGAAAAATGGGGCTACGATTTACAGCTTGGAATTTATCAGGAAATAGTAAGACAAAATACCGGAGAAACATTACCTTGCATAATTGCCGCGGTAGATAAACAGGATTATCCAGATTTAGATTGCATATTAATCCCTGATGAACAACTTGAATTCCAACGTAGAGAGTTACGTTGGAAGATGCAGAGAATAATCGACGTCAAAAACTCTAATGAAGAACCAAAAAGGTGCGGGCTTTGTGATTATTGCAGGGCGACAAAGAAGTTAGAAAAACTTATATTGCCTGATGACTTGATTGTTTTTAATTAATACAAATGTCGACACAGGTTAAGGTCTAGGTAGAGCTAGCTTAATTAAGTAAATACGGGCGGTTCAATTCCGCCTCGCCTTATCTGTGGAAGGAGAAAAAATGAATGAAGAAAAAGGATGGATTTGCTTATTTCGGAAATTTCTTGAATGGGAATGGTATGATTACCCGACAGTCAAAATTATCTTTTTACATTGTCTGCTTAGCGCAAATCATAAGACCCAAAAATGGCGCGATATTAGTATTAAACGTGGACAATTTGTTACAAGTTATGAAAAATTAGCATCATTAAACGGCTTGACCATTCAACAAGTAAGAACAGCATTAGAAAAACTACAATCAACAAACGAAATAACATACCAATCAACAAGCCAATACTCAATAATAACGGTAAAAAATTACAATTTATATCAAGACAACAACAAAGCAAAAACAGAGGCTGCCAACAATCAATTAGGGGGTCAGAATAACAAACAAACAACAACAAACAACAATGATAACAAAGAGAGAGATAATAAATTATCTCTCTCTATAGAGGAGAGAGAAATTTTAAAAAATTATCTTCTTGAAACAAACAAAAAACGCAAAAATAAAATTGAAGATATTGATGCATATATAAGAAAGCTTATCGAAAATGGCGACTGCTTAACGAAATTGGAAAAGGCAAAGAAAAAACTTGAACGACAGAAAGCAAAAGAAGTTATTCCGCTTGCCGAAAAAATTGAAAAATCTACACCAGAAGAAGATAAAGCAGGTTTAAAACTATTGCGAGAAACAGCACAAAACATAAGAAAGAGAGGTTAAAACAATGGCACAAACAGCAGCAAAAGAAAAAGAGAGCACAACCCAAAGCAAGAATTTGATGTTTATTCAAAAGGTAAAAGTCAATAATGACAATACCGCAACTATTTTTTATAAAACGTCAAATGACTTATCCGCACAGGAAGTAAGCTTTACAGGTAAAGACCAGATTACAGAAGAATTTTCAAAAGCTTTTCAGAATGCGGTAACAGGTTTTACAAGTTGTATTCCTAAATTAGCATCAGAAACATCAAAGATAACAATGAATGTTATAAGGTTTGATTACGGGAAATCAGATTTTTTAGAAAAGGCTTTGTATTCTGTTAAATACGCTTTTAATGATCAAAATAATGCAGTAATTAATATTTCAACTCCGTTATTACCGATTTACAAAGAAGGTTATGAAAATACATTTTGTATTTCTGGTAAAGACGAAGAAGCATTACACAAAATTATAGAAAAAGCAAAAGCATATATTAACGGCGAAACACGTACAAAACAAATGAAACTTGTTGTTGATAACACAGAGGAGAAATAAGAATGATAGAGTTTACAATCCCTGTAGTGCCACGCACTAAGAAGAATAACGGGCAGATAGTAATGCGGGGTAAATTTCCCGTGTTACTTCCTTCTAAGTCATATATGGAATTTGAAAAAGCCTGTCTGCCTTATCTTAAACACGTAAAAAATACTACAGGGGTTATAAACTACCCTGTCAATATGCAGTGTACTTTTTTCACAGAAACTAAAAGGCGGATAGATTTACCAAATCTTTTAAATGCAATAGATGATGCAGCAGTTAAATCAGGTTTAATTGTAGATGATTGCAGAGATATTATTGCATCACACGATGGATCCCGTGTTTATCACGATAAGTATAAGCCTCGAATAGAGGTCATAATAACAGAAATGCAAAATTATACACAATGGAAAGATACAACTACAGAACAGAAAAGTTTGTTATGAACAAAAGGAAATAAACCAATGGAAGAGAAAAAACGAAAGACAACAATAACCCCCAAAGAAAAGAAAGTAATTGAGTTTATAGCTGCAGGTTATACAGATAAAGAAATTGCAGAATGTTTAAACTCTTCATATTCAGCAATCAGAAATATTTTTGGCAATCTTTTGATAAAAACCGGAACAGTTAACCGCCCTCATCTTGTTAGTTGGGCATATCGAGAAAATATTATGAAATAAGATAAGAAGAGGTCACTATGTACGAACCTATAACGGTAGAGAGGCTTGACAATTATTCAGAAATAGAAAAGGAATATAACTATCTCTTAAATCAAAAGGCAAATATCATTCAGAGAATAAGCACATTACGTGGCATAGACTACTCAAAAATAAAGGTTACATCCGGTAACGGCTCTAAAATCAGTGAGGAAGAACATTATGCAATGACATTGCAAAAAATAAATACAAAACTTGCAGACTATGAAAGCTGGCTTAAACCTGAAAAAGAAATAATTAAAACCCAAATTGCACGGATCAAGAAATGGCATTATCGTAAAATCCTTGTTTTACGCTATATCGAAAAATGGAAATGGTCTGAAATAATTGACGAATTTTTCGGCTTTGAAAGTGATTTTGAAGAAGAAAAAAACAACAAGTACAAAGATAAAATCCTATATTGGAACAGGCAGGCACTTTCCGAGTTGGAAAAAGTAAGTGCAAAACCCTACATGAAAACTGCAAAACAATTGACTTTAAGGGAGATATAAAAATGCTTAGTATACAAGAAATCAACCTTTTAAAATCTCAAAATGAGGGATTAAAACAGCAAAACAAAGATTTACAGAAAGACAACAATAACTTAGTTCGGAAACTTAATGAGCTTAAATCCCAATGTAAAGCAGAAAAGCTCCGGAATAAAAAATCTAATGACAATGTACTACAAATTGAAGGATCAACAACAATGACAGATAAAGAACAGATAATAATTGATGAAATGAATGTAATTGTGCAACAATGCATATTTTGGCAAGAAGGGCATTGCGATTGTTATCAGTGTGAAAATAGGTATCCCCATTGTTTAGATTATCCCAACTGCTATTTCAAGCAACTCGCCCGCAAAACGCAGGAGTGTGAAAAATGGAAATCATATTATAAACTTTATAGATTAGATGAAGAATTGCTAAAAAAAATACAAGCTGTTGTAAATTCTCACCCTAAGTATGGTGTAGAACTTACAGATACAGGTGTAATAGAAAAAGATGAACGTCTTTGCACTCTAGAAGTTCACGAACAAATAAAATTGATTTTTGATGAAACATTGAAAGAAAATGAGGAGCTGAAAAAACAGGTTGTTAGATGTAGTGAAGGTTGGGGTAAAGCTGATTGTGAGAAAAATTGGTATCAACAAGCTGAACAAGCTAAGCAAGAAGAAAATCACGACCTCACAATGAAACTTTATAGCTACCGTATGGCTCTTGAGGAGATTGAGGAAATTCTTGACAATGGAACAGCAAATATTAATATTAATGCTGCTCATTTAGTTCATCAACATTATTTAGCTAGATTTTGTGATATTCGAAACATTATCAGCAATGCGAAAGCTATTACAACTTAACAGTCTGAACCTCTTCAAGAAATTCTTGAAAATGCTTTTCACAAAAACGCCCTAGCCGTATATAGCGTCCATTCGCTTCATAATAAAATTCAACTTCATAAGGAGCTGTTTCTTTATGGCAAATAGAACAAGGTACATTACTTTTTTTATATTTTATTATTTGAAAATGCATAAAACCAATATAACACAAAAGGAGAAAAAATGAAGGCTTAAGCGACCGTGACGCATTTTCTGATTTAATCAGAGGTATTTTAGTTGTGAAAGAGGTGGATAATGCAAGATATTATAATTCAAAAAAGATTTAGTAAAGAGGAAATCAAATTTATAAAAGAAAACTATACTGGAGAAAAAGATAATGTTATAAATATTGCGCAACGGTTAAATCGTAGTGTTTATTCGATTAAAAACTTTGCAACAAGAAATTTACTTACACAAAAAAACAAACGAGACCTAGAATTATACTTAAATTGTGCAATAACGCCCCGAGAGTATGAAATATATAATTTTATAATTGAAGGCTTTTTAGTAAAGGATATTGCGAAAAAACTTAATATTTCTCCTGCTACTGTTAGGACACACAAAAACGCTATATTAGCTAAAAACAATGTTAATTCGGTATTAGAACTTTTGGCAAAAAAGATTAAGGAGCTGAACAATGCTAACATTTAACGTTAAAAAAGAATGGTTTGAGAAGATAAAATCAGGCGAGAAAACGCACGAGTATAGAGTTGCTAATCCTTATTGGGATGCAAGATTATCGTATTTAATGGATATAGTAAATCCTTCTAATTATATAAGGGTGGCAATCCCTTGTTGTTTCTGTCTTGGGTATCCTGCAAGAGATGCTATTGGTAAAAGGCTGTATGGCTTAATTAGAAGTATAAGTAAATTAAATAACGGTTTAGATACAGATTTAAAAACAGACAAAGCAGTTTACGACATAGAATTTGAACTTATAAAGGAGAAAGAACAATGATAGCAAAGATATTTATAATAATGCTGTTGATGCTTATAATAGGATTATTCCTAGAAGCAACAAAACATTATCCACAATGTAGGTGGACAAGAGACCCAATGATGTGCGTGAGTGTACTAGAAGAGATGAAGAATAAGTAATGGGAGAGGGTAATATGACAACAAATAACTTATCGCGTGAACTGTGTGAGATTTGCGGGATTAAACCTATTAATAAAACTATAATAAGTTGTGGCTGTGAGGATAGAACACGTCATTTTAGAACTTATAACCCAAAGCGGTGTCAAGGTTGTAACACATCTATCAAAGCTCGCACCTATAAAGAAATTCATAAAGTTGTGTTTCCCGACTTCACTCAGCCGGAAAACTTTGTGAAGCTGGAAGAAATAATGCTTGCAGAATTGGCAAAGCAACGCCTTACAGTTGTAAAATACGTGCATTATTATTCAGATAATACATTAATGCATGAATATATTTTAATCACAAAATGCGGTCATAAAATTAAATTCACGCACAATGGTATTAAAGTCGATAACTGGTTTGTTGAGCGTGAAGACAGAACAGAGTGCTTAATTTTATTTATACTTTGGAAAGTTCTGCCAATTTGCGGTGAAAGTATCAAGCAGGCAATCAAATCGGAGGTGTGGATATATGACTAAACCAATATTAGATGTTTGCTGTGGCTCCAGAATGTTCTACTTTAATAAAGAAAATCCTGATGTCGTTTATATGGACAATAGGGATTTCGAAGATATATTATGCGACGGACGACAATTAAAAGTTCATCCTGATATTGTGGCGGATTTTCGTAATATTCCTTTTGAAGATAATCTATTCAGCCTAGTTATATTTGACCCACCACACTTATTGAAAGTTGGTCAAAATAGCTGGCTTTGTAAGAAGTACAGCAAATTACAAAAAACGTGGCCTACCGATATTAAAAAAGGTTTTGAAGAATGTATGAGAGTTCTCAAACCTAATGGCACCTTGATTTTTAAATGGGCGACACGAGATATAACCCTTAAACAAATTCTTGATGTAATAAAAGTACGTCCAATAATTTTTCACAAGAATAACAAAACATTTTTTTTAGTATTTATGAAAGGAGTAGTTAATGACTAACGAAATAGAAAAGGAATTTTTTGACGCGTTCGGGATTGAACCTTATGATAGATATTTTAAATGTTCAAAACAATTAGAACGGGAATGTAAAAAAATTTGTGAGTGTTGCGAACTTTCAGAGGAAGTACGTTACTATCCAGAAATCACCGACCGCATTCTGCTTGAGTTGATTTGTATTGAGACACAAGTTAATAAAGCACATAACATCTATAGTGATGTTGAAAATCTGAAAGAACATATTCTGGTTGGATTAAGACCATTTACTGAAAAATGTTATAACCAAGTCCGCGAGCTGTTCGGAGAAAAGGATTAGGAAAGAGGAGTATATGATAACTTTAGTAATGACGATTTTAGCCTTTTTAACAGGGTTTTATATTGGTTTGATTACAACTTATGAGGAAGATAAATGAATAATAAAGATAAAGAATATTATGAAGAAGTTAAAACATCTGTTCAGCTGTTGGATGCAAATTGGAACGCGATGAAACAAAACCCACCTTGTGAACGGAATATCTCAGAGTTAATAACTTATTTAAAAAATACATTGCACAGATGGGACAACCGTATAAAAATTGATGATATGCATTATGCACAGGTCAGAGAAATAAAAAAAAGGAAAACAGCATAAATATAAATATTTAAAAAGTAATAAAACTTCATGAAAAAAATTTCATGAAGTTATTTTAATTTATAGGAGAAAAATTGTGAACAATGTTATTAATTTAAACAAGAGTAAGATAGAAATTCCAAACGATTTGATGACGTTCAAAGAAGTAGGGTTAAAATACAAAATTAAATATCCTACTTTGTACAAGTACACGAAAACTTTAAACGAAATTCCAGTTTATACACGCGGTGGTTTAAAAGTTAGCGAAAGAGATGTCATTAAGTGGTTGAATGACGGGCTTGAACCGGCAAGAGGTTGATATATGAGCGTAAGAAAAAGATATAAAAGTGATGGTAGTTTTACGTGGGAATTTTGCATAACAATTCAAAAAAGCCCACGGAAACAATTACGAAAAAGTGGTTTTAAAACAAAACAGGAGGCACAGCAATGTGAATATGAAGCAGTTCAAAAGTATAAAAATAAAAAGATAAAATTAAATCCTGAAAAAACAACATTTAAAGATATCCTAGGTTTATTTATTGAACATATTGAAGTATCTCAGGAATATTCAGCAGGTACAATTGCCAATTATAAAGGATATTACAAAAATCATTTGCAAGATTTTATTTATCTTAAGATTGAAGAATTAAGCCCGTACATAATACAAAATTGGTTTGACAAAGCTACAAAAACTAAAAGTCCTCATATTATAAACGGATGCCGAAAACTTTGTAAAGCGGCTTTCAACTATGCATTAAAAATGAAATTAATAATTGAAAATCCTTTTGAATATATGCCAAAGGCTCAAGAACCTATTAAATTAAGGCATCGCTTTGACATAGAAGAAATAAAAAAGGTAAGTAAATTATGCAAAGAGAAATTCCCGGCATTTTATTGTATATTTTCGCTTGCGATATTTACCGGTATGCGTCTTGGGGAATATTCCGCAATTTGTGTTGAGGATATTGATTTTAAGCGAAATCAAATATGGATTACAAAACAATATACTCGACGTAACATCAAAGACAGAACTAAAACCCAGCAGTCAAAACGTATTGTTGATTTCCCGCCTAGTGTTGGTAAAATAATAAAATGGCATATAAGGCAATACCACATATTTTCTGGGTATTTGTTTAAAGGTAAGGACAATGATAGACCTGTCAGTGCAAATTGGATAAATTCTCAATTTGATAAATTGTTAAAAGCTTGTGGTTACCCTGAGGATTATATGAGAGTTCATGACTTAAGAGGGCAGTTTGTTGACATATTACATACACTAGGTTTGCCAACAGTTTATATTTCGCGTCAGGTAGGTCATGCTAGAACATCTACAACTAATGATATCTATTCTGCAATAATGAGTGATGTAAATCTGAATGCAAAAGAAGCGATTGAAAACAGGATTTTTTGTGAGCATTCTGTGAGCATTTAGAAAAAATAGGCGACACCCTAAAAATTCAATATACCTGAAACATAATAAAAAACGGAGTAATAGGGATTTGAACCCTAGATGCAGATTGCTCCACATAACACCTTAGCAGGGTGCCGCCTTCAGCCACTCGGCCATTACTCCAGTTTTATTCAATTAAATCGTAACACAATGTTACGACATGTGCATATTTCTATAATACCATAAATATTTTATTTCGTAAATATAATTTTTTATTAAAATAAAATATTGTATTCCTGATAATTAATTAAAAGTTTAAATGCTAATGGTACAGGGTTAATCCTGTCATTAACTGTCAATATTCTGCAAAAGCCGCTAGGTAATATTACATAGTTTTTGGGGTAATTGAGTGTAAAGCGTGAAATTTCTTTGGCAGCTTGATAATTTTTAATGCCTGAAGGTATTTTTAAAACAGATGAAATGCCCAAAGTAAAAGGCATAAGTGCAGAACCAATAGCGCCAGTTAAATCGTATTTGTCCAAATCTGATAAGGAAGATAGAATAATTCTGTTTTTATTTATATTTTGTCCGGAATTTACATCTAATATTGTTATATCATGCTTACCTTTATTTACAAAAATATATTCGTATGCGTGTATGTTTCTGTTTTCTTTGTGTTTTAACCTGTATTTTCTGCGGATAACTTGAATTTCGTTATTTTCTAATATTGTTTTATCCAGTAAAGTTAAGTTAATTTCTTTAGAATCTTGTGTATAGTTTGTTGCATAAACATTTGTTTCCTTAAATATTTTTAGTCCGGTTTTTTCGCTTCTGTCTTTTATAAACTTTAATTTGTCTGGAATTACATTTAACCTTATGTTTTTATTTTTACGTATAGCAAATAGTTGTGTGCCAAGGTGGTTTTCATAAAGTCTTATATAAATATTGTTTTTGCCGTAAAAATCAGTATGGTAATAAATATTTTTATTGTTTGTGTCATTTGTAAG
>UMFO01001547.1_pt1 | contig 11275 bp, 9 predicted proteins | sample 1965051 | NCBI WGS metagenome assembly UMFO01 (sample SAMEA4836050, study PRJEB28245) | human gut metagenome | biome: gut microbiome; material: fecal sample | place: Denmark | collected 2008
AGACCTTAAGGCTGACAATGACGAGGCTTACAAGAGAATTAATACCGCAGTAGATCTCGATGCGATCAAGGAGAAGGCAATCAATGAACTTGGTATGTTTTATGCAACACAGGATCAGATCGTCTACTACTCTGTAGATAAGACAGACTACATGAATCAGTATAATGAAATCCCGCAATAGGGGGATTTTCAGACAAAAAAATAATTCAGGTGGTAGAATGGCAAAAAGAAGACCGAAAAAGCCGATGTTAAAGTTTCCAAAGCGTATGCAGAAAAAAATGATCGTCATGTTTACGGTTGTTGCAGCGCTTATGATCGGACTCATCGGAAGACTGATGTATATTGAATACACCAGTGGAGAAAAATATGAGAAAATCGTTCTGGCACAGCAGGGCTATGACAGCCAGACAATTCCTTATCAGAGAGGAGACATTGTAGACGCAAAAGGAACTGTGCTGGCAACCAGTATCGCAGTTTATAATGTGATTCTGGACTGCTCCGTTTTAAATGATGATGAAAAATATGTGGAGCCGACGATCAATGCGCTTGTAAGCTGCTTCCCGGATCTGACGAGTGAACAGCTTTATTCTTATCTGAAAGACTCTCCGGACAGCAGATATATTGTGCTTGCCAAACGTTTATCCTATGATACGATCCAGCCTTTTGTGAATCTGCAGGAGGAGCGGGATGAAAAGGGAAAACTGGTCAATCCATATATCAAAGGTGTCTGGTTTGAAAAAGAGTACCAGAGACAATATCCATATGGAAAACTGGCAAGTTCTGTGATCGGGTTCACAACATCCGGTAACCTCGGAATTAATGGACTGGAAAACTATTATGATGACACGTTAAATGGAATTAACGGCAGACAGTATGGATATCTGAATTCGGACAGCAATTTCGAAAAAACGATCAAACCGGCAGTCAACGGCAATACGTTAGTGACAACGATCGATGCGACGATCCAGTCGGTGGTAGAGAAGAAAATACAGGAGTTTAATGAGGCCTATACAGATGGTTACAGAGAGGGTGAGGGCGGAGCAACAAGAATCGGCGTGCTCATCATGAAACCGGACAATGGCGATGTCCTTGCAATGGCACAGTATCCAAACTACGATCTGGGCAATCCATGGGATTTATCGGAGTATTATACGCAGGAAGAGATCGATGCAATGGATGATGATGCGAGACTCGAAGCGTTAAATCAGTTGTGGCAGAACATATGTCTGACCTATACTTATGAGCCGGGATCAACGGCAAAACCATTTACGGTTGCAGCCGGGCTTGAGACAGGAACACTGTCGACCAATGATACCTTTTTCTGTGATGGAGCCGAACAGCTCAGCGGATTTACCGTAAAATGTGTTGCCTATAGAAAAGGTGGACACGGAATGCAGACTTTGGAACAGACATTGATGAATTCCTGTAATGATGCCCTGATGCAGATGTCCTACCGGATCGGGGCAGAGAATTTCACGGAGTACCAGCAGATTTTTGGATTTGGACAGAAAACGAACATTGATCTTCCGGGAGAATCGAGAACAGATTCCCTGATTTACACATTGGATACAACATCACAGCTGAGTCTTGCAACCAATGCTTTCGGACAGAACTTTAATACCACGATGATCCAGCTTGGAACTGCTTTCTGTTCCCTGGTCAATGGCGGTAAGTTATATCAGCCGAGAGTGGTAAGCAAGATCACGGATCAGAATGGAAATACGATTCAGGATATTTCTCCGACGTTGCTGCGTGAAACTGTATCTAAGACAACAAGTGATACATTAAAACAATACATGTACTCAACCGTGACATCCGGTACCGGAAATACGGCAAAAGTAGACGGTTACTCCATGGGAGGTAAAACCGGAACGGCACAGAAAGTGCCGCGTGATGGTGTGAACTATCTGGTTTCTTTTATCGGTTTTGCACCGGTGGACGATCCTCAGTTAATGATCTACTGTTTTGTGGATGAGCCGAACTCGCAGGATCAGCCACACAGCACATTTGCACAGAATATTGTGAGGGAGATTTTAGAAGAAGTACTTCCTTATATGAATATTTATCCGGATGAGGAGACGACAGGCTTACATTCTGGGTGGGATATTACCGGAACGGATACAGGCGCAGCCGCTGTGACAGACCGTGTGACAGGAAATATTCCGGAGGAAGAACCGGAAGGAACGGATGATGTGCCGGATACCATGGAGGATATCCCGGGAGCCGGGGAAAACAACGAAGAAAACGCCGAAAATGATGGTGTAAATGCAGAAGAAGCAGGAACAACATCCGATAACAGTGAATAGAAACATAACCTCATAAAAGTTGGAATAAAATGCAAGGAAGACTTTTATGAGGTTTTTGTTTTATGTATCGGAATAAGACCTTTAACCGCAAAAAGGTAATGATCGTATTCGTGGCAGTTTTTTTTATTATGATGTTTCTGATTGGAAGACTGGTCTATCTGATGATATTCTGCTCCGAATATTATGGAAATAAAGCGGAGAATCTTCATGAGAGGGAGCGAGATATTAAGGCGGCACGGGGAAAACTTTTAGATGCAAACGGTACAGTGCTTGCTACAAACAAATCTGTGTGCACGATCTCCGTGATCCATAACCAGATGGAAGAACCTGAAAAAGTCATTGCTATGCTTGTGAAAGAACTTGGTATTCCGGAAGAGACTGCTAGAAAGCGTGTGGAGAAAGTCAGTTCCATCGAGCGAGTGAAAACAAATGTCGCAAAGGAGACCGGGGATGCAATCAGAGCCTATGGACTCTCCGGAGTGAAAGTGGATGAGGATTATAAACGATATTACCCTTATGGGACGCTTGCTTCCAAAGTACTTGGATTTACCGGAGCTGACAATCAGGGCATTTTGGGACTTGAGGTAAAGTATGATGAATATCTTCAGGGAACCAACGGGAAAATCCTCACGTTAACCGATGCGAGAGGAATTGAGATTGAGAATGCCGGGGAGAGCAGATTAGAACCCGTGAACGGTTATGACCTTTGCTTATCATTAGATTACAATATTCAGATGTACTGTGAGCAGGCGGCAAAAAAAGTCTGCACGAAAAAATCGGCGGACAGTGTTTCCGTGATCGTGATGAACCCACAGAATGGTGAACTTATGGCGATGGTGAATTATCCTGAGTTTGACCTGAACGATCCGTTTACACTGGTTGGGGACAACGGGGAAGCTGTGTCAGCGGAAGAAAAACAGAATCTGTTGAATAAAATGTGGCGAAACCAGTGCATCAGTGATACCTATGAGCCGGGTTCCACATTTAAGATTATTACGGCAGCGGCAGCGTTAGAAGAGGGAGTGGTAAAACTGGACGATGCATTTTTCTGCCCGGGCTATAAAATAGTGGAGGACAGAAGAATCCGGTGCGCGAGAACGACAGGGCACGGTGCGGAAACATTTGAGACAGGGATCATGAACTCCTGCAACCCGGTTTTTATGGAACTTGGCGAGCGGTTAGGCGCGGAGAACTTTGTCGGTTACTTCAAACAGTTCGGGCTGTTATCCAAAACGAATATTGATCTTCCGGGGGAAGCGGGAACGATCATGCATAAGACGGAAAATATTGGACCGGTGGAACTTGCGACAATCTCGTTTGGGCAGTCGTTTCAGATTACCCCCATCCAGCTTGTCACGACGGTATCTTCTATTATTAATGGGGGAACGCGCGTGATACCACATTTTGGCGTAAGCGTGCAGGATGCGGACGGAAATACAGTAAAAACGTTCTCCTATGAAACGCATGAGAATATCTGCACAGCAGAAACTTCGGAAACGATGCGCTATCTGCTGGAGAAAGTGGTGTCAGAGGGAACCGGAAAAAATGCCAAAATTGAGGGCTTTTCCATCGGCGGAAAGACAGCAACCTCACAGACACTTCCAAGAAGCGACCATAAATACATTTCATCGTTTCTCGGATTTGCGCCCGCTGACAATCCGCAGGTGCTTGTGCTTGTTGTTATTAACAATCCGCAGGGGATTTATTACGGCGGAACGATCGCTGCTCCTGTGGCGAAGGAAATATTCGAAAACATTTTGCCTTACCTTGATAAATGAGATGAAATAACGTATACTAGTTAGGCGAATTGAACGTTAGAAAAAATACAAGAGGTGTTTAGTCATGGATTATGAAATAGTGATACCAGTTTTGATTTCTTTTGCAATCAGTGCAATTTTAGGACCGATCGTGATCCCCTTTTTGAAACGGTTAAAGGTGGGGCAGACGGAGCGTAAAGAGTTGGAATCCCATTTGAAGAAAAATGGAACCCCGACTATGGGTGGACTTATGATACTGGCAAGTATTATCATTACCTCCCTGTTTTATGTCAAAGATTATCCGAGAATTATCCCAATCCTTTTTATGACCGTAGGATTCGGTGTGATCGGTTTTCTGGATGATTATCTGAAGGTAGTGCTCCGCAGATCAGACGGACTGCTCCCGTGGCAGAAGATGATCTTACAGTTTATTGTGACAACAGTATTTGCAGTTTACATGGTGCGTTATTCCGGAATTGAACTTACTATGTTGATTCCATTTTCCGGCGGAAAGTACTTAAATATCGGATGGCTTGCGATTCCATTACTTTATTTTGCAGTGATCGGAACCGTAAACGGTGTGAATTTTACCGATGGTGTGGATGGCCTTGTGTCAAGTGTTACCATTATGGTTGCAACCTTTTTCTCCGTTGTGGCAATCGGAACGAATGCAGGGATTGCACCAATCACCTGTGCAGTAGCAGGAGCCTTGCTTGGATTCTTATTATTTAATGTGTATCCGGCAAGTGTTTTCATGGGAGATACCGGTTCCCTGGCACTGGGCGGCTTTGTTGTGGCAACTGCCTATATGCTCCAGATGCCATTATATATCCTGATCGTTGGACTGATTTATCTGGCAGAAGTCATATCTGTTATGGTTCAGGTTACTTATTTTAAATACACTAAGAAAAAAACAGGTGTTGGAAAGCGGATTTTCAGAATGGCTCCGCTCCATCATCATTTTGAGCTTGGTGGATGGTCAGAGACGAGAGTTGTCGCAGTGTTTGCAATCGTGACAGCACTGCTTTGCATGCTTGCATTATTAGGCTTATAAATCGCATTGGAAAATTGCAAAATGACCTGCCCGAACGGAGCAGGAGATTGGAAGGATAAGACGATGAATTTAGAAGGAAAAAGAGTGTTAGTAGTAGGTTCTGGAAAAAGCGGAGTTGCAGCCGCAGAACTGCTCAGAAAAAAAGGAATCACATTTGTACTTTTTGATGGAAATAAAGATTTAGATGTGACAGCATTGATCGAGAAAAATCCGGTATTTGCCGGAGCAGAGATTCTTTTGGGAGAACTTGCACCGGAAGATATGGCGCGCATTGATCTTGTTGTGTTAAGTCCGGGCGTGCCGACAGACCTTCCGATGGTCAATGAACTTCGAAACAGACAGATTCCAATCTGGGGCGAAATTGAACTTGCCTATCATTTTGCAAAAGGAAGAATTATTGCAATTACCGGAACAAACGGAAAAACTACGACAACTTCGCTTGTGGGTGAGATCATGGCGAATTATTTCGATGATGTGAAAGTGGTCGGCAATATTGGAATCCCATACACATCGGTAGCGGCAGACACGACAGAGGATACTGTGACAGTCGCAGAGATCAGCAGCTTTCAGTTAGAGACAACACATGAGTTTGCGCCGGAAGTGACAGCTATTTTAAATATCACACCGGATCATCTGAACCGTCATCATACGATGGAATGTTATATCGAGACAAAAGAGAGCATTACAAAGAATCAGACCGCCGGGGATACCTGTGTGTTGAATTATGAGGATGAAGTGCTGCGCAGGTTTGGCGAGACACTTCAGACAAAAGTTGTATTTTTCAGCAGCAAGCGCAGACTGGAAAAGGGACTTTATCTGGACGGAGAAGATATTTTTTATGCAGACGGCACAACGGACACAAAAGTGATCAATGTAAATGAGCTGAATATTTTAGGAAAACACAATTATGAGAATGTCATGGCGGCAGTCGGAATGTCGGTAAGCTTTGGCGTACCGATGGATAAAATTGTGGAAGTGCTGAAACGTTTCCAGGCAGTCGAGCATAGAATTGAGTATGTGACAGAAAAACGCGGCGTGAAGTTTTACAATGATTCCAAGGGAACAAACCCGGATGCGGCAATCCAGGGAATCAGCGCGATGAACCGTCCGACACTGTTGATCGGTGGAGGTTATGACAAACAGTCTGAATATGATGAGTGGATTGAGAGTTTTGACGGCAAGGTGAAGAAACTCGTGCTGATCGGTCAGACGAAGGAAAAGATTGCGGAATGTGCGAAGAAACATGGCTTTGAGGATGTCATACTCTGTGATACATTTGAGGAGGCAATTGACACCTGTTATGCAAACGCAGTGAGCGGGGATGCGGTATTGCTTTCCCCTGCATGTGCAAGCTGGGGCATGTTCGCAAACTATGAGGAGCGCGGACGCATTTTTAAGGAATACGTGCGCAATCTGGCAGAATAAAAAATGTCAGGCATAATGGCATGACGTGCAGTAAATAAGAAATGAGGAATTGGAATGGCAAGAGGTCAGCAGACGGAAAAGAAAAAAAAGCCAATTAAATATTTCGATTACAGTCTTTTGTTTCTGATCATTTTTCTTTTGTGTTTTGGATTGGTCATGTTGTACAGTACCAGTTCCTATGCAGGTTCCAATAAGTTTGGGGATGCTTCCTATTTTGTAAAAAAACAGTTGTTTGCAACAGGACTGGGGATCGTGGGTATGTATATCGTATCTAAGATCCCATATCGGTTCTGGATGAAGGTGAGTTCCATGGCGTATCTGGCAGCTATCGTGCTCTGTACCGCCGTTATTTTTATTGGTACAGAGGCAAACGGTCAGGCGAGATGGTTAAAAATCGGGCCGTTATCTTTCCAGCCGTCAGAGTTTGCCAAGTTTGCGGTTATTATTTTTCTGGCAACGGTTATTTATAAGACACCACAGAAGATGGGAGAGTTCATGAGCCTTGTCAAGATAATGGCAATTGTGCTTCCAATCGTTGCAGTGGTCGCCTACAATAACTTAAGTACAGCGATCATTATACTTGGAATTGCAGTCTGTATGTTGTTTGTTGCCAGTCCGAAGTATTCCCACTTTGTGTTGATGGCAGCGGCAGTCGGTGTGGTAGGTGTTGTTTTCATCAGTTTTGAGGCATACCGGATGGATCGTATCAAGATTTGGCTGAATCCGGAAGCCTACGAGAAGGGTTATCAGACCTTACAGGGACTGTATGCGATCGGTTCCGGCGGTTTATTTGGAAAAGGGCTTGGCGAGAGTATGCAGAAGCTGGGATTTATTCCTGAGGCGCAGAATGATATGATTTTCTCTGTTATCTGTGAGGAACTTGGACTTTTTGGCGCGGTGTGCGTGATCTTATTGTTTCTGCTGATGATCTGGAGATTTATGATCATTGCCAATAATGCGTCAGACCTTTATGGGGCGCTGGTCGTGGTTGGTATTATGGCGCATTTGTCCATCCAGGTTATTTTAAATATTGCGGTTGTGACCAATACGATCCCGAATACCGGTATTTCACTGCCGTTTATCAGTTATGGAGGTACTTCGGTTTTATTCCTGCTTGCAGAGATGGGGCTTGCGCTTTCCGTGGCAAAGGGAATTAAATTTGAGGTTAATTAAATATGATAAAAGAAGAGAGAAGAAGAAAAAAGCGCAGAAAGATAGGATTGTACATCCTGTTGATATTGATTCTGCTTATCGCAGCGGGCGTTTTCATTGTCATGAATGTTTTTACCGTGGAAAACGTTGTCGTGGAGGGAAATGAACTGTACAGCTCCACACAGATTGAAAACATGGTGCTGAATGATGAATATTCCTGGAATTCCCTGTATGTAGATCTGAAATACAGATTTGTGGATATCGGGGAAGTTCCGTTTGTAGATACGATGGAGGTTTCACTGGACAATCCCCATACCGTACATATTAAAGTTTACGAAAAAGGAATGCTCGGCTATCTTTATATTAATTCCATTGGTCAGAATGCTTATTTTGACAAAGATGGATTTGTAGTCGAGACATCTACGGAAGTGATTGACGGTGTGCCAAAGATCACAGGAATCTCCTGTGAGGAAGTGGTACTTTATGAGAAACTGCAATTAGAGAACAGTGATATTTTGCGGGATTTACTGAACCTGACACAGACTTTGAAAAAATATAATCTGCTCCCGGATGAGATCCAGTATGACAGTAACATGGAGCCGGTGCTTTACTATGGAACGATCCAGGTGAAAATTGGTTCTGAGGACAACCTGTCGCAGAAAGTTGTGAGGTTATCCATTATTTTGCCACAGCTTGACGGACTTAGCGGCACACTCCATTTAGAGACATGGACACCGGAGACGACCGACATTATCTGGGACAGGGCAGAAGAACAACCAGATACGGAAGAGGAGGCGACAGAAGAGGCGACAGAAGAGACGACAGAGGAGACAACAGAAGCGCCTTCTGCGGATACACCATCGGAAGAACAGCCGGCGGAGGACACGCCAGCGGAAGAACAACCTGCACAGGATGTGCCGGCAGAGAATACACCGGCCGAAGAGCAGCAGCCAGCCGAAAATGCACCGGCGGAGGATATGCCGCCAGTGGAACAATAAAAACCGTAAAAAAACTTGATTTTTTTTGAAAAAGCGGTTGATTTGTTGTAGGAAAAATTATATTATAGATTATAAGAGTTAAAAAACGCAAAATATAGTATGATTTTGAGAGTAGATAACTAAACAAAGTAGAAATAAGTTTGTCTGGTTATCATATTTGACATAAATATAGGGAGATATGAAGGAGGAACTACCTTGCTGGAAATTAGAACAACAGAAGCAGATGCCAGTGCAAAAATTATCGTGATCGGAGTTGGAGGAGCTGGCAATAATGCTGTAAATAGAATGATCGATGAAAATATTGGCGGTGTTGAGTTTGTTGGTATCAACACAGATAAGCAGGCATTACAGTTATGTAAGGCACCGACATTGATCCAGATCGGCGAGAAGCTTACCAAAGGGCTTGGTGCAGGAGCACAGCCTGAGGTCGGACAGAAAGCAGCGGAAGAGAGTGCAGAGGAATTATCGGCTGCAGTGAAAGGTGCAGACATGGTTTTCGTTACCTGTGGTATGGGTGGCGGAACCGGTACAGGTGCAGCACCAGTCGTTGCCAAGATCGCAAAAGAGCAGGGAATCTTAACCGTAGGTGTTGTTACAAAACCTTTCAAATTCGAAGCAAAACAGCGTATGTTGAACGCAACCGGTGGTATTGAACGTTTAAAAGAGAGTGTAGATACACTGATCGTCATTCCAAATGATAAATTATTAGAGATCGTAGACAGACGTACTACAATGCCGGATGCATTGAAGAAGGCAGATGAAGTATTACAGCAGGCAGTACAGGGAATCACAGACCTTATCAATTTACCTGCACTCATTAACCTTGACTTTGCGGATGTTTCCACCGTTATGAAGGACAAGGGACTTGCACATATCGGTATTGGTTCTGCCAAGGGAGACGACAAGGCGATCGAAGCTGTAAAACTTGCAGTTGCCAGCCCATTGCTTGAGACAACTATTAACGGTGCAACACACGTTATTATTAATATTTCCGGAGATATCTCCTTAATGGATGCAAATGATGCAGCAAGCTATGTACAGGATCTTGCAGGAGATGATGCCAATATTATCTTCGGTGCGAAGTTTGATGAGTCTATGACAGATGAGGCAACCATTACGGTTATTGCAACAGGACTTGAGACTGCCGGTGCAAACGCAGCAAGCAAAATTGTTCCTAAGATGCAGTATCAGAACATGGGAACTGTTCCAAGACCAACAGCACCTGTAACACCAAGACCAGCAGCACAGGCTGGTTATACAACTCCGGTACAGCCAAACCCGGCACCAACTTTCTCTGGTATTCAGAAACCACGCCAGCCAGAAAGCTCTGTACAGCAGATGGATATCAAGATTCCGGATTTCCTTAAGAATTCCAGAAGATAATTACATAAGAAGATGACAGGATCGTTACATGAAGATCATAAGGTTTTCATGTAACGGTCTTTTTTTGTCAGAAAAACTGGATGAACTTCTGAAAGTAGAGGGAGTGTTTTGACAAAAAAGATGGTTCTAAAAAAATATAATGTGACTATGGAGAAGGAAAAGGAGGGAGTGGTTCCAAATATATATTTTTTATGCAGATGTCTATCTGTTACAGAATCTGTGGATGGATTTTATTGCGCTTGCGGGCGCAAATTGTCTTTTGCGGCGCAGGGTAAAGGGAAGAAGACTGTGGTTTATTGCATTTCTGTCATCCATAGGAACTCTGATCATTACATTGACCGTTACGGAGCCTTTTTGCAGGGCGATTCTGATTCACTTCCTGCTCAATACAGGAATGGTTGTTCTGTGTTTTGGAAAAAGTTCGTGGCGTACGTTTTTAGAAAACTGGGCAGTCATTTATCTGATGGTCATTTTCCTTGGCGGGGTTATGGAATTATTGAGAAGCAGTGCAACAGGAATGACATTTTTCTGGATCCAGGCGGTCATTGCGGCGCTTATTCTGTCGGTCGTCACATGGTATCTCGGACGCAGAAAACAGTTTGGAAACCAGCTTTTTCCGGTGACATTAGTGCATCGGGGGCATGCGATGGAGATTATGGGGTACTGGGACAGTGGGAATCAGCTGCGTGATCCGTACGATCACAGGCCGGTGTGCATCTTAAGCCGACATATGGCTGCAAAGATCTTAAATCCGAAAAAGGACAGGGTGCATTTTATCCCTTATTGTTCCCTGGGACAGAAGGAGGGGCTTCTGCCGGTGACAGAGATCGCATGCATAAAAATTCAGAATGGAAGGCACGAAGTCGAGATAAGACCGGCAGCGGTTGGAATTGCAAATGAAGGATTATTGGAAGGAAAAGAATATGATATGATTCTTCATGCATCTATGCTGGAGAGTCGGGAAAGAGGAACAAAATATGATCATGAGACTTGTACTGCCAAGATATGAAAAGGTTCATTTTCTGTCCGGAATCTGCAGCCTTTTTATGCGAAAGGAAGATGAGGTGCACTATATTGGAGGTGCAGAGATCCTGCCACCGCCGTTGGAGGGAGAGCGGGAGGCATACTGTATCCGCATGCTTGATGGCGTGCATGCAGAGCGGGCGAGAAAGGAGCTGATCGAACACAATCTGCGGCTGG
>UMFO01050465.1_pt1 | contig 11246 bp, 19 predicted proteins | sample 1965051 | NCBI WGS metagenome assembly UMFO01 (sample SAMEA4836050, study PRJEB28245) | human gut metagenome | biome: gut microbiome; material: fecal sample | place: Denmark | collected 2008
CTGACTCCCAAATGCTTCGCGAGGGAAGCGACCGAAAGTCCGGCTCTTTCTCGAGCCTCTTCAAAACGTTTTGCAAAAGACATGCTTGCTTCTCCTTACTTCGCAGGATACAAGGAGAGGTTGAAATTTAATATCAAGCATGACTTGATATTTTATTCAAGTTGAATTAAAGTTTTTCTCAACTTTCAGCAAGGAGAAGTTGAATGAAACTTCAAGAGGGCTTAAATTCTTTGTCTGGCGTCGAGCTTGCAATCAAGCAACTGAACGGGAAGGCATACGCGTTGGCCAATTTGTGCGGTGTTTCCCAGCAAGCAGTCTCGCTCTGGCGCAAAAAGGGAGTCATTCCTCCGGAACGAGTCAACCTCGTGTCTGGTCTTCTTGGTATCCCGCGCGAAAAGCTAAACCCAATTTTTGGCAAAAACTGACGCCAACAGCAACAGGAGTCGCTATGAACTTCGTCCAGTTCCACATAGGCGACTGGGACTCAAGCACAAGGTTGCTGTCGCCGCTCGAAAAGGGCGTCTACATTGATCTTCTGTTTTTGTACTACTCGCTAGAGCGTCCGCTTATGCGTTCGGAATGCGATCGCATCTCCCGAGCATATACGGCAGAAGAGAAAAACGCATTGGAGTACATCCTTGGGCGGTTTTTTATGGCTGACGGTGAGTCGTACCGGCATCAGCGCTGCGATAAAGAGATAGAAGCCACACGGTCTAAATCTGTTAAGGCCGCAGCATCGGCAAAAGCCCGATGGGACAGGCAAAAAGCAAATGAGTCTCAGAAGAAAATGAAGACTTCGCAGATGCAAGACGCATGCGCCAATCATGCAAACGCATCTGAAACGCATATGCAAGATGAATGCGATCGCAATGCGGACGGAATGCTAACCGATAACCGTAAACCGATAACCATAACTACTGAAGAAAAAGTAGAAAAAGAAGCGAAAAAGGCCAAACGCGAGCCGACCGTTTCTTTCCCTGACAGCCTTCCTGCGGAATGGCGTCAGGCTGCTTCGAGCATTCGTCAAGACGTGACGCCGGAGAGAGTTTTTCTGAAGCTCCGCGGCAGGTATGCGCCCACGACTACCAAAAAGACGATGGGCAACTGGCGAAAGATTTTCCTCGGCTGGATCGGCAGAGAGTACCCGGAGACAGGCAAGGCATTAGGCAAAGCGCCCTTGCCTCCGCACAAAGACCCGGCATTCCACTTTGGCAAAGAGTATTACGACAAATCCGTGAACCCTGACGGGACCACGAACTGGGGAGTTTGATGATGCAAACAGGATTTCAATCGCTTGCCGAGATCGTTGGCGGTCAAGGTTTCGGTTGCGTGAAGTGGCACGACGAAGAGCGTTGCTGCGAGTCCCATGGCCGCTATGTGGCGCGCGTGGTTTTTGTCGGTGAACGCAAAGTGTCTGATGGTTATTGCCCCGTCTGCTATCGATTGCAGGAAGAGGAAGCTGCCAGAGGTCGCGCTGCTGTTTACGCACAGATCGAGGCTGAGCGCGAGCGGCAGCGTCTCGAAGAGGCTCTTGGCCGCGCATGCATCCCTGCCGATTTCAGAGATAAGACTTTCGACACGTTCATTGCCGATACGCCTGAGCTGCAGGCGGCTCTCAGTCTTGCCAAGCGTTTCGTGTCTGGGTGGCAAAAGGCTCGAGAAGGCGGCTATGGACTGCTCTTTTACGGTAATCCTGGCACCGGCAAGTCACATTTGGCCATTTCGATCATCAAAGCCTTGCTTCCGCAGGCTGCCGGTCTATACACGCGAGTTCCCGACATGATCGGCTACATCCGTGCGCAGTGGCATCCGGATAGCGAGACGAGTTCTTATGCAGCGATTCGACGCTATGTCGATCTTGATCTTCTGGTGCTCGACGAGCTGGGCGTTCAGTCCGGATCGATCAATGAGCAGACGTTGCTCTTTGAGGTGATTGACGCTCGTCTGTCCGAAAACCGACCGACGATCTTCCTGTCGAATTTGGCGCCGGTTGATCTGGTGCCGATCATCGGCGAGCGTCTCGTCGATCGTATCAAGGGCAAATGCGTAGCACAGCGATTCTCTGGCGAGTCTCGTCGCAAGTCGTTGACCGCTGACATCTTTGGGGAGGCGGCATGAGGTTACTTCTTCTTCTTAGGCCTTGTTGCTTCGATCTTGGCGGTCCACTCATCGGCCTCTGCGGCCATACCGAAAAGCTCTTCAGCAAGGCGGTTTGCGAATCTAGACAGCGCACCAGACACGGCCAGAGCTTCATCGCTGCCTACGGAAAAGTCAATGACGGAGTTGTGAACGGCATCGTTTCCAACAAGTCGGCAGGCGTGAGCCAGCCTAGCCATTGTCGCAGGAAGGCCAAGAGAATTGATTTTGTCGTCGAGATTACCGCCTTTTGCGCCCGATGCATTCACCATGCGTTCAACACAGATTCTCAGCATTGCGCATGCAGCGCGTGGGGACAGATTGATGATGCTTTGGGCCTCTTCGAAGACCTCTTTGGCATCTTTTGGCATGCACTCAGCAGCAGGGACTCCACCTCCTGTGGGGAAAACAAGTTTGCCTCTTTCAAACAAAACAACCTTTCCACATCCCCTACACACTGCAATTTGGTATTCGGCAGAGTTGAAAAATCTAAAGGCTTGTTTAGTGGTGGTTTCCTCTAGTTGTCCTCCTGCGGCAGGAAATTGATCAATAAAAGCGGCGGAACTAGAGGTGAGAGCTCGAATAACAGGGAGCGCCGATAGGGAGTTTGGGGCTCCACAGTGCGGACACCCAACGTCAAATTTTCTTTTGAAAGGGAATCCATTTAATGACATACGCAACCTTTGTACGAAACAGAAATCAAAAAACCGAACAGGCCTTTCAGGCTATCGAGGACGCCAAGCGAATTTTGGCAGACCTGGAGCAAATCACTGTTCGGGCAGCCGACGGAAAGCTCCCGGACATTGGTGAGACCGCGCACCTGACTCACGGCTTGCGAGAGACTGTCGATCGAATTTTGGTCGGGATCGTGGAATCGGCGACATTGCCGGGTGGACAGGAGGCGGCATGAATTGGGAGGCTTTGGGCAAGGCCATTGTGGCTACGGCGTGTGGTTTCGCTGGAATTGCCTTTGTGGCTTTTGTGTTGTTGACCGCATGGGAGAGCTTTGGGGCTATTGGCTTAATCGCTGTTGTCGTGCTCATTGAGGTCTTTTGCTGTTATCAGATTTTCAGGGAGTGAAGACATGGAAGATTTTTTGGCCGTGATGCTGCTCGTCCAGTCGGTCGCTCTGGGCCTTGCGGCGTATCAGCTACGCCTTTTTACGAAGATGTTCATTGACCTGGTTGAGCATCTCGAGAAGTGGGACGAGGTAATGAGCGCAAGGACGTGGGTGATTAAGCATGTAAAGAGCAACGAGACTCAACGGGGGAACGCATGAAGGTACTTGACAGAGACAAAGACGCATACGACGAGGGCAGGAGGGCCGCTATTCGCGGCGAAGCGCTCAACCAATACCAACCTAGCTACCGACGTCGTCCTGAGCTCTGGACGCGGTTTCAGCTCGGTTATCTCGACGCAATTCGAGACATGAGACGGGCAAAGATGCGGGAGCCGAAGAATGTTCGCTGAAGGTTACGCTAAGGCGCGGCTCTACGCGAAGGGTCGCATGAAGTCCGGGCAGATGAACCGAACAGAAAAGGCCTACTCCAATTTCCTCGAAAGCGAGAAGCATGCCGGCAGGATCACGGCCTTCTGGTTCGAAGCGCTCAAGCTGAAGATTGCTGAAGGGGCTTGCTTCTATACGCCTGACTTTCTCGTCCTGCGCCCGGACGGCACGCTAGAGCTTCACGAAGTCAAGGGCTCGCCGGCCATTTTCGCAGACGACGCGAAGGTGAAGGTCAAGGCTTGCGCCACGCAATACCCATTCCCCGTTTTCGTTGTTTTCCCAAAGAAAAAAAGTTCAGGAGGTGGCTGGGATGTCCAAGCGTACTAAAGAGGTGCTAAATGGCCCGCACGAAAAAATCGGCGTCGCAACTCTGTTGCCAGAAGATGCTGCAGCTCTGCTTGTTCGATCCGCCGACAAGGCAAGAACTCTGCCGATTGGCAGCCTCGCAAGGGCGAAGTGCCTCGAGGTTGCAGCTCAGAAAGTTAGGTTTGTATATCCCAGGTTCTTCCGGCTTGAAGAAGAAGCGCCTTCGAGTATGCGACCGACTGGATCTCGGTTATTCGATAGTGAAGACGAGGGTGGCAGTCAATGACAATGGTCGGGCAATTGGAGAAGATCACGCCCGTGCAAAGTACCTCGACACGGATGTCGAGCATGCGCTTGAGCTACGTGCCGAGGGTTATACGTTGAGGGAGATTTCAAGAATGCTTGATATGCCAATCAGGACTATTCGCGGGTACCTTGACGGTTCAAGGAGGTCGCAGTCTGTCGCTGGCTGGAAGATGGTGAAACGATGGATAAAAGGCTGACTCCAGAAGTGCAGCAAACGGTGGTGGCGATCAGTGACAAAGGAGTTCGGATTGGCGAAGACAGCCCTTTTGCACGTTGGACAGACCATGAGGTTGATCAGGTTTTGATGCTTAGATCTGAAGGGCGGCCGATTCGAGAAATTGCAAAGATCATGGAAATGCCAAGTTCTACGGTATGGGCGATCTGTTCAGGACTGATTCGTAGCAAGTTGCCGGCGGGGTTTAGAAAGGTGAAAGGATGAGCAAGAACGGATTGACTGATAAGCAGAAGAGATTTGTTGACGAGTATTTGATTGATCTGAACGCGACTCAGGCCGCGATTCGCTCCGGCTACAGCGAGGATGAGTTTTTTTGCAAGAAAGAAGGGCGCGGGTACTACGTCTATTTTCTGATTGATTCAAGAAATGGCCAGATCTTTTATGTGGGGAAAGGAAAAGGGAAAAGAGTTAAGCAACATACGCGAGAGGCGAAAAGCAACAATGTTGTGAACGCCATCAAAGTGGAAAGGATCCGAGAAATCTGGCGATCCGGAGCAATGGTTCAGGAAGTCATCTTTAAAGATCGTTTAAATGAGGACGAAGCTTTTGATTTGGAACGGCTGCTGATTGATAAGTACTGTCGGTTGGGGTTGTCGAACATCGTGTTGGGAGTGATTACAGCAAATCAGAAAGTTCGAAGCATGGCGCAAGAAAACCTAAGAAGAATGGTTCCCAGAGAAAAATTCATCGAGAACTTGAACAAGGACACAGAAAAACTTGAACGCATGAAACGAGCTCTCAACGTTAACGATGCGGGAGATGTTTGGGACTTTTTTAAGAAGGCTTTTTCAAAGATTGTGGAGTTGAGCGATGAATAAAAATCTGAAGCCGTTTTCCAAGCAAAGCGTGGACAAAGCGAGAGAAAGTGGGAAAAAAGGCGGGGTTGCTTCCGGCAAGAAACGTCGGGAGCAAAAGGCATTCAAAGAGCTACTGAAGATCGCTCTTATGCAGGACAGTCCAGATTTTGATGGCACCAATGCAGAGGCAATTGTTGCTGGGTTGATTTTGGCTGCTTCCGCCGGCGACACCAAAGCTTTTATTGCGATTCGTGACACGCTGGGAGAAAAGCCGGTTGAATCCGTTAAAACAGAGCTTGCAGGCGGTCTGGCCTTCACGTGGGGATCGAAAGACTGATGCAGCAGGTTGTCATCCCGTACACGCCGCGTTATCCGCAGACCGAAATCCATGGGCAACTGGAGGCTCACCGCTTTTCGGTTCTGGTCGCACATCGACGCATGGGCAAGACCGTTCTGGCCGTCAATCACCTGATTAAGCGCGCTATCACGGATCAAAAGGAGCGAGGCTTCTACGCCTATATCGCGCCCTTCCGCATCCAGGCCAAGGCCATCGCCTGGGCGTATCTCAAGCATTACACGGCGCCGATCCCAATGCTGAAGGTCAACGAGGGAGAACTCTCGATTACGCTTCCGAACGGAGCGGTCATCCGCATCTTCGGTGCTGACAATCCAGACGCGCTTCGTGGTCTTTATTTTGACGGAGTTGTGATGGACGAAGTCGCCCAGATGAAGCCCGAAGTTTGGGGCGAAATCATCCGCCCGGCTCTCGCTGACCGCAATGGTTGGGCGGTGTTCATCGGCACGCCCAAAGGTGTGAATCTTTTCTCGCAGACTTACGACAAGGCTCTGGAGCTGATGAGCAAGGGCGACGCCGACTGGATTGCGATGCTTTACTCCATCGAGCAGACCAAGGTCATCCCGGAGAAGGAACTGGCTTCGCTTAAAAACGAAATGAGCGAGAACGAGTTCCGCCAGGAGTTCATGTGCGACTTCAATGCGGCGGCGGACAACGCTTTGATCAGCATCGACGATGTGCGCGCTGCCGCCGTCCGTCACTACGACGAAAAGGACTACGGCTTTGCGCCGCGCGTTATGGGGGTGGACGTCGCTAGATTTGGCGACGACTCTTCGGTCATCTTCAAGCGTCAGGGACTCGTTGCGTTTGAACCAATCATCATCCGCAAGTTTGACTCGACGGCGGTCGCTGATCGAGTGGCAATCGAAATTGCCGCATTCAAACCGGAGGCAGTTTTTATTGACTCAGGTGCTGGTCAAGGCGTGATCGATCGCCTGCATCTGCTGGGGATGGATGTAACCGAGGTTCCATTTGGTGGCGCGGCAATCGAGGCTCAGCACCTCAACCGCAGAATGGAGATGTGGTGGGAGCTTGGCAAGTGGCTCAAGGCTGGCGGCGCTATCCCGCCCATCACACAACTTCAAGCCGACTTGTGCGCCCCGACCTTCGGATTTACGCCGGCAGGCAAGAAGTACCTCGAGCCGAAGGAAAAGGTCAAAGAACGAATCGGCCGTTCGCCGGACTTGGCCGATGCTCTGGCACTTACCTTTGCGGCTCCCGTGAGATTGCCGCTGAATTCTCGCTTTGAACGGCAGCTATACGGCGATGACTCTCGTGAGTATGACGCTGACGCTGAATTTGACCGCCAGTGGAGGCGATAATTACTTACGACTTGCCTCAAGTGTGCGTCTTATTTCTGACGCGTTCTTATTCATTCGGACTTCTCTCAGCAGCTCTACAGCATCCGATATATCTTCCTCGTAAGGTAGATCTTTGAACAATACTTGGCGACGATCACGCACGCATATTTCTGACTTGCTAACTGGTTTTGAATCATCCATACAGTCTGGGAGCAGAGGTCTGTATCGATACCATTCGTATAACTCCTCTTTACATGAACCAAGAGCTGCCTTGGCGACGAATTCAGGAGAAATTTCATGAATGTCGTTGAGCAAAAACTGAACAGTCAAACATGAGGCAAGAGAAGAGGTCGATCTAAATTCAAGATGACGGTGAACGCTGCCAATAGGATCTTTTTTTAGGATTTCCTCAAAAGGATCGAAATCTGAAGCGCATGCGGCTATAGATAAAGAAGCGGTGACGAAAATAAGAAAACTTCTCAACACGATTGGGTTGTCCATATAGGTCACTTCTGCCGTGCGACCATCGCCGGCATGAGATACGAAACAGTAACACCTTTGCAGGTGACGCGCATTTGCCGTGATCTGATCGAGGCCAACTTCCGAGAGACGGGCGTTTGCGGCTCTGAGCTTCGGTTGGACGAGTCGCTCTATAAAGCGCTCGAGGGTTCTCCGTCTTTTGCCATTGTGGCTTTCAACGGTGATGACCAGCCCGTGGGGTTGGTGTCCGTCTTTGTCTCACGACATCAGCACACGTGCGAGCTTATCGCTACCAACGACACGCTCTATTGCACGCCTGCATACCGCAAGGTCGGGCTTGGCGGGAAGCTTTTCCGTCTCGCTGAACTAGAGGCAAAGAAGCGCGGCGCAAAGATCTTTCAATGGGCAGTCCATGAAGGCAGCGGCATGGATCATGCGCTTGCCCGTAGACCGTATCTCGCCAAACAGGTTGTTTACTTCAGAGAGGTTTAGAGATGGGTGGAGGCATTCTTGGCGCAATCACCGGCGGGCTTTTGGGAACTGTGGAAGACATCTTCGGCAATGATTCCAGCCGCAAACAGGAAGAGCTTGCCAAGCAGCAACTTGAACTGCAGCGTCAGCAGCAGGAGCAGGAAGACCAGGCGCGCAACAAGGCCAATCAGCGTCAGCCGGATATTGACGGCTTGCTCCAGGGCAACACCTCGCAGGGGCTCGGCAGTACGTCGCTCACAGGAACGGCGGGCGCCCCCATTGATCCGACAAAGCTCGGTAAAGGCAATCAGCTCCTTGGGGGACTTTAATGCCCGTAACTGACCCGAAATCTGTGTTCCGGAGATTTCAGGAGCTCAAGGATCAGCGTTCACAATGGGAACCATTGTGGGAAGACATCCGCGATTACATCACTCCGGATCTTGGCATCTTTACTGGTGAGGAACAGACGGAGGGCGGCAAGCGCTATGCGCGATTGTATGACGCTGAGGCAACTTGTTGCGCAGACATCCTAGCTGCTGGGCTTCTCACCGGTGTGTCGTCTCCGTCTCGCCCCTGGCTAAAACTTACGACTCTCGATCCGGAACTCGACAGCGAACCCGCAGTTAAAGAATATCTGGGTGAGGTCGAAAAGCGGATGCTCATGCTGTTTGCCAAGGCTGAGGTCTACAACGCACTGCATCAGAGCTATGTGGAACTACCCGTTTTCGGGCAGTCATGCACGATTGTTCAGTCTCACCCGAATCGAGTCCTGTCTTTGCAGAATCTGACAGTCGGCGAATACTGGCTTTCTGCTGATCCCTACGGCTCCGTCGATACGATGTACCGAAAGTTCCGGATGACGGCCAAGCAGATGGTTCAGCAGTGGGGGCTAGACAAGGTTTCCCAGGCGGTGAAGACAGCATACGAGTCTGACCCGTTTCACCGGTTTGACGTGATTCACGCCATTGAGCCACGTTGGGAAAGGGACGAAACCAAGCGCGACAAACTCAACAAGCCGTTCAAGAGCATCTACTTTGAGGACGGCCAGGACAAGACGATCTTGTCCGAATCAGGCTTCGATTCGTTCCCGGTCATGTGCCCGCGGTGGATGACGTGCGGCTCTTCCGTCTATGGCCGAGGCCCCGGTGCCAGAGCTTTGTCGGCGAGCAAGAGCCTTCAGCGTTTGCAGGCAAGGCTTGCGACTCTCGTTGATTACCAGAGCAATCCTCCGCGATCCTATCCCGCATCCTACAAGGGCAAGCTCAATGAATTCCGTCCGGGCGGATTAATCCCCGTGAATGCCAATGAACAGGCCGCTTTGCGTGTCGCCTGGGAAGCGTCAGGCGATCCCGCTGCTTTGCAGATGCTTATCGAGGCTCGCAAGCAGGAGATTCAGCGCTACTTCTTTGTGAACGTTTTCCAGATGATCGCGGCTTCGGCCGGGGATCAGCGAACGGCAACAGAAGTACAGGCTCTGGAGCAGGAAAAGGTTCTATTGCTTGGACCGGTGCTTGAGCGGCTTCACTCGGAGCTGCTCGATCCTTTGGTGTCGACGGCATTCAATTTCATGGTTGAGCAGGATCAACTCCCGGATCCTCCCGATGAGCTTATCGGTAAAGAGCTCAATGTCGAGTACATCAGCGTTTTGGCCAAACAGCAAAAGAACGCTTCGATGCAAGGCATCGTTAATACCGTGACGCAAATCGGTGCGATTGCACAGCTCAATCCGAGTGCTTTGGACAAGCTTGATACAGACGCCGTGATCGACGAACTGGCGGACATGAACGGGATCCCGCCCTCTCTCATTGTTGCCGGCAATCGTCTGGCGCTTATCCGTCAGAACCGACAGGCGCAGCAGCAGGCCATGTTGCAACAGCAACAGATCCAGAACGCTGCCTCAATCATGAAGGATGTTGGAGCCGCCGCCGACAGCCAGGGTTTGCAGCAAATGGGTGAAGAGATCCCTGCAGGTTAGAGCTTGTCCATATAAGTCAAAAGTCATGAACGAAGATTTCACCCAAGAGGACGAAGGCATCTTTGCTGAGCAGGAACGGCTCAAAAAAGAGGCTGAGGAAGCCAAGAAGCAAGACGAGCTGCTTGATGCGGAATTCGCAAAGATCATGCGCTCGGCCGGCGGACGAAAGGCGCTCCGGTGGGTTTTAAACCTTGCGGGGACTAACGAGTCGGTTACCTCGGTCGAGCCTATGCGCATGGCCATTCTTTCCGGTCGTAGAGACGTTGGTCTCGCTTTGGCTCAGAGACTGGCAAAGGCAGATGCCGAACTCTTTGGAATGCTTATGAAGGAGGCCGAATAAGTGGCAGAAGAAACTCAAGGCGCTGCAACTGCAGAAGTGACGCCTTCTGTGGATAGCGGAGCCGAAGGCGGTATCGGAGCTGTCGCAGAAACTGAGGGTAATGAACCTCAAACTGAGCAGCAGAACGATACTCAGGGAACGCCCGCAGAAGGCAATTCTGCAGAGAGCGAACCGGAAGAACAGGGCATCGGAGCCGAGGACGACAATGGCGAAGGTGCTGCGTCGGAAGCAGATTACTCCACTGAGGGCATCGAATTGCCCGAAGGCGTGACGCTTGACGACAAGGTTGTGGGACAGCTTGCCGACGTCTGCAAAGAGTTGAAGGTTTCTCCGGAAGCGTTCCGCGCCATTACTTCCAAGATGACGCCGGTGCTTGAAGCGCGCAATGCAGAGCGAATTGGAGAGGTTCGCAAGCATTTTCTGGCGCAAGGCAGAGCTGACAAGGAAATGGGCGGTGCCCATTGGGATGCCACAAAGCGAAGCGCTGGGCAGGCCTTCAAAAAGTTCGTGGATCCGGAAACCCGTGCTCTCTTTGTCAAGGTCGGACTTGACTGCCATCCCGGTGTGATCCGAGCCTTCAAGCGAATTCAGGAAAGCGTGTCCGACGATGTGGTGGTTCGAGGAACCCCTGCTGCCGCTCGCAATCCTTTGGCCAATTTCTATGACAACTCAGATATGAACTAAAAGGTGACATATGGCAGTGAAGACAAGTAAGTACGCAACGCTTGCCGACTTGGTGTCTCGTCTGGATGCTGACGGCAAGATTGCTCCGATCGCGGAAATCCTCAACCAGGAACTTCCGATTCTTCGTGATCTCGGTTTTGTCGAGTGCAACAAAACGGACGGCTTTTTGCACACGATCCGAACGGGCCTTCCCTCTGTGACATGGCGTAAGCTTTACGGCGGTGTGCAGCCCTCGAAGAGCACGACCGCCCAGGTGACCGACACCTGTGGCAACCTCGAAGCCTATTCCGAAGTTGACAAGGACCTCGCGGACCTGAACGGCAACACGGCCGAATGGCGTCTCTCCGAAGAGC
>UMFO01014844.1_pt1 | contig 11218 bp, 8 predicted proteins | sample 1965051 | NCBI WGS metagenome assembly UMFO01 (sample SAMEA4836050, study PRJEB28245) | human gut metagenome | biome: gut microbiome; material: fecal sample | place: Denmark | collected 2008
TTCAACAAGTCGAAAACCTGTTTTCGACTTAGGGTGCCGACTTATCTTTTTATAATCCCCCATTCCACATCTTCCTTTCCGTCTGCTCCCGTAACCGCCTTCTGCACCACTGCATAGCCGTCCAGAAATGCGTCCACTCCGTCAAACGTATCCGCAATGCACTGCTTACCGCTTTCGTCAATATAAAACCGCTTGTGCGTCACCCAATCATACGCCACCGCAATGCCGTCAACCGCATCCAGCAGCGCAATCTCTGTCAAGTTCAGCTTCTCGCCCTTTTGGTTATAATATGGACAGCCGGTCATATCGTCCCCATAGCCCCAGTCTGCAAGTGGCACCTGAATTACCGCACTACTATTCTCCCGTGCCTGTATCACAGGCAGTCCCTCTGTAATAAACTGCACCTTTTTGCCGCTCTTGTCAATCAGCCACGTTTTCCCGTTCTGCTCCGTCACAAAGGCTTTGCCGTCCGTAAAATCTCCTGCCCATGCGTACTGTGGCACAAGCATTTCCTTGCCCGTCTTGTCGATGTAGCCCCAGCCGTCCGCCGTCTGCACTGCCGCCACGCCGTCATGGAAATCTCTGCTCTCTATATATTTGGGAGAAACAACCTCGTTTCCGTCCCTGTCAATAAAGCCATACCGCGGCACAGGCTTTCCTCCTATTTCCTCATAGATTGCCACCTCAGCCATTCCTTCAGAGAAAATCCATACCGTGTCATAAAGAAACGGTGTGATTTCATTCCCCTGCAAATCCCAGAAGCCCATTTTACCCCGATTCGATACCCTGACACGTCCCTCCGAAACCTGATAAATCGAATATTCCGCAGTTCTGAATTGCTCCTTTCCGTTTCTGTCAATCAGAGCAGTCTCTCCGTTTTCATATTCTACCCTTAAATAGCCTTCTCCTGCATTGCCCAGATACTCGATTCCGTCCTTCTCGTAGGATAACAGCCGTTTCCCCTTGCTGTCCAGAAGGTAATAAGCCTTCCCCAGCATAGACAAACCAATCCCAGCCGCTTCCGGAAATTTCGTTGCAATAAAATATCCATCCCCGATATTCTCAATTTCATCGTATTCACTGCTCAAAGGCATGGTATAGCTCGCTTTTCTCCCCTCGCCCGTCATTCTCGGCGCATCCGCAGGAATCTCAATCACCTTGCTGTCATCCAGAAGCTGCACCGTTGCCGTTTTCTCCTCCGCGTCCCAGATGATATCCGTATCCGCCACCGTATAGCCGCAGCCATTCAGAATATTTTTCCAGTTCCGCAGCGGCACAAAAATCCGCCCATCCCGAATGTCCATCCTTCCGCTTACTTCGAGCGGCTCTCCGTTCACCGTAATGCTGTTCTTCTCGATGTCGCAGGCAACCGTATTCCCCCGTAGCATCATCCATGCCAGCTTCGTTTCCTTTTCCCAGTGCATCGTACCGTTGTCAATCGAGGTCAGAAAGGCACGCAGCGGCAGCATTGCATAGCCATCCTTGATATAAATTGCCGCATCCAACGAAATCCTGCTCTGGTTTCGATAAAGTTCCTTTGTGCCAACCTTCGCAGTAAATGTAATCTGCTCCGCCTCTCCAATCGTTTCCGCCTGCGCAGGCACCGTCCCTGCCAGCATCAGCAGACTCATCGCCAAGCATACTTTTTTCTTCATTCGGAACGCCTCCCTCTTTGCCTTCAATTTGTATGACAAGTTTTTGCTTTTATCATAGCAGAAAGACATTCTTCCTTCAACCACAGCACGCCATTCTTAAGAAAGCCGTAAGAAAGTTGTTAGCATCCTGTAACATAAAAAAGCACTACCCGAAATTTTCTCGGATAGTGCCTATTTTCAAATCTTATCTGATTCTGGGAGGAAAGCCAACCTTTTTCTGCACCTTCGTCAGTGTTCTGTCTGCCAAACGGCTTGCCTTTTCCGCGCCGCTCTTGATGATGGCATCCAGATAATCCTTGTTTGCCTCCAGCTCCTTCACGCGCTTCTGCACAGGCTCCAGCTCCGCAACAACCGCCTCACCGACCGCCGTTTTAAACGTACCATAGCCCACGCCCGCAAATTCCTTTTCCGCCTCGGCAATCGTTTTGCCTGTCACCGCACAGTAAATGCTCAGCAGGTTGGAAATGCCGGGCTTTTCTTCCGCAAAGCGTACCTCTGTATCAGAATCCGTCATCGCGCGTTTCATCTTATTCATAATCACCTTGGGGTCATCCATCAAGGTAATGATGTTGTTCTGATTTTCGTCAGATTTGGACATTTTTTTAGTAGGCTCCTGCAATGCCATCACACGCGCGCCAACCTTGCCGATATACGCATCCGGCACCTTGAATACATCCCCGTATATGCCGTTGAACCGCTGCGCGATATCTCTTGTCAGTTCCAGGTGCTGTCTCTGGTCTTCCCCAACAGGAACCAGATCCGTCTGATACAGCAGAATATCCGCCGCCATCAAAGAGGGATAGGTAAACAGTCCTGCGTTGATGTTGTCCGCATGCTTTGCGCATTTATCCTTAAACTGCGTCATTCTGTTCAGCTCACCCATATAGGTGTAGCAGTTCAGAATCCAAGCCAGCTCTGCATGCTGTGGCACATGAGACTGATAATAAATGATATTCTTTTCGGGGTCTAAGCCAACCGCCAGATACTGCACCAGCAAATCTCTTGCCTGCTTGCGCAGCTTCACAGAATCCTGACGCACCGTAATCGCGTGCATATCCACGATGCAGTATAAGCAGTCATATTCATCCTGCAGCTTTGTCCAGTTTTTCAGCGCCCCCAGATAGTTGCCCAGTGTAATCACACCGGAGGGCTGCATACCGCTGAAAATACGCTTTTTCTGTTCCATTTTCTAACACTCCTTGCTTCGTTTTATTTCTTTTCTTCAAAATCGGCATCAATGGTGTCCGGCTCTTCGGGAATGATAAATGCGCAGGCAATATAAGCCGCCACGCCAAGGAACAGGCTCATCAATGTTCCCAGTACCCAAAGCAGACGCACAATAACGGGGTCAATCGCAAAATAGTCTGCCATGCCGCCGCATACGCCTGAAATTTTTTTATCTGTTTTGGAACGATATAATCTTTTCGTCATATTAAAATTCCTCCTCATCCTCTTCTTCATTTTTCAACAGCCCATTCGCAAAAAAACTGAAATGGCTTCCGTTTTCCCCTATGATGATATGGTCAAGCACCCTAACACCCAGAGAATCCAGTATTTTTTTGAGTGAAACAGTCAGTGTCAGGTCTGCATTGGATGGTGTCACCCTGCCGCCGGGATGGTTATGACAGAAAATCACGCCTGCACTTTTATACCGCAGCGCAACCTCTACCGCCTGCCGATTGGAAACAAATACACTGCCAACCGTGCCCTCCGCCAGCTTTGCCACATGAATCACCCTTCTGCGGCTGTCCATACAGATTATGTAAAATCTCTCTGTGCTGTAATGGCTGAGCAGCTGTCTGCAATACTCCACGCAGCGTGTAATCGAGGTCAGCTCCGGTTTGCTGCCAAGCTTTTCTCTTTCATATCTGCGAATCACTTCATGCAGCTGTGTCAGAAAAATCGCACTTTTCAGCCCAACGCCCTCTGTCTTTGCAATTTCATGTGCATCGCTCTCCAGCAAATTGGAAAGGGAGCCAAATTCCTTTAGCAGCAGATGTGCAACGGGGTTTGTGTCCCCTCTGGGAATACAGCCATATAGGAGCATTTCCAGAAGCTCATGGTCGGCAAAGCCATCCGGACCTTCCTGCAAATAGCGGGAACGCATCCGATCCCTGTGCCCGCCGTGTATATTTTCCATCTTCACACCTTCTCCTCCATAAAGTGAATCATTTCCGGCAGACCGCCGCTATAAATCACTTGCAGAAGGGAGTCCAGATTTCGCAATGCCAGCTTGATTTCTCTCTCGGTAATGCTGCCGTCCTCCAGCGCATCAGAAAGCTCACCCAAATCAACCACCTCAACCGCACCGTCGGGATGAATAATCACATCCGCCAGCAGGTCTGTAAAAATATACGCATTTTCAGCCTTCAAGTATGCTGTTTCTATAATATCACAATAATAATAAACAAGTTCTTTCTTTTTGTTTAAGAATTTACTAATTTTCCAACCCTTATCCATGTAATAGCAGGAAATGCCATGGCTGAATTTTGCCTTCGGATGCAGCACATCCCATTCGGTAATCATAATATTTCCCTCATGATACACAATGCGGTCATCCTTCAACTCCACGATTTCATCGGGTATAAATCTTTTTCTATAAAGCTTCGGCATACCTTCACCCTTTTCCTGCCTTCCCAAACCAATGATTACTGCTTCTTATTATAAAGAATTATGCAGGAAATTACAACCGGAAAACAATATAAAAAAGACTCCTACCTTTTCAGGTAGGAGCCGAATTTTTATGAATCAAAACGAAGTTGTCCAATAATTAAATTATTTGCCTTCCTTCATTTCCTTCAGACCCATCAGACCGTCTGCAAACAGTTTTGCATCCATCAGAGTGATGCTGCCGTCAGCGTTTCTGTCAATGATAGGTTCAAATTCCATCTGATCCAGAATCTGAGTCTGCAAATCGATACCGGGTGCGATTTCTGTCAGGTGCAGACCATCTTCCTTCAGAACGAATACACATCTTTCTGTGATGTACATTACGTGCTGACCATTCTTGTTTGCGATATCGCCGTTGAATGTAACCTGTTCTACAGATTTAACGAACTTCTTGTTCTTACCTTCCTGTGCGATAACAACCTTGCCGTCTTCAACCTTAACCTTCAGACCGCCTGCTGTAAATGTACCGCAGAAGAATACCTTAGGTGTGCACTGTGTAATGTTGATGAAACCACCACAGCCGGCAATTCTGGGGCCAAATCTGGAAACGTTGATGGAGCCGTGAGGGTCACATTCAGCCAGACCCAGATAGCACAGATCCAGACCGCCGCCATCATAGAAGTCGAACTGATAGCCCTGATCCAGCAGTGCGTCTGCGTTGTAAGCAGAACCGAATCTGATGCCGCCTGCGGGTACACCACCAACAGCGCCGCCTTCTACTGTCAGAGTCATGAAGTCGCCGATACCTTCTTCGTTCGCTACAGATGCAACATATTCAGGAGCACCTACGCCCAGGTTAACTGCAACGTCTTTTTCCAGTTCTACAGCGCCACGACGACCGATGATCTTCTTTGCGCTCAGAGGCAGGGGTTCGGGAGCAACGTCGGGGTTTCTCATTTCGCCGGACAGAGCGGGATCGTAATCACAATCCAGTGTCTGCTGGTGATCCTTAGGGTCAGCAACTACTACATAGTCAACATAGATGCCGGGAACCTTAACCAGACGAGGATCCAGTGTGCCTGCTTTAACCAGTTTTTCTACCTGAACTACAACGATACCGCCGCTGTTTTTAACAGCCTGGCATACAGATGTGCCTTCCAGAGGAGAAACTTCCTTTTCAAAGGAGATGTTACCGGATTCATCAGCGTATGTACCTCTGATCAGAGCAACGTTGATGGGGAATGCGGGGTAGAACAGATAGTCCTGACCCTTGATGTTAACCAGCTCGATGATGTCTTCCTTGGTTACATCGTTTACTTTACCGCCGCCGTTTCTGGGGTCGATAAATGTACCCAGACCTACCTTTGTGAAGCAGCCGGGTCTATGTGCAGCGATATCTCTGAACAGGTGGCAAAGAGCACCCTGAGATACGTTGTAAGCTTCCATCTTGTTTTCCAGAGCCATTTTCTGCAGAGCGGGTACTGTTGCCCAGTGACCTGCAATATATCTTTTCAGCAGACCTTCGTGTGCAAAGTGTTCTGCACCACGGCCATCTTTGTTACCCTGAGAACCACAGTAAACATAAGTAATATCTCTGGGTTCGCCTGTTGCCAGGAATCTTTCTTCTACAGCTCTGTCCAGAGCTTCGGGGATAGCGGATGCTACGAAACCACTTGTTGTAACGGTATCGCCGTTTTTAATCAATGCAGCAGCTTCAGCAGCAGTAATAACTTTTACCTGTCTAGCCATTCTGTTAGACCTCCTATTAAAAAATTTGTAATTCTTAAAATATTACATGAACAAGAACAGGGGTAGTCACCTACCCCTGTTTATTTACATTTCCATCAAAGCAAATGCGGTAGGAAAATTACAGCATTTCTACGAAGGACTGCAGTCTTGTCTTAACCTGTTCGAAGGATGTCAGTTCCTGATCTACTTCAAACATCAGGTTCTTGATACCTTTTTCTTCGAATTCTCTGTACATTACAGGGTAATCCCATTCTTCGGGGTCACAGAATTTCATCATAGCAATGATAACTGCGTCTGCGCCTGTAGCAGCAACCTTGTTCATCAGCATCTTGCCACGGCCTTTCTTTGTATCTGTTGCAACGGAGCAACCATACATCTGCTGCCATGCCTTTGCCATTCTGTACAGAGGACCTTCTTCGCCGTCCAGAACGTCAACACGAATCTGTCTGGATTCCTGAGCCAGATCGTCATCAACGATAGCCAGCTTGAATTCGTCGAAGATTTCCAGAACCTGGTTGGGCTCCAGCAGGATACCTGTAACAACAACCTTCTTACCATCCCAAGGCTGTACAGGCATAGCTTTGATTTCTTCGATCAGTTCTTTTACCAAAGCTGTGTGTTTTTCTTTCAGCATGAACTGTCTTGCTTTGAATACAGCATGACGGTCAACAGCGCTGATAACCTGAGGGTAGTCAGCTGCTACTTTAACGAATTCACGCATAACTGCTCTGTTTTCGTTGTAGATAGCAATGGAGTTTTCCAGAGCTGCGTTTGTGATCTTAACGCCCAGGTAAGCTTCCAGCTGTTTTTTAACCAGTTCATATTCTGTTACCAGGAACTGATTAGCTGCTTCCAGACCTCTGTTCTGAGGGTGTGTGAATACGATTACCTTGTCAGCGTTAGCGCCTTTCCATTTCTGGGACAGGCATTTCAGTGTATCACAAGGTACAGAGAACAGAACTGCTGCCAGATCATCGTAAGCGCCTTCGCACTGCAGTTCCATGATCTGCTGCATGATGGAACAAGCGAATGCGGGCAGATATGTACGTGCTTTGGAAATCTGTTTGCCCTGTGCGCCCCAGATACCCATAGGCAGGTAACCTGTTGCGTGTACCATTTCTTCGGGAGCGTAGATAGGCATAATACCTACAGCGCCTTTACCTGTTTCAGCTTTAAAATCATCCATTGCTTTTTTGGGATTAGCTGCAACTTCTTTCAGTTGGGATAAGATAGCTTCTACTTTACTCATCGTTTTCTCCTCCTCCTATTTTACGCTTCTGCCAGGTTAGCTTCCATCATTTCAACCAGAGCCTGTACACGTGTTTCATACTGTGCTTCGGAGTATACGTTAGGGTCTGTCTGGTCGCCGTCGAAGGAAACGTAAGGTTTGCCGTTTGCTTCTTTGATGATTTCAGCTGTTTCAACGTTCAGGAAGCTCATCAGCTTACAAGATCTGTTCAGATGGTAGATTGTACCGTCGATTTTGCCTTTTTCCATGATGTTCAACAGAACTTCAACCTTGTTGGACAGGCATGTGTTGATGTAGATTCTTGTGTAAGCTTCTGCCATGGAGTGCAGAGATTCGTCGTTTGCATCATAGTGCAGATCCCACAGTGCGGGGTAAGCTGTACCTGTCATGATGGAGCCCAGGTTCTTCATTGTCTTGAATGTGTGACCCAGGTGAGGCCATACTGCGATACCTTCCCACTGGAAACGTGTTTTTTCTGCGCCCTTGAACGCATAAACGCCAGCCTTCAGGTTCTTTTCCAGTTCATCTGCAAATGCCTTGAATGTGATTTCAGCATAGTCCAGAGAACGGCAAGCTACGATCAGTGCCATGTAGTTGAACAGGTCGAAACCATTCAGAGGAGAAGGTTTGTACTGAGCCATGTCAGCGATTCTGTTCCAGTGGTATACGGAACGCTGTGTCTGGTCTTTTACTTCTTTGAATTTCTTCCAGTCAAAAGGTCTGCCGCAGATTACTTCCAGCTGAGAAATAGCGTTTCTGAACTGGTCTGCAATATATGCTTTTGCATATTCAGGAATAGGCATTGTGTGGTTGAAAGGTACATCGATAACGATGCAAGGAATATCCAGCTCTACAGCCAGGTTTTCATACCATTTCAGCAGTGTATTACAAATGTTGTTACATGTGATTACCAGATCGGGCAGAGGAACATCAGCTGCAGGAGAGTTAACCAGTACATCGGGTTTCTTACCTGTGATAGCTGTTTCTTTCAGACATTCCATGTAACCCATGTTTACTCTACCATAAGAACAGCAGTCGATGTTGTAGCCTTTTCTTGCTGCAACGTCCAGCATATCGATAGCACCTTTTCTTGCGCCGATACCTGCTGCGTGTGTTTCGGGGTAAATCATAGCGATACCCATTGTTACGCAGAATTCGGAAGGAGCTACGGATGCGGACCAACAAACAAGGTCGCCTCTTGCTTTAGCTTCTCTTGCGTCCTGGTCAGCTTTGTTCTGATAGTAGCCTAACAATTTCTTTGCTGTCATGCCTTGTGTTAAACTCATTCTAATCCCTCTTTCTTATTATTTTTTTGTTGCCGCTTCGTATGCGAAAAGTGCCGCACCGAGCGCGCCTGTTGTTTGTGGATTGGGTGCCACAATTACATCTGTTTTCAATACGCTAGAGACCGCTCTTACTACGCCTGCATTTTTTGCAACGCCGCCTGTAAAGACAATGTCCTTTTCCAGACCCGCTCTGTATGCAAGGCCGCACGCTCTGCTAGCTACGGACATGTGAACCCCTCTGGCAATGCTCTTTCTGTCAGTGCCTTTGGAGAGCTGAGAAATAACCTCGGATTCAGCGAATACAGTGCAAGTACTGCTGATTGGTGCGGTATCCTCTGCCTGTTCGTCCAGTGTTGCCATTTCATCCAGTGTTGTTTCCAATACTCTGGCCATAACCTCGATGAAACGACCTGTACCTGCTGCGCATTTATCATTCATAAAAAACTGCTTAATACCGCCCTTGTTATCCAGTCGGATCGCTTTCGCATCCTGACCGCCGATATCAATGATGGTACGTGCAGTGGGTACCAAATGGTAAATACCTTTTGCATGGCAGCTGATTTCGGACATCTGCTTATCCGCATCCTCCAAGGAAAATCTGCCATAGCCTGTCGCAATGATGAAGTCGATTTCCTCCTCCTTCACACCGCTTTTTTCAAAGGCCATTTCCATAGCCTTCTTGGGACCTGTAGAGCCTGTACCTACCTGTACAACCTCTGCAGCAAGAACATCCTTCCCGTCCTTCAAAATAACTGCCTTTGAAGATGCGGAGCCGATGTCAACACCCATTGTGTACATCTTGTTTTACCTCCTCTGTTTCTATATTTTAACCATGCGATAAAACAATCATGAAACGTTTGGTGCCGCCCGTCGTCCCCGTATTCCCTAAAAGACAGGCTGCACATCGGATGACATTAGAAAAAACCTATATCCTTTCTATTCTTGAATATCGTGAATATAAGTTTTTAATCATTCCAAATACCCTAGGCTATATCCGCCTCTTGTATTTGTTTAGATTATAACATCATTGTTTCCGTATTTCAATAGAAATTGTTAAAAAATTGTTTTTATTTTAGAAAATCCTGCAAAAAAAGAAGAAAAATGCAGAAAATTCGTTTTTTTGTATACAGGATACTTCGTATGCTATCTAATTCCTATGTTTTTTTGAAAAAAAGTGTCGATTTTTGCACAAAATGACTATCTCCACACAAGAAACCGCCGACAATTCCCATCTCTTTGTTGGTATTTCTTTCTTTCGTACCCTACCAAAAAAGGGGGATTTTTATTCCTACCGGTTCTACAGGGTTTTAAAACGCCTGCCCGAACCCCCTATATTGTTAAATTATATGCAAAAATATTTATTAGTATGTTTGCCTGTCCGTTTTCTTTGCAGAAAAGTTATCCTTTTTTCCTTTCTCTTTTTTAAGTATTTTCTGTGTTTTCCGTTGTTTTCTGCATAAAAAAGGCCCTCCGCCCCTTTTGGAGCGAAAAGCCCTTTCTTTTATTTCTATATTCGGAAAATCTTTTCTGAAAAAAGAAAAACACTTCGTATTTTAAATATTTCAGAAAAGAATTTCCTTCTATAACTTATCACTGTATCCGGAAAATCTTTTCCGAAAAAAGAAATCACTTCGTATTTTAAATATTTCAGAAAAGAATTTCCTTCTATACTTATCACTGTATCCGAAAAATCTTTTCCGAAAAAAGAAATCACTTCGTATTTTAAATATTTCGGAAAAGAATTTCCTTCGCAGCTATATTTCCTATTTTTTCTTCATTTTCGCCGCAATCTCAAGCAGAAGCATTTCCTCCGTCCGCACCCGAAACGGTGAAATCCCCTGCCGCTCCGCCAGCCTTTCCAGAAGTGCCGTCAGCAGGTCATAATATCCCCCGTCCTTCACCTTTAAATGCTTCGCCAGCTTAGGCAGAATCGTTTCATTCAGCGCCCGCAGAGAAGGTGTTTCTTCCTTTATAAAAAGTCTGCACAGCTCCTGCAACGCAAAATACGCCTCTGTTTCGCTCCATTGCCTGTCGATGTAATATTTCTCCCCTGCCAGACCATACAGCATCCGCAGTCCGTCGAAATATCCCAGCTGCAACAGCCTTCTGCTCTGCGCCGCATCAAACTGCAATACACCGCCAAGTCTTTCTCTCGGCGCAACCGTAATGATATTCGCATCTTTGGGAATCCGCGTCCGTTTTTCAAAGCCCACGCCGAAAATCCGAATCACAATAATATCCCGATAGCCGCGTTCCAGCAAGCTGCTAATTGGCACAATATTATGCACACTCCCGTCTACATAATCCTTACCGTCCAGCTTCTTCCGCTGAAATAGCGGCACATACGCACTCGCCAACAGCATATCCCGCAGCTTGCCTTCCTCCAGCTCGTCCGCATCCATGTCCAGTTCCCTTTTGTCCGTTAAAGAATAGGTTACCAGAAACAGCTTTTTCTCGGAGGCCCTGATTTTTTCTTCATCCACCCATTCCGCAATCAGCCTCCGAAGCGGTTCAATATCCAAGCCACCCTCGTGGATAGCTTCTATCGCATCCTTGAAAAGCGTCCGAAAATCCACCTCCGAAAGCTTATGGTCATAAAGCTTCTTTAGCTGCTCATCATCCGCATCAAATACCTGCGAAAAGCGAATGTTCTCCCAGAGTCGCAGCGC
>UMFO01014167.1_pt1 | contig 11148 bp, 12 predicted proteins | sample 1965051 | NCBI WGS metagenome assembly UMFO01 (sample SAMEA4836050, study PRJEB28245) | human gut metagenome | biome: gut microbiome; material: fecal sample | place: Denmark | collected 2008
CTCGTGCTCGACGAGCCGGTGGCAGGTCTCGACCCTGCTTCGCGCAATGAATTCCTCGGCTTCATCGATCGTCTGCATAAACGCGGCATCACGCTCGTTATGGTCTCGCACAACATGAACGATATCGCGCGTTTGGCCGACCGCGTGCTCGTGCTCAATCGAGGCGAGATCGCATTTTTGGGTACCCCTGAAGAAGTATTCTCTCACCCTGTCGAGCTACGCGAGATCGGCCTTGGCGTCCCGCACGCTCAGCGCATGGCCAACGAACTGCGCGAGCTTGGCGTACCGCTCGAAGAGGGGCTCTACTCCCCCGAAACGCTAGCCGAGCACCTCGTTGCTCTCTTGGAAAGCAGGTAGGCCGTGAACCTGCAGACCATCTTCGGACGATACATCTCGCGCGATTCGGTCGTGCATCGCATGGATCCTCGTGCAAAGCTCCTGCTTTCGATCCTGTTCATGGTGGTCGTGTTCGCGGCGCAGAGCTACGCTGCGCTCGCTGTGGCGGCTCTGTTCACGTTCGGCATGTTCTTCTTCGCGAAGATTTCGATCAAGCAGGCCTTTGTGAGCATTGCGCCCCTCGCTATTCTGGTGGTGTTCACCGGTCTGCTGAACATTTTCTTCGTGCAAGGCGGCCAAGTCTATTTCCAATTCGGCATCATCTGCATCAGCGAACAGGGCCTGCATCAGTGCTTGTTCATCGTGATCCGCCTCACGCTTCTCTTGCTCGGCATGAGCCTGCTCACGCTCTCGACCACTACGCTCAATATCACCGACGGCTTTGAGGAGCTACTGAAGCCCTTCAAGCGCTTCGGCGTCCCTGCCCACGAACTTGCGACCATGATGGGTATCGCGCTGCGCTTCTTGCCGCAGTTCGCCACTGAGCTTCAGACCATCTATCGCGCGCAGATATCGCGTGGCGCGAACTTCAAAACGAACGCGCGTGGCACCTTCTCGATGATGGTGGCGCTCATCGTACCGCTGTTCACAAGCGCATTTCGCCACGCAGAAACGCTCTCGCTCGGCATGGATGCTCGCTGCTACCATGGTGGCGCCAACCGTACCTCGCTCCATGAGCTTCGGTTTCAGAGATGCGATCTAGGTGGTCTTCTCTATTTAGTATGCGGGCTTGCCTGCGTTATTCTAGTCAATATCGTCATGGGATCATTCGGACTGTAAGGAGCAACACATGGATGAAGTGATCGACTACTTAACCAATATTCCGGCCTGGTTCTTTGCAACCTGCGAAGGCGACCAACCACGCGTTCGTCCGTTCAGTTTCGCGGCTGAAGACGGCGGCAAGCTGTGGTTCTGCACTGCCACCAATAAAGATGTTTATGCTCAGCTCGAGGCGAACCCTAAATTTGAAGCATCGGGTTGGCATCCGGGACAACCTTGGATCGTGGTAACGGGCGAAGCCGATCTGGAAGATACCGTGAGCGAAGCAACGCGCGTTGCCGGCTATGAGCACATGACCGGTCTCGGCGAAACCTACGATGGCCCCAACGATCCCCGCCTCACGTTCTTCTCTGTAAAGAACGGCATCGCGAAGATCGCTGACATCGACGGGTCGGAACGCATCATCGAGCTCTGATCCGTTCTTGAACAGACGATAACCGCTGAAGCAACTTGAAAGGGCACTCTTTGTGAAGGGTGCCCTTCTTTGTCTCCCAAAACTGTCCAAGATGAAAGCATAGTGAGTAATGCTAGAATGGATTCGCAGGTCAAAGAGCGACCGATCTCTCCCAATTTTACAAGAGATGGTCAGACGTTATCAGAAAGAAAGTGCTAATTGACCTGGGAAAACGCAAGAAAAAAGTGGCGGAGAGCTGGGGATTCGAACCCCATAGCCACATGCGTTTGACCTGCGAATATGTATTTTTCTGCTGCCAAAATCTGCCAACATCATAATTATTTTCGATTCAAATTTGAATATACTTATTGCGCTTTGTTCACTAATGGTGTACAATAGATGATGTCATGAGGGAGATAAAAGGTCTCCCGGACATCAAGCCAAGGAGGCATCATGAAGCTCATCGAAGCAGAAGCAGCAGCAAAGAAAGCTAACATCAACGCGGTAGCTGCATTCATCAACGAGAACGGCAAAGAGTACGACCGAGTTAGCATTAAAGTACTTAAGGAATCGCTGATGGCTGCATATCTCAATGAGATTAAGGATGAAGAGATGGACCAGCATATCTTCTCCAACATTCAGCGAATCGCGAATCTGTAAGGATCAAAGCCCCTCTTTTGGAGGGGCTTATCTTTTAGGAGTAGTTGTGAAAAAAACAAAAGCAGCATTCAGGGCAATCCGCGAAGAATGTGGGTTCAGTCAGCAAGACATAGCTGACGAAGCAGGTGTCGCGATCCGCGCAGTGAAGTTTTGGGAGGATATGCGAGAAGAGCGTCAGCCACCTGATGATGTCTGGGCGTTCCTTCTAGCGGCGCGTGGCGCGCTATATCAAGACGCGCGAGAGATCGCTGAGCAGATCATCGAGAGCGTGAAAGCAACGTGGGGCAAAGAGGTACAACTACGTTACTACCGCACGCAAGAACAACTCGACACGGTACAGCTGCCAGATACCGACGAACCCTACGGCTACGCGAACGCCAGGACGCGAGAGGTCGCGCGCTTGCTCGACAAAGCAGAAATACCCTATACATATAGCTACACCGCATAATCTAATGTGCAATCAGATTAGATTAGTTTTGGGCACAAAAAAAGAGGGGCTCCCCGAAGGATGCCCCTACTCCGCAATTAGTCCGCAACTACTCTGCAACCATCACTCACTCCGTCACTTATCGAAATGAGTGACGAATTGTAAGTGATTACTGCATCGCGCCGTCCTTGTCGAATGTGTAGCTCTTGCCATCAATTTGCATAGTTTCATTGCATGCCATAGAGCATTCTGTGCCCTCTGATGCTTTCTTAAGGTAGTACCAGACACCTTTGAGCTTAATCCAGCCGATGTGAGCCGAACCCTCAGGCCACTTGCCGTCCTTTGTTGGGTGCAGGTAATACCACTTGCCTTTGAGCTGCTTCCAGCCGGTCTTCATGCGGCAGTTCGCATCGAAGTAGTACCAGTAGCCGTTGATCTTGTGCCAACCAGTAATGGCGTAACCGTTAGCGTCGAACCAATACCAAGCGTCCAGCTTGAGCCATTTAGACTTTGGCCAGGAGCCATCGGCGTAGCGATACCACCATCCCTTAGAATCTTTGATCCATCCCATCTCGACCTTAACGGGATACAGTCCGAACGCCGAAAGAACGCCTTTGCAAAACGCGTCCAGGTTGCCCATGAGTTTCTTCATATCGGCTGAATTTGTCACAAAGCAGCACTCCATGAGGCGATAGTTGATACCATAGGCTGCAGCGCGGTTGGCATTACCGAGGTTAGAGCGTTTAACGATGATCTCAGAACGGCCAGGGAAATAAGACTTGAGGAATGTTGCGAGAGCGTTGTCGTACTTGTCGGGGGACATGCCGCTCTTGATGATGATATGCCCACCGCGCGCAGTCGCTCCCGCTGAATCGAGATGGAGTTCAAGGACAGGGTTAGATCCCACGGTCTTCTTCAGTGCGGCGTTAATCCGTCCAGACTTATACCAGTTGATAGACTTGTCCAGCTCTACCACACTGTCGCCACCTAATGTCTTAAGTCGGCTTGAGAGCACGCGGACAACATCAGCCTCATTGTAGCCATTCCCGCCTGCTCCTGGGTCGCCTGCGCCATGACCTGAGATGACATAGAGCTTAGTCATGGTCCCCTACCTCCTGTGCAACAGCAGCAGCCTGTAACTCCTTGATCGATGCGTCATAACCGGCTTTGGCGTAATCAGACACCTTGATGTTGCTCAAGACGTTCTGCGCTTCCTGGGCGGCCTTAGTGATCGGCTGATTCTTCCACCAGATCAGATACACCAAAATGACCAAGGACAGGATGCTGAGGGCGATATTGAGCCATAAGTTGGCATCAAATGCCCAGCCCATGTAGGTCGCAATGCCTGATGCGATCATGATGATAAGGCGCGCCAGTGAGTAGGCTGACTCTGCATTGAATTCGATGTTCTTCATTTTTGCTCCTAACTTTTGTACGATTTCATGTCTAGCACGTCCTCATAGAGGGCGGTACGTGTGCCATTGCCGCCTAGCCCGTGATAGGCGTTGTACTTGCGCTCGAATTTCAGCTTTTCAGTGGGAGACGCATAGCCTTGCTTCACGAGCCGGGCATGCTCCTTGTCGAGCATGTCGCCTAAGATTTCCCTGAGGGCGAAATTCTGCGCATCTTGCATAGCTCTAAGCTCAGCTGCTTCCTCTCGGCTTTGCTCGTATTCTTCGAGATGGTGCACAAGCTCTGTATGCTCGCCGCGAAATCCTTTGAGCCGTTTGTAGGCATATCCGCAAACGCCTATAACCGCAGCTGATGCGATCGTGGGGAGAGACTGCAAGACAGCTCTGATGAGTTCATCCAATGCTTTACTCCTTTTCAGGCATCAAAAAAAGCACCTTGATGGGTGCTCGAAATCGTGATTTGAACAGAAAATCTGTTTATAGTTGCTGTTTTACTGCCACTCTGATGGGTTTTGGCACATCTTCGATGGTGATTTCGCCACGAAGAATGCGCCGCACGTAGGCGTTGATGATCGCTTGACTAGCCATTGCTCACCTCCAATAACATCTCGTAGAGGTCGGTTATCGCTTGGTCTGATTCAGCCTGCATTGCGAGATTCTGTTCGTAGAGTTCGCAAATGGCGGCATCTTGTTCGGCTTGAATAGTTGGAGCAGTCTCAAGAAAAGCTTCGCATTCTTCTGCTTTTGCTTGGGCTTCTGCTTCGGCTCGCTCGGCTTCCTTTATGGCCTCAAGCTCTTCTGGGGTATAAGGAATGTAGGTGAGCCACTTATATACGCTTGGTATATCTATCTCATGAGGGGCATCGTCGGGTATTGTTTCATCGGTCTCAACGATGTTGCCGTCATCGTCTCTGGCCTCCCAATGGCCCTCTTCTTCGACATCGACAACGAAGATAACATCCTTGCCGCCATTCGGATATTCTCTGAGCACCTCTTCATGAGTGACCTCTTCTACATCGACGACGTAATGATACATGATGGGTTTGCTGCGCTCTTCGAGCCTGCCAAGCGAAAGGTCAGGCTCTGATAGCTCAATCATCTGTTCATCGAATATCTTCATCTCATCTCCTATGCTGTTCTGATCCAGGCGTAGAACGTCCTATAGTAAGGCACATTGTTATGAGCGCCCCCACCGCCAGAAGCCGATGCAGTGACTCTGGTCACGCTACGTTTCGTATTCCACCAAGTTGAATGAGCGCCACTGTTGCTAACACTGTTGTCATTAAGGTATACGCTTGTGCTAAGGCCGTGAGTATGGGACGGCATCTCATTAGTAGTGAGGGTATGTGTGTTGCTACCACCATTCCTGATGCCCTCAGAGAATGCGCTGAAGCGCGGAAACACATTGTCAACTGGTGTCCAACTCCCACCGAAAAGCGATGCTGGGCTGGTTGAGTTGTTGCTGATGTAGACAGCTCCAACAGGATAGGCCATCAACGGAACGTTTGGAGCTATGTTGCTAGACGATAATGCACCAGTAAGCGTGTTGATGCTTACTTTCCAATCGACTCCATTTTCTGTTCTATTGGCCTTGAAGCCGACGAAACAGATTTCCTGCCCCGCTCCCTGCCCAAAAGCCCAGTAGTTGCCGTTTGTATCCTTACCTGCGATGAGCGGGTCGAAGCGCGAGCCATCGACCTTGTGAGGAACATTGAAGTGAATCGGCACTTTGTCGAACTGCGTCTTTGCGCCAATCCAACCCCCATTCGCTCCCGTATCATCAAAGGAGATTTCAGATATAGGCTTTTTGAATTTCGTGGGCATGTTGATAGTGAGCCCAGGTTCGGTGCAGGCTTGGCCTATGGCCATGCCGTCGCCACCCTTCTTGAAATCTAGCGTGAAGAACCCTCTATCGAGGATTACCTGTTTTTCGAGTGGCGTGTGTTTGTCTGTTACCGTGGCAATGAATTCATACTCATAATCGGTAGAAAAAACCGCATTGGTAATGACATAATCCTGGCCTGAAACCACCTCACCGAAGTCGGTATAAGATGCAGCTCCTGCTTGTCGATACTTGACCGTGCAAGAGTTGCCACCCGTATCGCCAGTTCCGCCCTTCCACACAACAGAAAACTTTACAGATGTTCCCTCGGCATCGGGCAATCCACTGGAATCAACGCGCGACACATTGAAGGAACTTAAAGATGGCGGCAAATAGGCAGTTACATTAAATGTTGCAGTTTTAGTCGTAGACAGTCCACGCGAATCTTTAACGGTGGCAGATACCGCAATTACCCCATTGGATATTGGGATGATCGACAACGAAGAGCCATTAGAAGATCTACCGTCCGCATTGATGGATCGCGATGCTACTGATGCGCCATATTTGCAGGATTCGCCGCTAATAGAAATGATCACGGGCGTTATGCCTTGGATTACGCCAGAAGACGGGGATACGCCCAAGGTGAACGTTGGTGCCATCGATTGATCCGCTACAGCATAAACCGTGGTTCGAGCAGTAGTACCTATGCCGGAAGTGGTGACCGCAGTAGCCTCTATTTGGAAAGCAATCTTGTATTTGTTGGTAACTTGCGACCATGACGATAGCGGCACTGAAAAGCTTGTACTTGTTGCTGAGAAGTCAATCTGCAATGACAGCCTATGCCTATCGATTCCAGGGCCTTGCGCGTCTGGTATCAAATAAATGTCAGGTGAATAGATGCTCAGCGCGATGCCTATGTCACCAGGACTATTCGTTGTCTTGGCGAAAGTAATCGAATTGCCAAGCGTTATCTGATCAGGAAAGTCAATATTCGCCCAGATATCGTCAAATGAAACGCTTAACCTAGCCATCTGTTACCCTTCTCGATATTTGAATGAGATATTGCCGTTCTCGCGCTGCTTCCAATGCCAGTTGTTGATCGCTAGCTCATCGGTTGTCTTAACGCGCGTAATGCTCATGACATCATCCTCGATCGTTGCCACCGCATTGCCGTTTTGAACAAATGCGATCATGTCGCTTGCGATGTTCAGATACACGTCAGGCGTACCAATGTCACCAAGCCTGATGCCCTCACTCGTCATCGTGATGTACGAATCGCGCTCGTCTGACTCACTGGAAAAGAGCAGCCTTAACCCTTGCGCCATGAGCTCGAATTCGGTTTTGGAAGTGTAGTTGGTCTTGATGCCGGTGATGATGGATACGATATTGTCGTATGCCGTCTGAGCTTGTTGTAGCTCGAACTGCGCATCATTAAGAGCCTGTTCCGCAGCTGTTAGGTCTTCAACGGCAGTATCGGGATCTCCAGCTAGCTCGTTATAGTGCGCCAGGGCTGAACCATAGGACATCTGCGCGGAATCAAGCTCGGTCTTCGCCTCTTGCAAGTCTGTATTGGCTTGAGCAAGGAGCGCTTGCGCTTCTGCGCTCAGCTGAAGAGCAGTATCGGACGATGCCACCATATCGATGCGCTCGGCCGTCTGAGAGATGCTCGTCTCGAGCTCCTTGCGCATATCCACTAGCGCCTGTGAAGATGCGAACTCGGCTGTCATGGTGTTGATGTGCTTATCAAGCGCTGCAAGGAACGATTCCTCTTCGCCCTTGATCGCTCCAAGATCAGTAAGAATTGGCAACACCGCCGCACTTGCCGCCTGCGCTGCTTTGTTCGCGGCATCAGCAAGCGACTTGACCTGCTCAGCAGCTTTGACGGCAGCGCTTGCTGCTTTGCCCGCTCCTGCAGCAACGACCTGAAGGGCTATTGCTTTCTTCAAAGCCTTTTGAGCTTCAGAGCTATCAGTTGCAGGCGTGGTGAAGTTTCCATCGATCGTCGCTTTGCCATTCTTAACCGCGATAGATACGGTATCGCCTGGCCTGGCAGCGACAATGGACCTAGCGCACGGCGTAGAAGCTTGAGAACCTTTGAATCGTACCCAGATGGTACCGTCATCATCCACGCGAGTCACCGTTCCCGATGTCTTATCCGATGACTGCTGCTTTGGTGCAAGGGCCTTTATCCCCTCGATCAAAGCTCTTGAGTCAGAGTGAGATATCATGCTTCTTACCCCACGTTTCTCCTACTTTGATGGATGCCGAGCATTCGAGCGTTTGGCTCATAACGCGGGAATCGCCTGTGATGCCCGTGCGCGGTAGGTTCGAACGCACGAGCGAATAAGGAAAGACACCGGGCCAGAATTCACGTTCCACGTCATAGGTCTCATAGATCTCGGAATCCTCTTGGAGCTTGCGGTCTGCATATTGCTGCAAGGTCTCCCCTTCTTTGCGCGTTGGAGAATCTTCAACCTCTTCGATCCTGCGCCCGCGCGCTTGAATCGATGTTGGCGATGTCGGGTCATCGTTGATCGCTATAGCCTCTTGGTCATCGTCATAAACGATCACCACGTTAGGCACATCATCAAGAGGGAGCTTCTGCTTGATCGTAGGCATCAGCAACATTTCGTTTTGAGCAGAGATGATAAGGTCTGGATCATCAGGGATGCGCTTGATAAAAACGGTTCCACTGCCGTCGATCTGCATGCACAGACCGCCAGCGTTGAGGACATCCCAGATGCCATCGAGATAGCTAGACCCTAGATCATGCACCACGTGGTCACCGAGCGTGAAGGTATCTTCGATGAGAACAGGAGCAGGTATACACGAGCGCAGCAAAGATGCGCAATAAGCTGCTGCGTCACTACCTTTGGGCGCATAGGCACCTTGCCTAAACTTGGTATCGCTCGCGCCGGCAAGAACACTCACACCCGTAGCAGAGCCGCCCCAGGCTTCATAGTCGAACTCAGAGCCATCCGGCGTGAAGAGCAACGTTGCGATGTCCTCAAGACCGCCACCATCAGGAAGCATTTCGATGCGATAGTAGCCTTCTTCGATGAGTCCTGATGCCTCCATATCGCCAGATTGCATGAGCGGCGCATCATCAGCGCTATCATACTTGATCGACACCTTCTGAATACCTGGCACTTCCTCTTCGGGCAGCCACGTATCGACGTTCATCTTGCGCACTCGCCAGCCGGCGGAATAGCTCGATAGATAATCAGTCATTTGCCGCCTCCACAATGTCATCTTCCGAACACATATGATCAGCTGTAAGCCCTATCTCGGTGATCTTCAGCGACACCGCCACAACGCCCGAATCGTACGACTCCTCGATATCGTCAAGCTGCACATCAGCCTCAAAAGCAAGGCCGTTCGGAACACGCACGAAAACAGCTCCGCCGTAATGAGACAGTTCGCGGATCAAGCGGCGTTGATCGTCACTTTCAAAGCGGATCATGTCGGTCGTAGCGGTAGCACCGCGCTTAACTCCTCGATTCCAATAGGCGTTGGTGGTGCCATCGAGGTGCTTGCGGATGTCCACGTCCTTGTCGACGTTCTCGGATAGCTTGATGTTGTAAGGCAATTCGATATAAGACCTGTCCCAGTCGAAGCGCATCCCATCAGCCACAAGGGCATACTCGACATCTCTCCACGCCACATTTCCCTCAGGAGTGCGACATGCGATACGGTAGCTTTGCGTGATATTCATGCCGAGCGAACAGAACGGAGCAAAGCGATCTGTCACAGTGCTTCCGAATGCGACATCGGAGGCGATCAGATACGACTGGTCGCTGGTAACGCGATAGATGTCGCAGACATCCCCAGCAGCAACGTCTTCGGGTGCGATGGTCGTGATCGCTACCGTTCGGGCTTCATCGTTAGGGGTTATGGTCGCATCGGGCACATCAGCCAACCGTTGCCAAGCAACTGTAAAACAAGCCGAAGCCTGCTCGGACAGTAGCCCAGTCGTTCGATCTTTCGCCCTTACGATGACATCATAGGTGCAACCCATAAGAAGCCCGATATCATCGATCGAGACCTCTCCTGAGTTGACTTCTGCAGCATAGATGACATCGTCCGCGTATTGCGTATGCTCGCCATCGGGCAAGGTATAGGTCGCACCGCGCGAGACGATAGAAAGCGCTACGCTTGAATCATCGCTTGCTTCGATGTCCAGCTTGAGAGGGTATGAAGCAAGTACCTCTTGGCAAGACACGCTACAAGTAGGCGCATCAACGATCCTCACATCAACCAGATCAGAGGATGTCCAAGCTCCACCCGTAGTAGCAGAAACACGAACAGACAATACCTCGATGTTTTCAAGCGCCTCTGCGGGAATGAGCGCATATCCACTAGCATCGTTACCATCGGCAATGCCGATACCTGCTACGTCAGTGAGAACCCATCCTGTTTGCATAGCTTCAGTACCCAAGGTCCAAGTAAGCGGCAAGGATTCACCGCGCGCGATGTAAGAGGGAGCGGACAGCCTCACCCAGGATGGCGAAGAAACAGGAATCACCTTAACGGTGTTAGACCAATCGCTGTACTTGGTCTCATCATCGCTCTCGAGCTTTCGCCGAGCGCGAACGAAGCAATCCTCACCTTCGGTAAGACCGGTGATCCACACTCGCCCAGCGTGGGCGTAATCATGCTCAGAGCCAGGCGCTGCATTTGCTTCGGTGAGCAAGGCCGTGTCTTCCCAGTCGAAGTCGAATTCGCTCACTCCGTCGGTCGAGTGCCACGAATACTCATCTTCGCCCCAGGTGATCTGAGTGGTACGAATGAAGTTCTTCAGCTCCTCGGCATCGAGATTGAGCACAGTATCATCTGGCCATGCGACATCGATCACTACAGAGGTGCCGTTATCACCTGAAGCCGCATTGAAAATGAAGGGCGTACCCAAGTCGATCGTCATGGGAGGCTGATAGACCGCCGTGAATTCAACGGGGAGCGAGCGGCGGGTGTAATCATCGTAGGCAGATACCAACCGGTACCACGTATGCGTCCCCTTTTCGGTCGGGGTCGCATCGGTGAGCAGATCGCATAATGCGGTGGTGGTCTCACCGCCTGTTGCAACCTCATCCCAATCGGTCTCAAGCGCACCCCGCGCCGCATCACCGTATTCTGTGCCCACAAGCCTCTCAAGGGTGAGCGTCTGTACCGGATGGTCATCATCTGCATTCGATGAGCAGGAAACAATTACGGTGTCCTCGCTCGCTACCCTTATGCCATTGATGGTTGGCACATTAGG
>UMFO01016532.1_pt1 | contig 11075 bp, 8 predicted proteins | sample 1965051 | NCBI WGS metagenome assembly UMFO01 (sample SAMEA4836050, study PRJEB28245) | human gut metagenome | biome: gut microbiome; material: fecal sample | place: Denmark | collected 2008
ATACATTCCTAACAAATCTTCATCTGGTGCATAATTTATATGATGACAACTATCATAACAATAGCCTACGTTATTTGAAGTGAATTTATTTAACACCATTTTCAAATTTTTAATGTTACTTAAATTTTCAAAAGCAATCTGAATATTCTTTTGTTCTGCCTTGTTTATAAGCTCAGCCAACCGCCTGATTCCTATTTGATTTAAAGGATTATTATCATTTGGCAAATGTATCACCATGGTTGGTATATCATATTCACAGCAATCCGCTACACATTGTAGATAACTTTGAAATAAACCTTCTCCACTTAAATTATCCAGTGACAGATTATTCTGTTCATGCACAGGAGCATGGATATTTTCTACATATAACCCTGCACTTCTGGCTAGTCTTACATCCTCTTGATAACCGCCTCCTCTGCCAAACTGATCGCTCCACCATAACATTACACAATCAAATCCCGCTTTTCTAATCAATTTGTACCTTTCTTCAAAAGAGACATCATATCCCGAACCATAGCCAAAACAATCATATATTCCAATCATTTTGTATCTCCCCTCACCAATACTCAAAGTTACCTGATTTCATTGTAGCTAAAACACTCTCTGGGTATCCGCCAGCGAGTGCCCTAAACTTTCTTCCAGCAAAAAAAGCAGCCCGTAAAGGCTGCTTTTTCTTTCGTTGTCCCCAAAATGCCGGCTCCTGTATTTTGACTCCTAGCTAACTGCTAGGTGGGCGACCGCAACCTTTCTCTCTGCCTTCCCCTGACCAAATGGGGGCTTGACATCAATCAGGTAATAATAGGAATCCCGTTTAAAGTGATGTAGGTTCAAAATAACAAGAGTTATCGCACATTCCAGATTAACCTTATTATATCCCCTGTTACATAAAATATCAACCTAACATGAGGCGTTTTATCATTTTCATGCAAACTGACGAAAATAAAATTTTACGCATATTTTTCACAAATTTCACTTGACTTATTTCTAATCAATAAGATCATTTTGAAACCTTGACAAATGTTCGTAAGGCAAAATCAATCTTCCACGATACAGTCCACAGCCATCGTTAATCAGGCTGTTATTGATTGCCGCAAACATATTTACATCCAGTTCTGCCAGCTGCAGCTGCTGTAGCTTCATTCCTCTTTCATATGCTTCGTCAAAATAGATACATTCGCCTTCCGGGATTTCATCTCTTCTGGCACGCTCATTCTGCTGTCTTTTCTCGTAGGCGATATGATTGGCTGCGCCTATCTCTGCCTCATCATCCATCTCTTTCGTACGAATCTGCATCTCTACATAGCATCCTGCGCTGTTATCATAGAAAGTAATATGCAATGAGCGGTATCCGTCAGAAGATTTTCCCGTAATATAGTCTCTGTAATATGGTTTTACAGAATCGTCAAGTAATGGAGAGGTACTCTCTTTCACACCCTTGGCAAGCTCCGGTACAAATCCTCTCTCTTCCAGGAAACCGGGAAGAACATTGGCAATCTCATACAAATACCTGATTTCCTCAGTTTCACGGTCTGCCCCCTCCTTTAGATGGCAGCGTGGAATCGACACCACAATGCGGTACGCAATCAGATCCCGGAAGCATACCAGACGTTCCTTTAAATCCTCCAGCTCCGGGTATGTCTGGTGTTCCTTATAATAATCATAAATATATTCCACTATATATCCATTAAACTTCGACTCTGCCCGAATCAGGGATTTAATTCTTCCCTTGAAGGTAAAAGACAGATATGGATATTCTTTTGCCATATATTTGTAAAAATCACGAATCTTTTGAGACTGGGCTGTCAGGAATTCATTATGCTCCAGCATCCCCTCTATCTGCGCCAGAAAATCGCAATGAACCCGGTCGATTTCATTACGATTTCTGTCTGCTTCTACTTTTAAATCCGCTATGTATTTCTGTAGAATCCGAAGAACTGTGTCCCCGGAATACAGATAGTCATTTAATGTGATCATTTTCAATCACTCTCCTGCCTCAAGCTGCTAATTACCGCATTCTACACTGATACGGTTAAAAATGCCCATAATTTCTTCCGTATTGATTGCCTTTTTCTCTTCTCCTGCCTTATCCAGTACTGCATTACCCTGATGCATCATCAGAATACGATCACCATATTCTACTGCATAACGGAGATTATGCGTTACCATAATTGTCGTAACCTTCTTCTCACGCACAATTTTGTCCGTAAGCTCCATAATAATCTCTGCTGTCTTAGGATCCAATGCTGCTGTATGCTCATCAAGAATCAGGAATTCTATCGGTGTCATTGTAGACATTAATAAAGCCAATGCCTGTCTCTGTCCTCCGGACAGGGAGCCAACTTTGGTATAAAGCTTATCTTCCAGTCCCAGATTAAGCTGTTTGAGGCTCTCTCTGTATTCTTCAATTCTGGCTTTGTTGACACCTTTGGTAAGTCCATAGCCTTTTCCCTTATTATCCGCCAGAGACATATTCTCCAGAATGTTCATGGAAGGACAGGTTCCCTTGGACGGGTCCTGATAAACGCGGCCTATCTTACGCTGTCTTAAAAAATCCTTCTTACCCGTAATATCTGTTCCATTCACAATGATATTGCCACTGTCTACACCAATGCTTCCACAGATAATATTAAGCAATGATGTCTTACCAGAGCCGTTAGAACCTACTACAGATACGAATTCATGATCCCTGATTGTCAGGTTAAAGTCCTGAAAAAGGCACATTTCATTGACCGAACCCGGATTATAATATTTACTGATATTCTTTAATTCAAGCACGATTCTTCACCTTCTTCTTTCTATCCATGCTGAATACAAGGATTACTAAGAACAGCACTGCTGTTATCATCTTGAGATAGTTAGATGGGAAACCAAGGCTGAGTGCCAGTGCAACACATGCCTTATAAATGATGGATCCAACCACAACTGTCGTTGTTACTTTCAGGAAAGTCAGATTCTTCAGAAGACTCGTTCCGATAATAACACTTGCCAGACCGATTACCATAGTACCTGTTCCCATGGAAATATCAAAGAATCTCTGCTGTTGTGCATAGATACATCCACCCATGGCAACCAGTCCATTGGCTATGGATAACCCTATGATCTTAACCATTCCTTTATCTACTCCCAAAGAAGTGATAATCGTGTCATTATCTCCGACAGCTCTAAGAAGGAATCCAGACTTGGTATTCATATACCAGTCTAATAAAAGCTTTGTAATTACAGTAATAATTAAAATAATGATCACTGTACGGTATCTTCCCATGGATTCAGGGAAAATAGCATTTATGACACGATTGTCAAATATCGTATCAAAATTGTAAATAGGAAGATTGGCTCTTCCTGCAATCTGCAGATTGACCGTATATAATGCTGTCATCATGATAATACCGGACAACAGATCTCTGACTTTGAGCTTTACATGGATTAATCCTGTCAGAATGCCTACTACAGCACCTGCCACAAAAGATACCAGAATCGTCAGGAACGGATTACATCCTGCTGTTATCAATGCACAGGTAAGTGCTGCTCCTAATGGAAAACTTCCGTCTACTGTCAAATCCGGGAAATCCAATATCTTATATGTAATATAAATTCCCAATGCCATGACCGCATATATCATGCCCTGCTCTAAAACGCTTAAAACCAGTGTCACAATGCTACCCCCGAACGTATTTTTATTCGTAATTATTCTACAATTATTTCATCAAATGACTGATATGCTCCATCTGCAAAGCCATCAGGTAATGCAAGACCTATTTTCTGTGCAGCTGCTGTATTTACATATAAGCTTGGCTCTGAGATTACTTCATAATTCATATCAGATGCCTTTGCTTCACCCTTCAATACTTTCGCTGCCATCCTGCCTGTCTGCTTGCCAAGTTCAAAATATTCTAATCCCATGGAAGCTACACAGCCTGCCTTGACCTGTTCCACTTCTGAACCGAATACCGGAATGCCAGCCTGAGTTGCTGCATTGATTACAGTCTGTAATGCATTTACAACTGTATTATCTGTCAGATTGTTGATACAGTCAACCTTACCTGTAAGATTTACTGCTGCCATTTCTACATCAGCCTGTACATTGATTCCACTTTCCACGATTTCAAACCCATAATCAGGTGCATATTTCTTGTATTCTTCAATTGTACTTACTGAATTGGCTTCGCTTGTTGTATACAGAATACCAATCTTAGTGGCATCCGGTAACACCTGACGAATCATCTCTAACTGCTCGGATACTGCCAGTGCATCACTTGTTCCTGTAATATTGCCTACTGATGTACCGTCCTCTTTTGCCAGACCTGCACTGACTGGGTCAGATACTGCTGTATAGATAACAGGAATGTCTGTATTCATACAGGAATTATATGCGCTCATGGCACTTGGTGTTGCAATGGCACAAATCATATCTACTTTACCGGATACATATTTATCTGCAATTGTGCTTGCTGTACCTGTATCTGTCTGTGCATTATCATACATTACTGTCAGATTCTCGCCTTCCTTGATTCCTTCCTCTTCCAGGCCTGCAAGGAAACCTTCCCTGCAGTTGTCCAGAGAACCATGCTCTGCGAACTGTGAAATACCGATTGTATAACCGTCTGTCTTCTGTGACCCACATCCTGTCATCATGCTCATTGCTGTAATTGCTGCTAATGTGATTGCTGCTAACTTCTTTCTCATAACTTCTACCTCTCCTGTTTGATAATATTCAGCGCCATGCAAATTGAGGCAGAATATGCTTATTTATAAGCATATTTGACACAATTTATATGGCGAAGTAACCACATAAGCAAAAGTAAAGCTGTGAAACAGCGATTTTGCGCATGGGGTTCTGAATATTTACAATAATTGATATGTAACTGTGTTAGTCCCAGACAAACTAAAAACCGCCCCAAACAGTATTACTACTATTTGAGACGGTAATAATTCTTATTATCGCGTTGCCACTCAATTTGGCTATAAAAGCCCACTCTGTTCATGTACTATCATACATGTCGGATTGATAACGGGTCCGCATCCCGCTGACGCCTACTGTAGTTCAGGTCAGCCTCGAAAGTCCATTCACCATAATCCCTCTACTGCATTCCACCAACCGCAGCTCTCTGTAAAAGTTACATATGCCTACTTCTCTTCCTCATCGGTTTGTCTGTAAAACTTAATAAGAAGTATATCACTTTCTCACGTTATGTCAATAAAGTATTTGATTTTTTGTATTTTTATACAAAATCATTTAGGTATAATCCACAATTTTCTCAGATATCTTTTCCTGGGCTTTTACATAATAGTTCTTGTAATTATTCACATCTACCATGACCTCAATGGAACTTCCCACTGGATAGACTTCTTCCGGGTTCGTCCATACACCCTCACTCTTAAATCGATACGTGACATCTTTACCCGGATCATGATAAGAACAGATAATCACATAAGGATGTCTGCCCATCACTGTCAGAGAGGTATCCCATCTGATTTCTTCAACAGTTGCACTCAATGCCATTCCATTGCGAAGCAGGTTTTTCTTTTTAATGCTCTTTATAATCATAATCACCGGGTAAACACTGCCTACAAGCAGGAAAATAACTCCCATCCCGCATAAAATTCCAAACAGCCAGTACTTTGTTCCTTTTACATCCAGTCTGGTTGGATAAGCAGGGTTGTACAATAATGTGATTTCTTCACCAACATACATATCCGAGCTGTAACTGCTGATTCTTCTATCCTCATACTTCTCACCATCATACCAGAACTTCACATACACATCATGGCTGACCTTATCATCAGAATCGTAATGCTCCTTAATGTCCGTGATAACTCCCGGTACTTCATATGCATTCTCTTCAAACTGATTCATCGCATGTAATAAAACAAAGCTTCCTACAATCATCGCAATCCCTACTACTGCGAAGATTGAAAATAATATTGTCATTGTCTTCTTCATCTGCATCTCCTAACCCACCTGTTCTTCTGTAGTCATATTGGCTTTGGTCACATAAATATGTCCTATTCCAAATATCACTGCCATAATGATAAGCAAGATATGTCGTAATGCTATTCCCGATATCAGAAATAAAACTGTAGGAATTATTGCTAACGCCATGCGTTTCCAGTTATCCTGCTTCTGAAAAAAAAGCATCCAGATAATCCAGTACACTATCAATAATACAACATTTCCCACTGTATAGAACAGAAACATGCCTATGGATGAGAAACTGAATTCCAATATGCCGATATTAAATATCATCAAGAACATACAGCCATATCTGCCAATCTGCTCCAGCTTATTCATTGCACTGCTTCTGCATTGATTCTCCTCACTGCGAAACTTGAATGCATATATGATATTAGGTATCAGTAATAACGCAACAATGATCAGTCCGAATATATTGATCCAGGAAAAGCCAACCTTCCCCGCCAGAAAAATAGAAGTAGGTCCATCTGAACCACCTATAATTGAAATATCCACTATGCTTTCCTCCTTGAAATATTCCATTTGCAAACACCTGTCAAATATTTTACCATGTGAAGAATAGAAATACAATGAACGAAATGATTTACGTATTATATAATAAAATAGCACAAAAACAGAAGAGAATGTATAAGCACCTCTCCTGTTTCTCTATTATTTACTCTTCTATTTTAGGGAACTCCAATACGACCTTAAATAAATCACCATCTACATATAGCTTCAGTTTGCCTTTCATCAGCTCCATCAAGCTGCTTGCAATCGACAATCCAAGACCATTGCCTTCGGTATTTCTGGAGCTGTCGCCCCTCACAAAACGCTCCATCAGTTCGTCACTGGTGATATTAAGCGGATACCTGGAAATATTTCTGAAAGTCATTGTAACTTCATCTTTTGTTTCTTCCAGATTCACATATACACGGGAATTAGGCAGTGCATATTTACAGATATTATTCATTAAGTTATCCACAACTCTCCATAAATGTCTGCCATCCGCACTGACACGAACTGTTCCTTCCGGTTTATTCAGGATCAGCTCCAGCCCGCTTGCAGACAGCTTTTCCTCAAATTCCCCTGCTATCTGCGTCAGAAATACATCTGCCACCAAATCTTCTCTATCAACCGGCAGATTACCGGTAGAAGCCTTGGAAGCCTCAATCAGATCCTCGATCAGCTTCTTTAAACGTGCTGACTGTCTTTTCAATACATCCAGATATTCCTTCTGTGTTTCATCCTGTATTTCTGTCTTTTCCAGCAGATCAACATAGTTGATAATGGATGTAAGGGGAGTCTTGATATCATGTGATACGTTTGTGATCAGTTCTGTCTTGAAGCGCTCGCTCTTCATTCTCTCATTCACAGCCTTGGTCATTCCTTCTCCCACACTGTTGAGATTCTCGGCATGCTTCTTAAATTCCCAGAACATTTTGTGCGTATCAATCTTTTGGGTAAAATCTCCCTGCGCCAGCTGTCTGCTGCCTGCCTGTAATTTATAGAGCTGCATCACCACAATCAACAATACTGCTGCTTCCACTAATTTACCCAGCAGGAAAATGGCCATTACTGAATCATAATCCTGCAATCCGACCATAAGGAATAATTCAATCAGTGTCCAGCCGCCAAAGATTATTACTGCCTTTGCCCACAATCCGATGTGATGCATTATGCCTTCGATAATCTTTTTCATAAGATGACAGATTCTGTACAGAATGGTATTTTTCCACCATTTTCCATACTTAACACGTACAGAAAAGCTTAACATAAATACAATGAACACACAAAATGCAATAATTCCTGCAAATACCGACAGATATACCGCCGGAACCACGGATAATGACCCGGCAAATACACTCATCATTCCAAGTGCGCAGGTAATAACTACTGCCATGCCTGCAAATGCAATGTCCAAGGGTACTTTATCTGCAAAAGTAAGGACAATCTCTTCCCGATTGCGTCTATGCCCTGCTCCACACATCAGGAAAACGAAGCTGCCCAATGCCAACACAAACATGCAGATCATCTGTGTAAATATCCTGTCTTTTTGGGCATATGTCATTTCCAACAAGACGTCATACAGCACATATTTATCGGCTTCCCGGTCTGTCAGGATTGTGAACATTTTACCTGCAAAATCTTTTCCCGCTATGCTCTCTTCAAATGCCAGCTTCTCCTGCGTTAATACCTCTTCATCTACATAGGATGCCACCCAGTAAGTAGTCCCCTTCTCATAAACATGTAAGGTATAATTACTGTCAAGATACGTCTCCACATCCTTCACAAACAGACTCTGGGAAATTTTGCCTGAATCAATCAACGCAAGCTCGGAGCCCTGCAGTTCTCTGACGTCACTGAATTGTACGGATTGCCATTTATCATAAGAAAGTCCTGTATTATTCAACTGATCAAAAGTCAGCTTCTCATTCCCATTGAGAATGCTCCATGCTGCATCATCATACTGTATCCTGAGCCACTGCGTCCCATCATCGTCTGAGTATCCGGCTTCATACGTTGTCTCAGCTTCTGCCTGTAATGCAGAAGCTTCCACTGATGTATCAATCTCTTCATATATTACTGCTGTTTCATGGTCTGAAATTGTATTAGAAGCATAATATACATCTTCATACATTTCCTTAGCATTACTTATGTATTTACCGGAATCCGTATCATAAGTAAAATCCAATACAAAATCCTCTGTAGAACCATCTGGCAAAGTGGCAGCCACATAGATACTGACTACATCCACCGGATAATATCTGCCATCTGCACGATAATAGAAAATACCGCCCTTAGTATCATAACAGATTCTGTCTGCATAATAAGTCTTACCATTACTATTCATATAATACTGGTAGCTGCCAAGCAAACCATTATCTACCAGTTCAATATACGTATCATCACCCAAGTTCCACTGTGATTTGTACAGTTCATCCGCATTTACTGTCTTTGTAAAATTGCGCTCCAGATATATATGGGCACTGTTCAGCTTCTTATCATCCCAGTTCTTATCCTCTATAATTCCGTATCTGAAACTTTTATCAGCAAAATATTCCTTTGTTTTATCACTTTCTCCGTTTTGGTAGTTCATCATAACAATTGCAGAGTATTGCCCGCTTACATCCTCATGCATATTCTTGCGGATATCATCATATTTTTCACTGAAAAAGCCATTGCTTTCCATCCAGAACATCCCAACGACACTGAACAGAAGCATACATGTACTAACTACCAGGATCACCCATGCGATCATTTTGGCAATGAAAGAACCTTTTATCTTATTCATAAATTTTCCACACCATCCTATTGTTTGATAACTTATCATCGACGACTAATCAGCACCACATTCGCATGGCTCTGATTAGTCGCCCATCTTGTAGCCGCGTCCCCACACTGCTTTCAGGCAGCGTGGCTCTGCCGGGTTGTACTCTATCTTTTCACGCAGATGCCTGATATGTACGGCAACTGTATTCTCAGCGCCGTATGGATTGTCCTTCCATACCTGTGTATAGATCTGCGTTGGGGAAAAGACTTTACCTGGATTCTCCATCAGCATTTTTAAGATATCATACTCTGTTCTGGTCAAAGATACCTTATCGCCATCCAGAGTTACCTCCTTGGTGCGGTCATCCAGTTCAATACCGCCCATAGTCAGCACTTCCTTTCTGACACTGCCGCCGCCAAGCTGCATATACCGTCTAAGCTGTGATTTTACTCTTGCCTGTAACTCCACCGGATTAAAAGGCTTCGTCACATAATCATCCGCTCCGATATTCAGCCCTAGGATCTTGTCTGTATCTTCACTCTTGGCAGTCAGCAGAATAACAGGAACATTACTCTGCTCACGGATCCTGACCATGGCAGTGATTCCATCCATCTCAGGCATCATAATGTCCATCAGCACCAGATGAATATCCTCTTTCGCCAGACATTCCAATGCCTCCCGTCCATTTCCTGCCTCATATACCTGATAACCCTCTGCCGTCAGATATATTTTCAATGCTGATACAATATCCTTCTCATCATCACATACCAGTATGTTGTACATTATTCATCCCCCATTGCCTTTCCAGCATTTGATCAAATTCGCGCGCTCTTTCTAATCTATTGTTAGTGTACCGAAAAATTTATGAATATAAAAGATGTAAAATTATTAAGGTTTCTTTAAGATATATCCGCATCACACAGGCGACGAAGTTCGCCTCCCCATTGTAAAACGCAAGAAAACACAAACATTTCGTTAAAAAGCCCCTTTGCGAAAGCCGGCGCTTAGGTCGCAGGTGCTGTCAAGCGCCTGCAGCCTTACGCGTCCGCTGCATGATCAACGGAACGAGAGTGTGGCTTCGTATGAAATGTTTGTGTTTTCTTGAATTAAACTATATCAGGCGAACTTCATCGCCGTGACTTTTTATACAGCTCTTGTAGCCTTCTTGAGCATATCAAGTTCTTCTCCCTCGAAATAAGGAGACAATCTCTTGTATACCTCTGCATGATATGCGTTTAATTTACGCACATCGGATGACTCCATATACTGTGTATCAATTACATCCAGATCAATTGGTACATAGGTCAGATGTCTGAATGCCATGAACTGACCATCACCATTCTTCTCTTCTTTTACGATTTCAAGAATGTTCTCGATTCTGATACCATGGCTTCCTTCGATATATACGCCAGGTTCATCAGATACGATCATGCCCTCTTCCAGAACAGCTTCTTTTACACCTGGGTTGAAGCGCCATCTGATATTCTGTGGCCCTTCATGTACATTTAAAATGTAGCCGATTCCATGACCTGTTCCGCATTTATAATCAATGTAGCACTCCCACAATGGCTCACGGGCCATAATATCCACATTCTTGCCTGTACAGCCATATAAGAATTTCGTGTCAGCCAGACGAAGCATACCACATGCTGTCTTGGAGAAATGCTTCTTCATCGTATCAGTAACAGGTCCTAATGCAATCGTTCTGGTCACATCTGTAGTGCCTCCGACATACTGTCCGCCGGAATCTACCAGATACAGTCCTTCCGGCTCTATGTTCTTCTTATCTGTTTCGGTCGCGCTGTAATGCATCATTGCTGCATTTTCCTTGTAGGCACTGATCGTAGGGAA
>UMFO01032117.1_pt1 | contig 11049 bp, 10 predicted proteins | sample 1965051 | NCBI WGS metagenome assembly UMFO01 (sample SAMEA4836050, study PRJEB28245) | human gut metagenome | biome: gut microbiome; material: fecal sample | place: Denmark | collected 2008
AATCTCCATGATTTGTTTTACTTTGTTAGTATCCTTTTTTTGTTCTACAAGTCAAGTTCATGCAGTAAACTTTGAAGGACAAGAAGATAAATATATGAAACTTTGCGCTAGTAAAAGTTTATCTAATAGTAATTATAATACTTGTAAACAATTTAATTCATACTTAAAAAAGAAAAACAATCAGTTACAAAGTTCTATTGATGAATCTAAATCTAAAATTTCAGATACTCAAAGTTCATTAGATGACGTTGTTTCTAAAATTGCTGATTTAAATAACCAAATTGAACAAAAGCAACAAGAAATCAACTATTTAGAAAGTTCAATTAAATCATTAGAAGCAAGTATCACAGCTAAAGAAAACGAAGTTAAAGAACGTATGTATGCTATGCAATCATACAATAATAGTAATAATTATATTGAATTTATTTTTGGTGCTTCAAACTTCTCTGATTTCTTTTCAAGAATTGATAGTGTCAATGAAATCACTCAATTCGATAAAGAATTAGTAGAAAAAATTGCTGATGAAAAGAAGCAAGTTGAATCTCAAAAAGCAACTATTGAAACAGTAAAAGCAAATATTGTTTCTCAACAAAACGAACAATATACTTTACAAACTCAATATGAAGATCTATTAGCTAAACAACAAAAAGATTTAGCATCTGCTGAAAGTGAACAATCTAAAATTTCTGATACTCAAAGTTCATTAGATTCATTCTTATCATCAGTCGTTGTTACTCAACAATCTTCATCAGGTAGCAGTAGTGGTTCTACAACTATTAGACCATCTACAAATGTTCCTACTACAAATAAGTATGGTTCTACAGTTGTAGCTGCTGCTTATTCTAAATTAGGTTGTCCTTATGTATGGGGAGCAAGTGGACCTAATTCATTTGACTGTTCTGGTTTAGTTATGTGGTGTTATGCACAAGCGGGTGTTTCACTTGATCACTATTCTGGATCTCAAGGTCAATCTGGAGCAATTATTCCATTAAGTCAAGCTCAACCAGGAGATATCTTATGGAAAAGTGGACATGTAGGTATTTATATTGGTAATGGTCAATATATTCATGCACCACAAACAGGTGATGTTGTTAAGATTGCATCTAATGTAAGTAGATTTACTTGTGCAGTTAGACCTTATTAGTCATGACTTAAAACCTTTAAGTTTATAAGCTTAAAGGTTTTTATTTTGTATAAAAACAACTTTTATTTACTTTTTTTAGAAAGTGATGTATAAATAATATGAGGGGGTGTTTTGTTTGAAAATTAAAAAATATTTTGTAGGATTTGTTGCATCTACAATGCTTGTATCAACATGCTATTGTATAAAACCTGTAGAAGCTATTGATTTTTCAAGAGATGAAGCAAAATATATGTCACTATGTGCAAGTGGAAAACTAACAAATAGTAATAAGAAAACATGCGAAGAATTCAACAGCTATCTCAAAGCTAAAAATAAGAAGTTAAAAAAAGATTTAGAAAATCAAAAAAGTGCTGCAGCAAGTACAACTCAAACATTAGATAGTGTACAAAAGAAACTTAATTCTTTAAATTCTGACATTTCATCTAAAGAAGCTGAAATTCAATATGTTGAAACATCTATACAAAATACCCAAGCAGATATAGATAAAGATAATCAAGAAATAAAAGATCGTATGTATGTCATGCAGTCTTATATGAATGAAAATACTTTTATCAATTATATATTTGGGGCTGATAATTTTACTGATATGTTATCTAGAATAGATAGTTTCAACACACTTACTTTAAGTGATCAAGATTTAATTGCTCAAATGTTAGAAAAGAAAAAGGAAATTGAAAATCAAAAAATTACTTTAGAAAACGCAAAAGTTGTTTTAGAAGAACAAAAGAAAGAACAAGCTGCTATTCAAGTACAATATGAAACATTATTAGAAGAACAAAGAAAACAAATTGCTGCAACTGAAGTTGATGCAAATGTTGCTGCAAGTCGTAGTGAAGCAATTGATGCCTCATTAACAGAATTCTATGAACAATCTAAAAAAGACGATGTAGGTCATGTCAGTCAGATTCCTACACCAAAACCATCTAACAGTAACAACAATAATCAAACTTCAAATTCAAATAATAATAACAATACAGGTAATAATTCAAACAATAATTCGAATAATAATACAACTAACAATGGTTCTCAACCATCTCAAGATAGTACAACATTAGGAATAAGTATTGCTAACTATGCTTTATCTAAACAAGGTAAACGCTACTATTGGGGAGCAAGAGGACCAAATTATTTTGATTGTTCTGGACTTGTTTACTGGGCACATAATCAAGCAGGCGTAAAAATAGGTAGAACAACTGCTGCTGGATATGCTGGTAGTGGTAAAGCTGTTTCTTATAGTAATTTACAAATTGGTGATGTCATTACTTTCAATTATGGAAGTGGTGTCGCTCATATTGGAATTTATATTGGTAATGGTAATATGGTTCATGCCTCTGGTAAAGGATCTGGGACAGTGGGTCAATATCCTGATCAGTGTGTTAAAGTAACATCAGTTGCTCCAGGAAGTTATTTCTATCGTCATATTTATAATTGTCGTAGATTATACTAAAATAGGATGCGCTACATTTTGTAGCACACCCTATTTTTTTATTTTAAAAATGTTTTGTAGTCTTCATAATTTTTCTTTAATAATTCAGGAGTATTTAAATGATATGGACAATGTTGTTTACATTTACCACAATTTAAGCATTCTTCAATTTTTTTCATCTCTGCTTGCCAATGATCATTAAGCCAACTTGCTGCTGGTGCTCTTCTTAACATTAAAGACATTCTAGCACATTGATTAATTTGAATTCCTTTAGGACAAGGCATACAATAACCACATCCTCTACAGAAATCTCCTGCTAATTCTTTTCGATCATGAGCAATTAAATCTTGAATTTCTTGAGTAAGTTCTGGTGCTTTTGTTTGATATGAAATAAATTCATCCAATTCACTCTCTTTTTGAATTCCCCAAATTGGTAAAACATTATCAAACTGTGCTAAATATGCATAAGCAGCATCCGAACGGTTAATAAGTCCACCTGATAAAGCTTTCATACAAATAAACCCAATATTGTTTTCTTTACATCTATTTACTAAATCAATATCTTTTTGATCTGCTAAATAACTAAATGGGAATTGAATTGTATCATATAACCCACTTTCACAAGCTTCTATAGCTACTGGTAAACGATGATTCGTTAAACCTATAAAATGTATTTTTCCTTGAGCTTTTGCTTCTAACATTGCTTCATATAAACCTGTACCATCTCCTGGTTTAGGGCAAAATGAAGGATTATGAAATTGATAAATATCAATATAATCTGTTTTTAAATTATTTAAACTTGTTTCTAAATCTTTCCAAAAACCTTCTACTGTAGTAGATCCTGTCTTCGTTGCAATATAAATGTCTTTTCTAACATCGCTTAATGCATTTCCTAGCTTTTCTTCACTATCACTATACCATCTTGCACTATCAAAAAAACGAATTCCTTGATCATATGCCTTTCTTAAAATTGTTATTGCATCTTCTCCAGTTACTCGTTGAATTGGTAATGCCCCAAACCCATTACGATTCACTGTAATTCCTGTTCTTCCTAATGTAACTTTTTCCATTCCTTTTTCCTCTTTTTCTAATCTTAACTTAAATATTCCCCAATTCCATTTACAATTCCTTGAACAATTTTATTTTGATAATCCTCACTTGAAAGCAATCGATCTTCTCCTGGATTTGATAAAAATCCCATTTCTACAATAGTAACAGGCACTTTTGACCAATTTAAACCTGTCATATTATCAACAATTGAAACTCCTCTATTTCTAGAACCTGTTGCCTTACAAATATTATTCACAATACTTTTTGAAAGTGATTGTGATTGACTTGCAATACTTGCACAATATCTATTAGAAGTTGAAGGCGCAAGTGTCAACGTTCCTGTAGGAGAAGATGATTCACTTGAATCACAATGTAAACGAATAAATGCATCTGCATTTGCCTCATTTGCCATTTGAGCTCTTTGAACATTAGATAAATCGACATTTTGTGATGTACGACACATAACCACAGTATAACCTTGATTTGATAAAGCTTCTTGTAATTTAAGTGCCACTTCTAAGTTGATTTGTGATTCTGTTTTCCCCGTTACACATCCTGTTGCCCCTGTTGTCACTTTTGCTTTCATTGTCGATGAACCTGGTCCATTAGGTTCTAATGAACTATTTCCTCGTGCTTGATGTCCTGCATCAATACAAATCACTTTTCCTCCGCCATGATAAATCTTAGCTGCTGATAATTCTTGTTTAGGTTTTTCTTTTACATGTACAGTTATTTCTTTTTCTGCTTGATTTCCTGAACTATCTTTCGCAAATACTTTTATTTGATAATCCCCTGCTTTATTTATATCTAATGAAGATAAATCATATTGTAAATCAATATTGCTTAAATCTATTGCTTTGATTTCTTGATTAAAATCATAATTTTCTGTTCCTTCTTCAAATGAAACTTCATTTATTTCATTAAAAACAGGAGCTGTAGTATCTTTAACAATCACTTTCTTTTTTAGTTTTTGATCTTGATATTTAATATTTATTGTATAGTTTCCAATTGCTGGATAATCTTTTTGATCTTCATTTTTTAGATTGTCTGTTATTTTTGTTTCTTTTTTTATTTCTTTCAACTTATCTCTATCTATGTCTTTTGTTTGAATAAGATCATCAAATGAATATTGAACTGTATTCCCATATTCTACAAGAATCTCTTTTTTATTTTTTAAAGATAATTCAATTTTTTCTTCTCGTGTAAGATAATAAATACCTCCCACTATCACCGCGATAACAATCCCAATAACTCCTATAAACTTCTTTTTCATATTCCCTTTTTCTCCTTAAAACTATTATACAAAAAAAAGAGAAGAATGGAAGTTCTTCTCTATAAACCTTTGACATGAATACGTGTAATTGCACGTTGCAAAGCTGCTTGTGCTCTTAACATATCGATTTCATTGTTTTGTATTTTAAGTCTTTCTTCAGCTCTTCTTTTTGCTTCTTGTGCTCTTTCTAAATCAATTTCTTCTTGTGATTCAATTGCATTAGCAATTAAAGTTGTTTCTGTTTCATTTACATAAATGAAACCACCTGCGACAGAAAAATATGTTCTTTTTCCATCAATAATATAATTCATTTGAGACACTTTCACACCACTTGCTAGTGGAATATGATGAGCTAAAATACCTATTTGTCCAGCAGTTGTATCAAGATTTATCTGATCAATTTCCACTTCTTGGTAAATACCTTGAGGTGTAATGATTTTTAGCTTAAATTTAGTCATTTTCGATTTGTTTAGCCTTTTCTACAGCTTCTTGAATAGTACCAACATTATGGAATGCTTGTTCAGGTAATTGATCCCATTTACCTTCAAGAATTTCTTTAAATCCTTGAACAGTATCTTCTACACGGACATATTTTCCATCTAAACCAGTAAATTGACTAGCTACTGTAAATGGTTGTGATAAGAAGTTACGTACACGTCTTGCACGTGCAACGATTAATTTATCTTCATCACCTAATTCATCCATCCCAAGAATTGCGATGATATCTTGTAATTCTTGATAACGTTGTAAGATTTGTTGAACACCATGAGCTACTTCATAATGATCTTTACCTACAACTAATGGATCTAAGGCTCTTGATGAAGAGTTAAGTGGATCTACTGCAGGGTAAATACCTAAAGCAGCGATTGAACGATCCAAGACGATTTTAGCATCTAAGTGAGCAAATGTTGTTGCTGGTGCAGGGTCAGTTAAGTCATCGGCTGGTACATAGACCGCTTGTACTGATGTAATTGATCCTTTTTTAGTTGATGTAATACGTTCTTGTAAAGCACCCATTTCAGTTGCTAGAGTTGGTTGATATCCTGCTTGTGATGGTACACGCCCAAGTAAGGCAGAAACTTCTGAACCTGCTTGTGTGAAACGGAAGATGTTATCAATGAATAATAACACGTCTTGACCTTGTCCATCACGGAATTGTTCAGCCATTGTTAAACCAGTTAAGGCAACACGTAAACGTGCTCCTGGTGGTTCGTTCATTTGTCCAAAGACAAGTGATGTTTTAGATAAAACGCCACTTTCTTTCATTTCATAGTATAAATCGTTACCTTCACGGCTACGTTCTCCAACACCGGCGAATACTGATAACCCACCATGTTGTGTTGCGATATTGTTAATAAATTCTTGGATCAATACTGTTTTACCTACTCCGGCACCACCGAATAACCCAATTTTACCACCTTTGATAAAAGGACAAATTAAGTCTACAACTTTAATTCCTGTTTCAAAGATTTCTGTAGTTGTCATTTGTTCTGCATAAGTTGGCGCAGATCTGTGGATAGGCATACGTGGAACATCATTTCCTAATTCACCTTTACCGTCAATTGGTTCACCTAAAACATTGAACATACGTCCTAATGTATCATTTCCTACTGGAACTGAAATTGGGTGACCTGTATCAACAGCATCCATTCCTCTTACTACCCCATCAGTTGGTCCCATGGCGATACATCTTACTGCATCATCTCCAATGTGTTGAGCAACTTCTACGACTAATTCTTCTTCACCATTTTGAATACGAATTGCTGTATTTAATCGAGGTAATTTATCTTCGCTAGCAAATGCAATATCAATAACTGGCCCACGGGCACTAATTATTTTCCCAATATTTGCCATATTGACCTCCTTATTGCGCATTAGCTCCAGCAACAATTTCACTAACTTCATTAGTAATTGCTGTTTGACGAGCTTGATTGTATTTTAATAATAATTGTTCTGTTAATTCTTCTGCGTTATCCGTAGCATTTTCCATTGAAGTTCTACGTGACGCATTTTCACTTGTCACACTTTCAACAAGATAGCCATAAACGACAGCTTGTAAATACATTGGTATTAAACTATCTAAAACTTCTTCAGGACTTGGTTCAAAAATAGTGAATTTATTGGTAATTTCAATATTTTCAAACTCATTTGTATCAATTGGTAAAAGTGTTACTGTACGTGGTTTAAATGTTAAGTTATTAACAAATTCAGTATAAATGATTTTTATACTTCCCACTTCTTTATTAATATAAAGATCTGTGACACTTTTTACTAATTTAGTCACTTCATCAAAAGCTAATGTTGAATTTAATGAAGCAAAATCAGTATTGATTGGTCCTTGATGCGTTCTACGGAAATAATTTGTTCCTTTACTTCCAATTGAGTAAACATAATCTTCATCTTTAATTTGTTGACTAATTTCTTTAAAGACATTGGCATTATATCCACCACATAATCCTAAACTTGAAGAAATAACAATATAAACATCTTTATCTACTTTATTTTCAGCGAGATAGGCAGAATCTTTTAACCCTTTATTAGAAGCTAAAATTTCTGCACATGTTTGTCTAACACCTTGATAATAAGGTTTTAATTCATCAAGTTGATTTCTTGTTTTACGAAGTTTAGATGTCGCAACTAATTCCATTGCTTTTGTAATCTTTTTAGTAGATTCAACGGATTTAATACGACGCTTAATTTCTTGCATTGATCCAGGCATTAGTTAGCCCCTTGTGTTTTTAAGAATTGATCAACATAAGCGCCTGTTGCTTCTTTCATCTTCGCTTCTAATTCATTTGAAATCACTTTTTGAGTTTCTATTTCAGTAATAAATTCAGGATGAGACATTTGAATATTTTCTACTAAACCATCCATAAATTCTTTTACTTTTTCTACAGCTATTTGTTTTGTATAACCATATTTTAATGCAAATAAAGTAATGACTTGTGTTGGCACGCTACGTGGTGAGTATTGTGCTTGTTTTAATACTTCACGTACTTTTGCCCCATGATCTAATGTTGCTTTGGTAGCAGCATCTAAGTCAGAACCAAATTGTGCGAAAGCTTGCATTTCTGCATATTGAGCAAGTTCAAGTTTTAATGAACCAGATACTTGTTTCATCGCTTTAATTTGTGCAGTAGAACCTACACGTGATACAGATAATCCTGTATCTACAGCTGGTCTAAATCCAGAGTTGAACAATTCTTGTTGTAAGAAAATTTGTCCATCAGTAATTGAAATAACGTTTGTTGGAATATATGCTGAAATATCCCCAGCTTGTGTTTCAATGATTGGTAAAGCAGTAATTGATCCTCCACCATTTTCTTCATTTAAACGGCAAGCACGTTCAAGTAATCTTGAATGTAAATAGAAGACATCCCCTGGATAAGCTTCACGTCCTGGTGGTCTTTTTAATAATAACGACATTGTACGATAAGCTACCGCATGTTTAGATAAATCATCATAAACAATTAAAACATCTTTTCCTTCATCTAACCAATGTTCAGCAATTGCACATCCAGCATATGGTGCAATATATTGAATTGGTGCAAGTTCACTCGCTCCGGCAGAAACAACACATGTATAATCCATTGCTCCACCTTGACGTAATTTTTCAACAACTTGTGCAACTGTTGAGTTCTTTTGTCCAATAGCAACATAAACACAATAAATGTTTTGTCCTTTTTGGTTTAAAATTGTATCAATAGCAATTGCAGTTTTACCTGTTTGACGGTCACCGATAATTAACTCACGTTGACCTCTACCGATAGGAATGATAGCATCAATTGATGTAATACCAGTTTGTAATGGTTGATCAACTGATTTTCTTGTCATTACACCACTAGCAACACGTTCGATTGGTTTAGTTTTACCAGTATTGATTTCACCTTGACCATCGATTGCTTGTCCTAATGGATTAACAACTCTTCCTAACATTTCATCCCCGACAGGGACTTCAATAATTCTTCCAGTACGTTTAACTTCGTCTCCTTCTTTAATCGTACTTTCAGATCCAAGTAGTACGGCTCCTACACTATCTTCATCTAAGTTCATGACCATTCCGTAAACATCATTTGGGAAAAGTAATAATTCACCTAACATGGCATTATCTAACCCATGAATAACACTTACACCATCACCAACAGTCACGACTGTTCCGACATCTTTTTGTTCAATGATATCGTCATAATGCTTAATTTGTTCTTTAATTAAAGCACTAATTTCATTTGGTCTAAGCCCCACTATTTCCACCTACTTTCTTAATAGTTCTTTTTTAAGCATTTCTACTTTATTTTTAATTGTTCCATCATAAATACGGTTAGCAATTTGAACTTTAATACCACCTAATAATGATGGATCAATAGATACTTTTAAAGTAACCTTTTTGTTTTCTTTTTGACTGATTGCTTTTTCTATATCTTGAATTTGTTGATCAGTTAATTCATAAGGTGTATAGATCATACCTTCTTCTATACCTAAATATTGATTTGATAAATTAATATAAGATTTAACAATATCATCAATATAACGAATTCTTCTTGATTGCACTAACAGTTTTAAGAAATTTAAAACATATTGATCAACATTCCCTTTAAATGATTGATCCAATAATTGAATCTTTTTATCATTTTCAATAAGAACGTGATTAAAGAATTGAACAATTTGAGGATCACTATCTAGAACCTCACCAACTAATTTGATGTCATCAAGATATTGAGTGACTTTATTTTCTTCTTTCGCTAAATCAAATAAAGATTCAGCATATCTATCGCCAACAACACTCATTAGTTAACCACATCATCAACAAATTCTTCTACTAATCCTTTGTTGATTTCTTCATTCATTTCTTTGTTCATCACTTTAGTTGCAACCTCAATAGCAACATCCACAATTTCTTGTTTCATATCTGCTTGAGCTTGTTTCTTTTCTGTTTCAATTTCTTTTTGTGCTTGTTCAATTTTAGCTCTTGCTTCTTCGTTTGCTTGGTCAATAATTTGTTGTTTCACTTTTTGACCATCATCTTTTGCTTGATCAAGAATTTCACGATATTTGCTGGCAGCTTCACGTGCTTCTTTTTCAGCTGTTTCTAAATTTGTAGAAGCTTTTTCGTTCATTTCTTTTGCCTCATTGATTGTAGATTCTATGTAATCTGCTCTTTTAGCAAAATATTCCATGACATTTTTCCATAAAAACTTCTTAAAAATAAGTAACAAAACTCCTGTAGATAATAATTGAACAATCAGTGTTGTAAGATTAGGGAATAATTTTCCTGCTATATCTGGCATCTTTATTCCTCCTTTGTCAGATTTTCAATTATTAATATACGAATAATAAGATTAAAGAAACTAATAAACCATAGATGGCAACTGTTTCTGATAAGGCAATCCCTAAGATCATCATAGTACGGATTTTACCTTCAGCTTCTGGGTTTCTACCAACAGCTTCTACAGCTTTACTAGCAGCAATCCCTTCACCAATCCCTGTTCCTAAACCTGCACATACAGCAAGACCTGCTGCAATAGCAATTAAACCTTTTACCATAATTTTTTTCCTCCTAAAAAATAGTTCATTTTTCATTTATATCTTAACTAGCAAGCTAGTAAAGAACTTAATCTGGGTTTTCCATCATTATCAAGATAGATGATAATGTAACGAATACCAATGTTTGAATGCATCCTGCAAAGACATCAAAATAACAATGTAGCCAAGGAGCAATCACTGGTCCTAAAAAGTTAAAGTTGATCAATAACCCTGAAATGTAACCTGTTAATTGATAAACTAAATACATAAGGATCGATCCACTTAAAATATTCCCAAATAAACGCATTGATAACGAAATCAATGGCGAAAGAATACTTAATAAGTTTGTTGGTGGCCATACAGCACCCCAAATGTAAGATAATAATCCTTGTTTTTTGATTGCATTAAACTGAATTAAACAGAATGTAATTGTTGTTAATGCAAGAGTAATAGAATAATTTGAAGTTGGTGCTTCAAATCCTAATAATCCACTTAAGTTCGCAATGACCAAATATGCAAAGAGCATTGCAAAGTATGGATAATAGTTCTTTTCAAATTTCTTTGGCATGATACTTTTTAAATAGTCGTAAATCATTTTAACACCTGTTTCAACAACTAAAACAACACCTTTAGGTC
>UMFO01011280.1_pt1 | contig 11016 bp, 8 predicted proteins | sample 1965051 | NCBI WGS metagenome assembly UMFO01 (sample SAMEA4836050, study PRJEB28245) | human gut metagenome | biome: gut microbiome; material: fecal sample | place: Denmark | collected 2008
TGTTCATGCTGGCGCACGGCGACGGCTTGGGCGACCCCGACCGCAAGTTCCGTTTCCTGCGTGCCGTGTTCCGCAACCGCCTTTGCCAACGCATGTTTTCCTGCATCCATCCCCGTTGGGCTGTGGATTTCGGCCTGTCTTGGGCGGCGCACAGCCGCCTGAAGCATGGCGTGGAAGGCGGCGACCCTCCGTATCTGGGCGAGGACAAGGAGTATCTCGTCCGTTTTGCCAAGGAATACCTGAAAGCCCATTCCGAAATCAACTATTTCATTTTCGGCCATCGTCACATCGAGTTGGACTTGATGCTGACCCGTTCGAGCCGTGTCCTGATTCTGGGTGATTGGATTACGCAGTTCACTTACGCCGTATTCGACGGGGAGAACCTGTTTATGGAGAACTATGTAGAGGGCGACACTTGCCTGTAACCTTTGCAGCGTGTCTGTCGCTGTTTCCGCCGGACGGTTCGCGGAAATGAAAGTTCTGTGAAAATACATAACAGAATCCGCTCTGTGCCGCTCGGAAAATCAATCTCCGCAGAACGGAAAACGTTTCTCAGCCGATTGAAAAATCAATCTCAGCCGAACGATTTTCCGTTCTGCGGAGATTGATTTTTGTTTCGTATCCGGTTGTAAATTAGCGGATTGCTTTGGGGTGCGGCAAAGTAAGATGTTTTGTCACCGCCAAGCCTTGTTTCTTTTTCTCTACACGTTTTTTATGTCGATTTATTTCAGCCTATAAAAGAACAAGCAAGGATTGTCTTCAGCAGAAATCTTTTGGACCACGGCCTGAACCTTTCTTAAGTTATCATCTTGTGTTTCTGTGTTGATTTTCCACTGCTTGAGTTTATAAGCCTCTTCAAAGCCCACCAAAAAGCCTTGGGGACTTACGGCTCTTATATTAATCAGCGGAAGGTATGATATTTTATCTGTTTGTAGCGGATATTCATACCTGACTCCCTTGTGGGTACTTTTGTTCACTAAGAAATAAGAGAGGTTATAAAAACCTAAGAAGTAGTATTGAGGGATTATGAACAAGTCTGTAAATCCTGTGAATACGTCCTGATTGAGTAATTCGGCGTAACGCGTTATGCCAAAATCTTCGATGGAGGTTTGTTCTTTTTCAGACAATATTTCTTGTTCTGTCATAATCGAAAGATAAGGGCGTATGTCGTTTTTTCCTTCAGTCCAATAATATATGTCCGGGCTGAAAGGGGAAACACAGAAGACGGTGTCTTTTTGCAGTGTGAAGGCATGTCGCCCTGTATATTCTTGCGTGTTTGCCGTTTTTCCTGCAAATCGGTGAAGGGGGTGACTTTCTTTTCTCTGTAAGTCGAAAGTCGAATAGATGGTGTTTAAGTCATTATAGATATGGTTTGAACAAAAAAGATGATTGTTGTCAATGGGTTCGCAATCGTTTAGCAGGTCGAAAGTCGACGAGGAATAGGTTTGTGTGTCCAACAACTGTCCATCAGTATTAAAGGTCAGTATTCTGTTTCTGGCTCCGTCTATGATACGAATATGTTTTTGCTCGTCAACCCACATGGAAGTCAATGTATGGTATTCTCCTGAGCCGTTACCCCTTTCTCCGTATTGACATAAATATTGTCCTTGCCTATTGAAAGAAAAAACGCCTTCGGAAGAAAGGATGACTATTGATGAGTCTACGAAATCTATTTTACGGATGTCGCTTATGATGACGTTGTTTTTACTCTCTAAAAGCACGACGTAAAATGAATCAGCGGTAAGCCCTTGCCCGTTTATGGCGGGCGGCGAGTCGAATCCGGTGATTTGCCGTATAGGTGCTTCTTTTTGGCAAGAAGAGAGAAATACGCCTATATATAATAAAGTGCTGAGGTATTTTGCCATGGTCTGGTGGGATTATATGGGATTCAGCAAGAAGAATCCCGTTCGTTGGTTCAAGCTGATTTTCATAGGACGATGGCTATTGTAGTTTATATTTCATGCTTATATGGTTTATTAGGTCCTTTTTGAATATGAACCGGTAGAGAACCGGGTTGTCCTCTTCTTTAATGGATTGGACTATCCGGTTGAAAGTTTGGCTTCGTGTGGGTAATTGCTTTTTCTGTTGGCATAAAATATCAGCATTATAAAAGCCGATGTTTTCATCTGAGCATCCTCCGGTCAATGCGATATTGGGAAAGTGGAAATTTCTCTCGCTGTCATAAGTGTTATGTATCAAGACACTTTGCCTGCCATCCCATATCAGTGTGTTTTCATTGTTGACGGAGATAAACATGTACTCTTTGTTTGCCTGTATGCCAGTGAATCCGATGCTCATGCCCGATTCCTGTATTTTTTCTTTTAAGTCATAAAAGTTTTCATTCCTGCATTCTTTTAGGAACTTTGTGCTTGGAAGTTGCTTGGCCCAATCAAATTGGTAGGCATGTTTTATTTCTCCATTTTTGTAAGCGTACAGATTGTGCGAGAGGACGGATAACAGATAACAGGTGTCTTTATAAATAGCCGCAGGAGAAGCAGAGAACGCGTAGTAGATATTTCTTGTCGTCAGGTCTTTCATGGTAAGCAGGGGAGATGTTTTTAGTCTGTTGCCTTTGATTTCCATTTTTTTTATATTCATGTTCGATTTTAATATAATCATTAGGCATAGGGTAGTATGCCAGTAAATCCTGGTCGGGGCTTTTCATTATGGAATGTATTCCGCCGTCTTCTTCCGGCAATCGGACGGTGGATAGATATTCGCCGTCATAGCTGAAAAACATGATTTTTTTGGATGGGTTACAGATAAGTCCGATTGCCTTTTGTTGTTCGTCGATATAGAAATTGTCCAAGTGGACGTACTCCTTGTTTCCATTTCCTTTTTGGCTTATTTCATTTATAAAGCGTCCCTCTTCATCAAATGCGTATAGTCCGAAATCGTCTCTTACAAAATAGTACCCATCCGTTTTCTTGACCCTCACTATTTCTCCTAACATGCAAGAACCGGATGATTCTAACACTGTATATTGGATGCTGTCGACTATGTCACGCAATTCCACATTAACGGGTTTGTCTTTGTTGATTACATTTAAGGATAGGTGACTTTCGTTTGTGGCCGTGTCCGTTTGGGAAGTTTTATATCCAATGTATCCCGCAATGCCAAGTATTGCCGTACTGAATAAAGATATGAAGAATGTTCTTTTTTTCATATTCGTTATGTTTTCGGTTATTGGACGTGTTGTCCTTTGTAAGGCTTACCTTTCCGAAGTTCATCACCAAAAGTATTTGAAAATTAAGTGACTTGCAAGTGTTTTCGGGAAAAAATTATATTGTGCCGTCTCCTTGACGCAGAATCTTTCCGGCAGACCGATATAAAAAGGGTGCGGAAACAATCCCGCACCCTGTATAGAGTTAGAAACATTTTCCATTGCATGGGTATTTTTCCTTCAGATAGTGAAGGAAGAAGGCGAAGTTCATACCAGTGCCATGGTGTCTTTGGCTATCATCAGTTCCTCATCGGTCGGGATGACGCATACCGTCACTTTGCTGTCTGGTGTGGAGATGATAGCTTCGTCGCCACGTACGGTATTGTTTTTGGCTTTGTCGAGCGATACGCCCAGATAGTCCAGACCGTTGCAGAAAGCTTCGCGCATGTCGGCCTGGTTTTCTCCCACGCCTCCGGTGAAGAGGATGATGTCCACCCCGTTCATGGCCGCAGCGTAAGCACCGATATATTTTTTCACGCGGTAGGCGTACATGTCGAGAGCCAAGCGGCAGCGTGGGTTGCCTTCGTGGGCTGCGGCAATCACCTCACGCATGTCCGAAGAAACTCCCGTGACACCGGCCACGCCGGATTTTTTGTTCAGGAGGTTGGACATTTCAGAAGGAGCAAGCCCTTCCTTGTCCATGATAAAGGTTACCGCGCCGCCGTCTACATCACCGGAACGGGTACCCATCATCAGGCCTTCCAGCGGAGTCAGTCCCATGGAGGTGTCGATACATTTGCCGTCTTTCACGGCCGAAATGGAACCGCCATTGCCCACGTGGCAAGTGATGATGCGTTTGCCGGCAGGGTCTACGCCAAGGTATTCGCAGACACGTTGGGATACATAACGGTGGGACGTGCCATGGAAGCCGTAACGGCGGATGCCGTATTTTTCATACATCTCGTAGGGCAGGGCATACATATAGGCATAGTCGGGCATCGTCTGATGGAAGGCTGTGTCGAATACGCCCACCTGGGGAATCGAAGGCAGAAGGGCCGATACGGCATTTACGCCTTTCAGGTTGGCGGGATTATGTAGCGGGGCCAAGTCGTTGCAGGCCGTGAAGGCTTCCAACACTTCGGGAGTGAGCAACACGCTTTGGTTGAACTTTTCCCCGCCGTGTACCATACGGTGTCCTACGGCGCCAAGCTCTTCCAGCGATTTCAATGCACCGAGTTCCGGGTCGGTCAGGATGTGGAAGATGAATTGTACGCCTTTGGTATGTTCGGGGATGTCTTCCTCGATGATTTTCTTCGTCCCGTCCGGCAAAGTCATTTTCAGGAAAGAACCGGGCAGACCTATTTTTTCTATACCGCCCTGTGCCATGACGGAATGGTCGGTCATGTCGTATAATTTATATTTGATGGAGGAACTTCCGCAGTTTAATACTAAAATCTTCATATTATATAATAGGTGTAATTTTAAAGCTTTCGTTTATTTTTGTTCTTTTGCCGCAATAGCTTGGTTGGCCGTGACGGCTACCATGGTGTAAACGTCCTCAATGGAGCATCCTCGGGAAAGGTCGTTGACCGGACGTGCTATGCCTTGGAGGATAGGGCCGATGGCTTCGGCATGTCCCAGACGTTGTACCAATTTATAGGAGATGTTGCCGACTTCAAGATTGGGAACAATCAGAACGTTGGCATGTCCGGCGATTTCGGAACCCGGAGCTTTGCTTTCGCCTACGCTCGGTACAAGTGCGGCATCAGCCTGGAGTTCGCCGTCGATGCTGAGACCTGGAGCCATTTCGCGTGCCAGCTTGGTAGCTTCCACTACTTTGTCTACGACTTCGTGTTTCGCAGAACCTTTGGTGGAGAAGCTCAGCATAGCTACCTTCGGGTCGATTCCGGCCACGGCTTTGGCTGTGCGGGCGGTACAAACGGCAATCTGAGCCAACTGTCCTGCATCGGGTACAGGGGTGACGGCTACGTCGCCCATAACCAAAATGCCGTTCTTTCCGTAGTTGGGAGCTTTAGTGAGCAGCAACATTGCTCCGGAAACGCAGGTGATGCCCGGGGCTGTCTTGATGATTTGCAGGGCAGGACGCAATACGTTGCCGGTCGTGTTACGTGCGCCGGCCAACTGTCCGTCGGCATCGCCGGCCTTAATCATCAGGCAACCGTAGAACAAGGGATCCTGCACTTTTTGGTGGGCTTCTTCTATCGTCATGCCTTTTTTCTTACGCAATTCGAAAAGCAATTGGGCATATTCTTCTTTTTTCGGGCTGGTAGCCGGGTCTATGATAGTAGCCTTGGATATGTTTCCCAATCCCCATTTTTTTGCCGCTTCTTCTATTTCTGAACGGTTTCCTAATAAAATCAAGTCGGCCACCTCATCGGTAAGAATCTGGTTGGCAGCCTTTAATGTACGCTCTTCCGTACCTTCAGGAAGAACAATGCGCTGTTTGTTAGCTTGAGCGCGTGAGACAATCTCTTTGATTAAGTCCATATTTAAAATCTTTAAATTGATAACTCTACATTGCAATTAGTAGGATTGTGCAAAATTACTGCTTTTTGACCGAATAACCGTATGATTCCTATTTTATTTTTTTATATTCCGGGATGGTGTTCCTCTCATAATTTTTATGTTACTTTGGTATCAAAAAAATATTTTATGTCCCTTGATTTTCATCCTTTATCTTTAGCAGACCGTTCGCTTGTGTGGAAATATACTGAAAACGCAGGTCGTCGCAACTGTGATTTGTCTTTTGCTAATCTTTATGCCTGGAGAATGCTTTATCGCACGGAAGTGGCGGAGTGGGGCGGTTTTCTGGTGTTTCGTTTTTATGCGGATGGACATTTGGCTTATCTTATGCCTGTGGGTGAGGGAGATTGGTGTGCCATCCTACAGGCTTTGAAAGAAGATGCATGCCGGTTGTCTCATCCTCTTTTGCTGTTAGGCGTTTGCGAGGATTTGATGCCGCAGGTGGAGGAGTGCATGGGGGAAGACTGCCGTGTGAATGCCAACCGGGATCATGCGGATTATATCTATTTGCGTGAGTCGTTGGCTTTGTTGTCCGGTAAAAAGTTGCAGGCCAAACGTAATCATGTGAATCGTTTTAAAGCCTTGTATCCGGATTATCGTTATGAGGAATTGACGGACGAATGGGTTCCGGCTTGCCTGGATTTGACTCGCCGTTGGGTGGAGTCGCGTCAGGACGAAGCGGAGAAAAGGGCGGTGGCTGCGGAGTCGGAAGCCATTCAACGTGCATTGGCGCATCGGGAAGAACTGGATCTGAGGGGAGGTGTATTGCTGGTTGGGGAACAGGTCGTGGCATTTACTTACGGGGCTCCGATTTGTCGTGATACCTTTGACGTGTGCGTGGAAAAAGCCGATGTGGAGTTTGAGGGGGCTTATACGGTCATCAATAAGGAGTTCGTTTCACGGTTGCCGGAACAATATAAATATGTGAATCGGGAAGAAGACTTGGGAGTGGAGGGCTTGCGTAAGGCTAAACTGTCTTATCAACCGGAGATGTTGCTGATGAAATACAGTGTGTGGTCGTCTTGTACGGTGAAGGCGGAGATTGAAGAGTGCGGGCTGACACCGGAACAGCATTTGATAAAATGGCAGACCCGTGCATTGTGGAGCTTGTGTTTCGGCGATACGGAAGAGTTTATGAAACTTTATTTTACCCGGAAATATACGCCTGAAAGAAACAGTTGCCTCGTAAGGGACGGGCGTGTGGTTGCGGCTTTGCAACGTTTGCCATACCGGATGATGTTCGGAGGCGAGGATGTCTCTATGGCTTATGTTTCAGGGGTTTGTACGCAGCCGGAATGCCGAGGCAAGGGGCTGATGACGGAACTGATGGGGCAGGCTCACCGTAAAATGTATGCCGACGGGTGTTTATTCAGTCTTTTGATTCCGGCTGATGAAGGTTTGTTTGCTTTTTACCATCGTTTTGGTTATTATACTTGCCCTGAGGTGGCATTGCCGGAGTGGGAAGCATCATACGATACCGATAAAGTGGTATGTGAAGTTTATACCACTATGCATGAAGTTGAACCAGTGTTGGGGGATTTGCAGTCTTATTTGGATGCTTTTTTACGTCGTGTTCCTTATGCTGTGTTGCATGATGAGGCAGACTTGTATACTGTATGTGCAGATTTGTTCCTTGGGAACGGTTGTGTCGTGGTGGCGCGTGATGACGAACGGTGTGTCGGGCTGATTTGGGCCGTTCCGCGTGAAGATAAACTATGGGTTTTGGAGTGTTTTTCCGTTTCAGCGGTCGTTGAAGATATGCTGTATAAGCAAGTGCGGGGGGCATTCGGCTTTGCCGGGAATGTCGCAATGATTCGTCAGAAAAACCGGGTGCAATTGCGTGTGATACATGCGTATGAGGTCTTGCAGTTGTATGCGCGGCAACATACGGATACGGCCGGTCGGATACGTGTTGTAGGAGATGAGGATATCACGGAGAATAACGGAGTTTACGTGTGGGAAAACGGATTGTGCCGGAAAGAAGGACGAAATGAATGTTGTTGCTCGGAGAGCGGTGGGACTTGTCGTAGCGTACATATTCGGGAGTTGCCGGATATGTTCTTGGAAGGGGACGCCCCTTATCTGAGTTTGATGATGAATTGATTATAGTCGGTCTTCCGTGAGAAAACGTTCCAGCTCTTCTGCAGACAGGCGGAGATGGAATGTGTCTTTGTAGGCTACGGAGATATTGCCGGTTTCTTCGGAAACGATGACGGCCAGGGCATCGGTTTCCTGCGATATGCCTTTGGCGGCACGGTGGCGCAGGCCTAATTCTTTCGGGATGTCCATGCTGTGGGATACAGGCAGGATGCAACCTGCTGCTTTGATGCGCTTCTTGCTGATAATCATGGCACCATCATGCAGCGGGCTGTTTTTGAAAAAGATGTTCTCGATAAGCCGTTGATTGATGTTGGCATCGATGAGTTCGCCGGAACGTATGATATCGTTGAGGGGCAAGTTGCGTTCGATGACAATCAATGCCCCGACCTTTTGTTTGCTCATACTCATGCAGGCCATGACGATGGGCATGATGTCGTCCTTGTTTGTTTTTTTATTGTCTTTCTTGTTGCGCCGGATGAGCTTGAGGAGGCTTTCCACTTGCCGGTGTGTACCGATCGTGAAAAAGAAGTTGCGGATTTCTTCTTGGAACAGGATAATCAGTGCCAGTGTACCGACGCTGACCAACTTGTCGAGAATGGAACCCAAAAGTTTCATTTCCAGTATTTGGGAGACAAACAACCAGAATACGACAAAAATCAGCACGCCGAAGAATACGTTCAGTGAACGCGACTCTTTCATGACCTTGTAGCAATAGAACAGCATCAGTGCGACAAGGAAGATGTCGATAAAGTCTTTCAGTCCGAATTCTAATGGCATGGAAATGTTTTTTTTATTTCTGTTCGTTCATTTGATTGAATATTTTCACGGCTTCCACACAAGCTTTTACGTCATGCACACGCAAAATGTCTGCCCCTTTGGTCAAGGCGATGGTGTTCAATACGGTAGTTCCGTTCAACGCTTCTTCAGGACTGCTGTCGAGTAGTTTGTATATCATTGATTTGCGCGAGATGCCTACTAATAAAGGCAGTTCGAATAGCTTGAAGTCTTCCAAATGCTTAAACAACTCGTAGTTGTGGGCCAAAGTTTTTCCGAACCCGAATCCCGGGTCTATAATGATGTCTTTGACACCTCGGGAGTGCAGGTCTTGCACCTTGAGAGCAAAGTATTGCATGATTTCCATGCGGAGATGGTCATAATGTATATGCTGCTGCATGTCTTGGGGAGTGCCTTGCATGTGCATCATGATATAGGGGACGTCCAGACGAGCTACGGTGTCGAACATCCGTTCGTCCATTTGTCCGCCCGAAATGTCATTGATGAGAGCTACGCCGTATTCTTCCACACACATAGAGGCCACGTCTGCCCGGAATGTATCGACGGAAACGATGGCCTCGGGGGCGACTTCGCGGATGGCTTCGAGACCTTTCCGAAGGCGTGCCATTTCTTCCTTTGTGCTGACGTGTTCCGCATTGGGACGCGAGGAATAGGCACCGATGTCGATCATGTCGGCTCCCTCCGTAATAATCTGTTCCACTCGGTTTACGATGTCGGATGTAGTTTCCTTGCGGCTTCCGGCATAAAAGGAGTCGGGCGTGACGTTCAGGATTCCCATGACTTTCGGTGTGGAAAGGTCCATCAGTTGTCCGTTGACTCTTATGGTACGTTCTATATGTCCTTCCATTGTTTTTGCAGTATTTACATGCAAATGTACGCAGAATAATCCGGTTTTTCGTGCTTCTTGGATTATATTTATATAATATAGGTGGCATCTCGGTAAAATATTTCAAGCAAGTTTGATATTTTGCTCTCGATTTACATTATATTTGTGGGGTAAAATACAGAATTATGAAGATAGCAGAACTTTATGAACTTTATAAGCAGCATCCGGTGGTGACCACCGATAGCCGCAAGTGCCCGCAAGGGGCTTTGTTCTTTGCATTGAAAGGGGACTCTTTTAATGGAAATGCTTTTGCAGCTCAAGCTTTGGAGCAAGGGTGCGCTTACGCGATAGTGGATGAAGTTGAGTATGCGGTGGGGGGCGACGAGCATTACATTTTAGTGGAAGATGTACTGACGGCATTGCAACAACTGGCTCATTATCACCGGAAACAATTTAAGATTCCGGTAATTCAGGTGACGGGAACCAACGGAAAGACCACGACAAAAGAACTCGCGGCAGCAGTGCTTTCCCAAAAGCATAACGTATTGTACACGCAGGGAAATCTGAATAATCATATCGGGGTGCCGAAGACTTTGCTGGAGTTAAGTCCGGAGCATACCATCGCTGTCATTGAAACCGGGGCAAACCATCCCGGGGAAATTAAGTTTTTGGCCGAAATTGTGGATCCGGATTTCGGATTGATTACCAATGTGGGCTTGGCGCATTTGGAGGGATTCGGATCTTTCGAGGGGGTTGTTCGTACGAAAGGAGAGCTTTATGACTATTTGCGTGCCAAACATGGTACGGTTTTCATTGACCATGATAGTGAAGACTTGAAGCGTATAGCTGGGGGCTTACACCAGATTTGTTACGGAAGTCCATGTGACGAGGTCTTGAGTGTGGAAGGAGAGGTGCTTGAATGCGCTCCTTTCTTGAAGTTCCGTTGGCGGCCTGCCGGAGGTGAGTGGCAGGAGGTGCAGACCGGATTGATAGGTGCCTATAACATGCAGAATATGTTGGCTGCAGCAACGATAGGACGTACGTTCGGGGTAGAGGTGGATTCGATTAACCGGGCATTGGCAGCATACGAACCTAAAAACAATCGTTCTCAACTCATGGAGACGGATGATAATAAGCTCTTGGTGGATGCTTATAATGCCAACCCTACCAGTATGAGAGCTGCTATAGAAAATTTCCGGGATATGAAAGTGGAACGTAGGATGGTTATACTCGGTGATATGGGAGAATTGGGAGAGAGTAGCTGGAAAGCCCATCAGGCCATTGCCGATTTATTGGTAGAATCCGGTTTCGAGCATGTGTGGTTGGTGGGGCCGAAGTTCAAGGCGGCGCGTCATCCTTTCCGTACGTTTGATAGTGTGGAACAGGTAAAGAAGGCTTTGGAAATCAAGAAACCCAAAGGGTATTATATATTGATTAAAGGCAGTCATAGTACGAGACTTTACGATTTGCCGGATTTCCTTTGAGAACGAACGTCGGCACTATAAAATATTTTGTGTAAATGTAAACGGGATTCAGTTATAAGTTCACTTATATCTGGATTCTGTTTTCAAAAATAAGCATAAATTGG
>UMFO01043577.1_pt1 | contig 10999 bp, 7 predicted proteins | sample 1965051 | NCBI WGS metagenome assembly UMFO01 (sample SAMEA4836050, study PRJEB28245) | human gut metagenome | biome: gut microbiome; material: fecal sample | place: Denmark | collected 2008
AAATTGAAGAAGCATCACAAGTTTCTGATAGTGCTTTTAAACAGTTGATAGGCCGTTTAAGAAACACTAATATTAAACCTTCCTGGAGTAACTTTAGATACAGATTATTCGGTCATACCAATCCACAAGCTAATAAAGGGTGGATTTATAAAAGATTTGTTGAAAACAAGAAAGAAAATTACCGCCTTATTATTGCTCCGACATCTAATAATATTTACCTGCCGGAACACTATTTGGAATCAATGAAAGAAGATTTTGACCCAGAATATTACAGGATAAATGTTTTAGGGCAATTCGGAAACTATTCAAGCGGTTTGGTTGTGAAGAATTTTACGGATGATAATATTAAATCCCTGCAATATAACAGAGATTTAGCACTTCATCTTACCTGTGACTTTAACGTTGACCCTATGTGCTGGTGTCTTGCTCATAAAGACGATAAAAATATTTATTTCTTTGATGAACTTGTTATAGAAAATACAACAACACAACAGGCAATAGATGAATTTATCCGCCGTTATCCTAATCACAGAGGGGATTTGATAATTAACGGTGATGCTTCCGGCGATAATCGTTCTTCGCAGTCGGAATTTACAAACTATATGATTATTAAACGTGCATTAGAAGCTTACGGTTATGAACCTAAGTTTCAGTTACGAAACTTTAACCCTGCGGTATTGCGGAGAATACAAGCGTTTAATGCAAAGGTTAGAAATTCCAAAGGTGATGTTTCATTATTTATAGATAAACGCTGTAAATGGCTTTTACACAATGTTTATAACTTATCTTTTAAAGAGGGTACATCTATTGTGGATGTACCTTCTTTAAAGCAAATCAAAAATGACCACGATTTAAAATTTTTGGAACATCCTTTTGATGCTGCTTCTTATTTAGTTGATTATTACTTCCCGATTAAATAATTAAATTCTAACCTTAAACTCTTTCCAATCCTTAACCGGTTCTTCTGAGAACCGGATGCCGTCTTCAAGTGCTGCAAAATGTTCTTTTCCACAATGAATTTTTAATTTTTCAGAGTTTCTCAAATCAAACAGGCTTGTTGTTCCTTTTGTTTCAAGCACAAAATAAAGTTTTTGTTCGCCGTCTTTTTCTAAGAACACAGCCCAATCAGGGTTATAACTTCCTATAGGTGTCTCTATTTTAAACCTTGGAGGGATTTTGAAAAACATTTTTACATCTGGGTCTTCATCAAGTGATTTTGCAAACCTGCTTTCTACTCCGCTGTCATATATCAAATAATCATAGACACTATGTTCTACCTGAACCGCATTACGGTCAAGATTTGCAAGCAGCTCTTCGCTGTCAAAAATTTCCTGAACATAATATTCTTCACCTGCAAGTTTAATATATTTTATCCCGTCAATCGCCAAACTATGACGATTTTTCAAAATAATTTCTAGTGCTTTTTCATAGAATAACTGCGGGTTATTCATAAAATCCTGTTCACGCCCGCTTTGTTTTAAAATCTGAATAATAGTTGAATGCTTTAATAAAGTTTCAGAAGCTATCAAACGCAAAATATCAGGCACATAACTATAAGTATTTTCTAAATCGCTAGTTTGAATATGTTTTTCGGTCGAGTAAATTCCTGCATTTTCAATTTCTATTTCAGCAGTTGAAGTTAATAGTTTAGCCTTTGGAATCGGCGGCATTTCTCGTAATTCTTTTACACAGTTCTTTATCAGAGTGTCGGTGTCAATATTTACTCTGTATGTAGTTTTTTGTTTAATTTTATCCCACAGCTCTTTAAATTCGGGAGATAAAATTGCCTGTTTTTTAAGTCTTACTGTAACTTCTTTATTGGCATCACGAATAACAGGGCGGTTGTCGGCTTTTTCTAATGCCTGCATAATTGCACGTTGTGCAGCTTTTGTGTATCTTTCACTCAAATCAAGTTTGCCGGCTTTAAGCTGTGCTTTCATTGTGTCTTTTATTTTACCCTCTTTTGAAATTACTTTCATTTCTTTGAGTTCTTCCATAATCTCTGTGGCTTGTTCATGCGTAAATGTTTTTTCTTCAATGCGGGTTTCAACACATTTAACTTCTTTGAGCTTTTCAAAAGTTACAGGTTCAGCCTGTTTCATTATTTTTTTGACTTCCTGTTTTAGAGGCTCTGCTATTTCTGGAAGTTCAATTTCTTCAACCTCTACATCCTCTTTCACGTTTCCGTTAGTGTCAAGCAAATCATTTACCACAAGTGCCTCATAGACATCAAAGGCTGAGGCTTCATCCATCTGATGTTCTATTTCAATTTTTTCTTCATAAGTCAAATCCATCAATGCACTAAGCTGGAACACACCAAACTTCATGCCAGTTTCCTGTTCAATTTCTTTTTGCAGAGTTTCGGCAAATTCAGCGAAACTTTCGTTGGCCATAACGTGAAGAATGTTAATATTTCTATCTTCAATCCGTTCACCCTCCTGATTTACGCAAAGTCTTAGACCTCGTCCGACTTTTTGGCGGCAGGTAAATGTTGATTTCTGTTCGATTAATGTACAAACCTGAAACACATTCGGGTTGTCCCAGCCTTCTTTCAAAGCTGAGTGGGAGAAAATAAACCGTAGAGGACAATCAAAAGACAAAAGCCATTCTTTATCACGCATAATTGTGTTATAAGTATCATCGTCTGCGAGGGTATCGCCTTTAGTATTTTTGTAAATCCCTTTTTTATCCTGTGAAAAGTAGCCATTGTGGGCTTTTTCAACATCAGTGTTAAAATAAGTTTTCAGCGGAGCATACTTTTCTTTGCTCATAAGCTCGTTGTAGCATTCCTCAAACATTTGAGCATAAATACCTTTTTCGCCGGTTTCTGTTCGGTATTTCTTAACTTCATCAATGAAGAATAGCGACAAAACTTTTATACCTTTGTCGTGGTAGCGGAGTTCTTTTTCGAGGTGTGCTTCGATTGTTCTGTATATTTGAGCACGTTTAATTATATTTTCATCAACCCCGCCAATGGTCTTGCCTAACTGCAAATCCTCCGAGTTAGAAAACTCTATGCATTCAGCACCTTTTGTACAGTCAATACCTGCAATAACATAATCCTCGTATAATTCACGTTTACCTGAAAGCATAAACAAGTTGTCATTAGGTTTTACGGTAATTGTTTTTCTCTCAACTTTGCCGGATTTGTTTTCAATATCTATCTCAATTTTTGCACTAAAGCCATTGTCGTTAGATACTGATTTTAAATGAATGTAAGGTTTATTAAAATCATTTGCAACAGAACTTGAAGAAACGCAAATTTGTTTAACAAGCCCCATTTGATAAGCATCAACAGGAGTTAAGCGGTATAAGAGGTTTATTTTTTCTCTGTGAGTTGCACTGTAGCGTAGAACACAAAGAGGATTTAATGATTGAATTGCCTCTTTTGCTTTTGGCGTGTTGTCAACAGATTGCGGTTCGTCAATAATTACAACTGGATTAGTGTCCTGGATGTATCTCATAGCAGTTTCGCCGTTGAGTTTGTCCTGCTCCTGATTGATTATATTTTCGGCTTTTTTGAATGCGTCAATGTTAATAATCATTATTTCAATGTTGCTTGATGTTGCAAACTGGCGAACATCTGAGAGTTTAGCTGAATTATAAATAAAATATCTGTAAGGAACCCCGTCATAGAGGTTTTTGAAGTGTTCTTCTGTTACCTGTAAAGATTTAAAAACACCCTCTCTGATGGCAACAGACGGAACTACAATAATAAATTTTGAAAAGCCGTAACGTTTATTGAGTTCAAGAATTGTTTTTGTATAAACGTATGTTTTACCCGTTCCGGTTTCCATTTCAATAGAAAACTGCCGGCTGTCGTAATCTCGAGATAGCGGGAGTTTTTGCCGTCTTTGGATTGAGTGCATATTTGAAAGCAGGGTGTCATTATCTATTTCAAGTTTGTTGCCGAAACCAAAATCATTCTGCAATAATTTTATTTGACCGCCGTTATCATCTATCGAAAAGGTCATATTTGACTTTTCCTGACCTGAAAATAAATCTGCTACGGCATTGACTGCTTCTGTTTGAAATTCTTGATTTTTAAACTTTAACTTCACCCGGCACTCCTTATAATAATTTCATTTCAATACCTTTATCTTTCAAGATATAATGAGCGTTTGAAAGTGCGGTATCATCTTTGAAAGCTTGTTCTGAAGATACGATTTTTGCTGGTACAAGTTCACACATAGCCTCAATATCTTCAGGAGTTATGCCGTCTTTGCCGTAATCCAAGCATACAAGGACAAGACAATCTTCGCCGATTGAATAGGCTTTTTTGTCGTTAATTTCTATAGGGATGACTTTGTAGTCAAGCGGAATACCGAGTTTAAGCATAACTTCATAGACTACATCTAATTCTGTACGGTCGGATTTAATTGAATTTTCTATTGCATCAAGTCTTTGGAACAATGCACCTGCATTTTCTAGAGGTGAGCTGTCCCATTTGGCAAGGTTTGAAGTGTCTAGTTTAAAAACTTTAAACCCTATGTCTAAGGTTTTCTTTTCTTCAAATGCGAGTTGACCGTTATTTTCTGTAAGTTTTTTGCCGGCACGCCTGATACGTTCTTTGCTAACTTCACACAAATTGTTCTTTCTCTTTAAGTCTTGCAAAAACTCATAAGCCACTTTTGCAGTCTTGCTATTCTTATTTTCTGGATCTATTAAAGCTGGTAACTGCACCATTATAAATTGTCTTTTAGAATTGTCTTCTTTATTTAATTGCATGACTGCATCGGCAGTTGTTCCTGAACCCGCAAAAAAATCAAGAATTATATCGTTATTTCCAGTATTGAAACTTAGTAGATGTTTTATCAACGCTGTAGGTTTTGGATTATCAAAAATATTTTTGCTAAATAACTCTAAGGTTTCACCACTTCCATCGGCTGTCGTTCCCTGATTTTCAAAAATAGACTCCTCTAAGAATATTGTTCGAGGTTTTTTCCCTTCCGGCAATCTTTGTTTAAACTGAACAGACCAATTATCTTTAATTTTAACTATCCTAACCTCACCTTTGCTTAAATCTTCTTTAAACCTAGCTTCTGACCGTAACCAACTGATAGGATTTCCTAATTCATCATATTGCAAAACAGAACCATCAGGACAAATTATAGGATAATATTGTTTGCCCGATTTTCGTTTGAATGTATCCCAATAATATTTACCAATTTCATCTTCTTCCCTATATCGTAATAAATACTGAGGAGAAAAAGGAACAAATAATTCAGCGAGTTCATTTACATTTTTTGCATACATTATCACATATTCATGTTCAACAGCAACGAATTTAGCATCATTTCCACCACCTCGTTTATTATGCCATACAAAGTCTGCAACAAAATTTTCCTCTCCAAAAACTTCATCACAAATTTTTTTTAGATTATGTAATTCTGTTTCATCAATGGAAATAAAAATCACGCCGTCATCACGCAAGAGGTTTGCAGCTAATCGCAATCTTGGATACATCATATTCAGCCAGTTTGTATGAAAACGACCCATTGTTTCCGGGTTTGATTTTGTGGTCTGAGATGTAATCTCTTTATATCTCTCCAGCGGATCTTTGAAATCATCCTCATATACAAAGTCATTCCCCGTATTATACGGCGGGTCTATATAAATCATTTTAACCTTGTTATAATATGACGACTGCAAAAGTTTTAAAACCTCTAGGTTATCACCCTCAATATAGATATTGTTTGTTGTATCAAAATTTACACTTTCTTCCACGCAGGGTCTTAGCGTACCTGTTGAACGTTTACCCGCAATACGGTAACATTCCGATTTACCTTTCCACTCAAACTTGTATTTTTCAAAGTCGTTATCATCATATTGCCCGAACAATGCTAAAAGTTTACTAATATCCAATTTCCCCTCTGAAAAACACTGAGGAAATACCGCTCTTAACTTTTCAAGGTCTGCTTTTTCTATATCCATACTTTGTGACGAAACTCTTTCAATATCCACCATATAAATTCCTATTTTTTATTTTTCCTGTTGAGTTAATCTTACCACAAAAATTACCATTGAGGCTTGATACAATATCTGGTGTTCGGATCTTCCAAAACAAGTTCCTCTAACTCTGGTTCTTTTTGTTTCTGTTTATTTGTACTGAATATTTGAACCTTAAAATGCGGATTCATAAGGACTTTAAAATTATACTCATCGGTCAAATCTGCAATCTCTTTTTCTGTTTCAACGTCAATCTGTGCTTTATCATAGAACAGTTTTTCTTCGCGCTTGAGCAATTCTTTTTCCAAAACATTGATTTGCTTGACGATTTTTAGTTCTTCAAGTTTATTCGGGGCAGTTGTATTTTGCAGCTCTTTAATCTCTGTTTTAATGTCGTTCAAATCCGCTTCAAGCTGTGTTTTCTTCCTGCCTGCAAGAAGTTTTATTTTTTCAACTTCAAAAGCGAATGACCCCTCTTTATTTTTTATGTATTCCTTGATTATATCCTCTTTTGAAATTTTATCGTCTAAACTTCCAACACCTGCAAAATTTTGTAATAACTTTCCATCTTTGATTTGCTCAAGCCTATCCCGTTCTTCTGATTCTATTACTGGCAAACTTAAAAGTTCCCGACATTTTTGTTCTGTTAAAATCTCACCTGATTGTGTTTGACCTATCAAAATATGGCGGGTAGAAGAAACATCCTTTGAGGTTATGGCTACATTATAAAATCCAATCTCACAAGGCTCAATGTCCGTATTTACATAAATTTTCGCCTCAGGTGCAATGTTTGTATCAATTTCTCTCAAAATTCCTTTTGCAAAAGTTGATGTGAAACTTATCCTGCCGGTTTGAGGTTTAAAATCCTTGCCTAATCCATATCTTTTATAACCTTCATAATTTCTCATTCGCCCGTTATCGTTAAACGAAAATAAATAAGGTCGTTTGTAACCCTCAATCAAGGTCAAGGTCTTATTAACATCATCAACCTCGTACCAGTCGGGCTTTATGGTTTCAAAATAATATTTCACAAGCTCCCAAAGGTCTGCGTTGAGTTCCTCTGCTTTTTCTTCAATATAATCAGGTGTAACCGTCACTTTGTCAGCTATAGATTTTGTAAATGTCGTAAATAAAATATCTTCCGAATTTTCCACAAGCTGTTCGTTTGTTTGTCGATGAGTTGTGAGGTTTTTGTGGAACGCCTTAGCAACTTCATCTCTGTGACGGAAATCCTGCAAGACTTCTTTTATCTTTGTGTCGAAATTCCCGACAATATCATCAGACATACCGAATATTCCGTTAAACTGCAAAGTCCGTTTATTTATCAATTCAAGCATTCTAACATCTGCAAAATTTTCACGGCTAAGCAGATTTATTACAAGCACATCCGACTTTTGTCCCTGCCTATGGCACCTGCAAATTCTCTGCTCCATCTGAATTGAATTGTAAATCATATCGTAATTCACAACTACAGGACAGTATTCTATATCCAAACCCTTTGCCGCTGTATCTGTTGTTACAAGGATTTGAACGTCTTCCTCATTACGGAATTTTTCAAGTGTGTCGTTATCTTTGTACTTAAGCGTGTTATATCCATTTTGTCTGAATATCATATAAAGGTTATCAAGCGTTGTGTTATTATCTACAAAGACAATCGCTTTTTGATTGACCTTCATTGTTTTTAGGTGATTAAAAACTGTTTTTAAAATTTTCAGTAGTCTCAAAGTCTTTGAGTTAATTTTTATGTTATCGGCTAAATCTTTCATTTGTTTTAGAATAATTTTCTCCATTCCATAAGCCCTTGTTATAGGGTTATCAAGCATATTTGAAAATGCCCTCGGTGAAGATGAAAGTGTTTTAAAAAATAAAAGATTTAAGTTGTATTCATCAATTTCAGGATATGCTGCTTTATTTTCTGAGGCAATATATGTTGAAATTAATTTATATAACTCTTTTTCCTCCTGCAAAAGAGGGTAATCCACAGTAATCGGCAGCCTGCGTGGAAAATTCACATATTCAGTTGTCTGACTTTTTAATGTTCTGAAACAGAATTGAGAAACCCAGCCTGTTAATTCGGGGTAATTTTCAGGCTTTCTGAAATACCGCTTATAAAACCAGTCGGCATCCGGCAAAATACTTTCATCTATAAAATGAATTAGCCCGTAAATGTCCATTATGCTTAATGTTATAGGGGTAGGTGTAAGTAGAAGTTTATAAGCTTCACGAACGGCACTTTTTAAAGTTTTGACAATTTCTTTTTCAGGTTTTGAAAGTGTATCAGCCTCGTCAAAAATTACCAAATCCCAATCTCGTTCTTTGATTTTATCCGCTCGTTTAGAGGCATTCTCGTAAGTCGTTATTACTATCCCGTCTTCATCTGGAATATTTCTTGTATTATTCCAGAATACAAAAGGCAATGTAAAGTCCGTTTCAAGCTTTCTTATCCATTGGGTGACAAGGTTTGGCGGTAACACAACAAGGATATTTTCTTTACCCTCGTACCACTTTTGACCGGCAACAAGCAATGCCTCATAAGTTTTACCAAGAGAACCCTCGTCACAAAGAATACAACCTTTTAAAAAGTCTGACCTTAATGCAAAACGTGCCGCTGCTATCTGATATGGCAAAATCTTTGCTCTTGATGAGGCATAAACAGGTAAGAAATTTTTGTCAGTTGACAAATCTTCAAGATGTTTTGCCTCTAGGAAGGCACTGTATTGACTTTGAAATTTATTATCTTCCATACTACTTACTTGCTGATTTTAGCATAAAATTACTCGTTATAAATAAAAGCTGCACAACGACCGTTTTGAACCATATATTCATTTATGTTTATTTTACCTGCATAAATAGTTCCTAAAATCCTATTATATTTATCTAGTCCTTGTGCTTCTAAAATTAATGGTTCCTTATTTTGCTCAAAGAAGTTATTTAATATATTGGTTGATTCTTGTCCCCTTATTATAACTTCATCTATTGATAATTTATTCTCATAGGCTTGTTTATATGCTCGGTGTATAGCAGATGTTTCCATACAATCAATACCTAAAAGCCTAATATGAAGCTTCTGGTGTAAAAAATTAGAAACGATAACGGTATCTCCATCTATTACCCGTACAAGTTCTACTTTTTGTCTGGAATACTGGTTATATTTATTATAACCAATCACCGTTACAGCATAGATTAAAACTATCGTTATAATTGAGAAACAAATATATTTTTTCATATTTTATTATTCCTTTGAATGTTGTCCCAAAATGGTATATTTTTAATAAAAAATTTACCAGCAATTATAATATTATCATAAAATTAACACTTACCTGGCTATTATGAAATATGAATATTAAACCTATAATTGCTATGATATGGATATTACTAAAGATTTTGGTATAAGATTACAAAAAATTAGAAAAGCGAAAGGGCTTACGCAAGCTCAATTAGCTGAAATGGTTGACCTTGAAATTACCACTATTTCAAGAATTGAAAATGGTACAAGATTTCCTCTAAAAGAAAATATCGAAAAATTTGTCAAAGTCTTAGATTGTAATATTAAAGATTTATTTGATTTTGATTATATTAAAACAAAAGAAGAGTTAAGAGATTACATTATTAAAAAGTTAGATGAAGCACCGTTGGATGATTTACAATTTTATGCAAGAGTTATTGATGCACACTTGGAGTGTAAATAATGAATAAACCTTATGATATATCGGTTTATAAAAAAGGAATAGGCGCAAATATTGTAAAGTATAGGAAAGCAAAACATTTTTCACAACGTGAATTATCTAAAATTGTCGGAATCGCACCTCAAACATTATCGGGTATAGAAACTGGTATAAATAACTGCTCTTTTAATGTAATGATAAAAATTGCATTAGCATTAGAGATTCCTTTGTCATATATATTTACATTTGATGAAACTGTGTATGACGTATCAGATAAAGAATTGTTATTTTTAGCTTCAGAAGCATTCAAGGATTTAAGCTATGAAAACAGGCAGATTGCATTTAAATTAATTCAGTGCTTTAAAGAAGAAAAAAGTTAATAAATTCTTTTTATCTTAAACAATTTACTCATAGTTTTTGAGTAATCTATTATATGTTTCAGCAATATTTCATCAAAAACTACAATCTCTTTATTTAATTCACATATCAATTTTTCTTTTGAGGGATTTAATTCTGTACTAAAATCAAATAAATCATAGTAGCTAACTCCCAAATTTTCAGCCAGTAATTCTATTGTATTAAAAGATGCAGCACGTTCTCCAATTTCAATTAAAGTGATCGAGTTTGTCTGTAAATCACATAATTCTGCTAATTGTTGTTGCGTTAGGCCTTTGGCTTCTCGTATTTGCTTTAGTCTTTTTCCAAATAAATTTTTAAGTGCCATATTAATAAATTATACCTAATGCACAATTTATAACGATAGACTTTAAGTTAGTAACAAGTCTTATTATTTGTCAACATATCACCCAACTGGGTAATTGCAAACTAAGTAGTCGAACTTTATAATTAATCTATTATCAAACTATATGATAATAACTGAATAAAATTATAATACTTTATTTTTAAGAATACTTGAAAGGTGGTAAATATGACAAAGGTTATTGCCTATGCTGAAATAGATAGCGTAGAAACAAAACTTGAAAAAATGAATGTTATGAAATATCTTCTAGGTCTTGAAAATAAAGATATTGAAGTAAATGAGGAAACATTATCAGAAAAATTAAATTTAATACTGAATCGAAATTTTGCTGCTTTAATTCCTTTAAATGAATACTTTAGACTTACCCCTAAAGAAATGGAAGCAGATTTTTCAAAAATTATAGCAGCAGTTGAAAAACCTGCTATTTATACAGAACTATATAAAAAGTTTAAGGAAGATCTTAAAAAAAATCCTAGATATAATAAATTTAGTAAGTATATACGCATGGCAAGTATGGGTTCAGCTATCACTAAAGAGGATATTGTTAAAAATAAATCTAACTTTAAGAATATAATCAAAATTATTGATGAAAGTGATAGATTATACAATATTTTTTTATTTAATA
>UMFO01006041.1_pt1 | contig 10977 bp, 7 predicted proteins | sample 1965051 | NCBI WGS metagenome assembly UMFO01 (sample SAMEA4836050, study PRJEB28245) | human gut metagenome | biome: gut microbiome; material: fecal sample | place: Denmark | collected 2008
CCTAGGCTGACGGTCGGGTGCCGGAATAAGGTAAGATCCTCGCCGGGATTTCCTCCGGATGAAGCGTTGTTCATCCCGCTCATCGTCATGCCATAGTCGATTAGCTCCGTCAACCCGATTCCCATCAGCATCCCGATGTAACCGAATATGGCGGTGATCATGATGGACTCTACGATGACAAGCTTCAATATCGAGGCCGGTTTCGCCCCGATCGCCTTCCGGATGCCGAACTCCCGGGTCCGTTCGCGTACGGTGATCAACATGATGTTGCTAACCCCTACGATACCAGCCATCAAGGTGCCGATACCTACGATCCAGATGAAGAGCAAGATACCGTCTGTCATCGTATTGAACATACGGATCTCATTGCCGGTCATCCACATACCGATTGCGTTCTTGTCTGTCGGGTCGAATATGTGCTTACGGGCCATATACGACCGGAACCTGTTCTCGAAATCCTTGCACTCTTCTTCGGTGGAGACCCCGTTTACCGTAAAGTAAATGGAGCCGAACCCGAAGCCTTTATTATAAAGTTGTTGCGCTACGGTAAACGGTATATATGCGGGTGCGTTGTTACTCTTGTCGTCATCATCATAGATACCGACAACTTGATACATCATATTGCCGCATTTCACGTATTTACCCAGCGGGTCCTCGTTACGGAATAGCACTTCCGCCATACGGGGGCTTAGTATGATTACCTTGCGTGTAGCGTTCATATCCATCTTATTGATGAAGCGCCCGTTCTGGCTCGCTACATTAATATATATAATGGAATTGTAATCCTCGGATACGCCCCGCAGGTCGCCCACGATGTATTCTTCCCCATACGAGATGGTATCTGTTTGCGAAATGGTAGCCGAGCAGTATTCTATTTCCGGGAATGCCATCTTGATGCCGCTGAGATCCGCTTCCTTGAACTCGATCCTGCGGTTCGTGGGTTACCTTTATAAGGCATGGTGGTATAGCGCCCCCAAACCTCCACGGTATTGGCGGAAAACCTCCGGAAGTTGAATATGATGCCGTTTCTCAACCCATTTCCCGCTCCCAACAGGGTAATCAGCATAAAGATCCCCCATGATACGGCGAAACCGGTCAAGAAGGTACGGAGCTTGTTTTTCTTTATCGTGCTCCATATTTCCCTAAAATTGTCAAAATCAAACATGCGATTCTTCGTTTACGGTGTATTCAATCAATCCGTCTTTTACCCGGATAATCCGGTCGGTAGCTTCCGCCACGGATGGCTCGTGGGTAACGATCACCATGGTCATACCTTCTTGGTTTACGCTACGGAGGAGTTCCATCACTTCCACGGTCGTGGTACTATCCAATGCCCCGGTAGGCTCGTCAGCCAATATAATCTGCGGCTTGGCGATCAAGGCCCGGGCGATCGCTACCCGTTGCTTCTGTCCACCGGACATCTCATTCGGCATATGCTCCGCCCAATCTTTCAATCCCACCATGTCCAAGTATTCCAGTGCCATGGCATTCCTCTTTTTCCGGCTGACCCCTTGATAATAGAGTGGGAGGGCGACGTTCTCCATGGCGTTCTTGAATGAGATTAAGTTAAAAGATTGAAAAATGAAGCCGATCATTCGGTTCCGGAGCTCGGCGGCACGACTTTCGCTGAGATTCTGAATCAACTGTCCGTTTAATTGATAGGTGCCCGTGTCGTACGTATCTAATATCCCTAAGATATTCAATAAGGTTGACTTACCGGAACCGGAGGCTCCCATGATGGATACCATCTCTCCCTTCTCTATATCTAGGTCGATACCTTTCAAAACGTGCAGTGGGGCTCCATTAAAGTACGTTTTGTTTATTCCTCTCAGTTGAATCATCATATTATGTAGTTACTTTAATATATTAGACGTACAGTTTGCTAAATAAGTTACACTGTTGGTGAACACTTTTATCATTTGGTCACAAATATATGCTTTACTAAGATACCTTGTATCGCAAGGTGCTTATAATTATGTAATATTAACAAAAGGTTTTGATCGAAAAGGTTTAGCTCTACCATCTATATCTATTAGCTTGTACGTGCGGTAACTTTACGTGCCGGTACTATATGTATACATCTTCTACCATCCGTTGGACGATCATGCACCAATTGGTAGATGATCATCCAACAGTTGGTGCATGATCGTCCAACAACTGATAGATAATGAATCTCTCTGCTTCTTCCACTTAATAGATAAAGAAAAAAGCCCTAGGCTATCTTTATCTAAACCCTTACCTTTGCGGCGAAATTCAAATAGCAGAAAGATTTATGGTAACAATTGGTACGCCCAAATCGGCTACGGCAACTAAAGTCGTGCTTTGTGGCTCGGGCGAATTGGGGAAAGAGTTTGTAATAGAGTTGCAGCGTTATGGCGTGGAGGTAATCGCCTTGGATAAGTATCCGGACGCTCCGGCCATGCAGGTGGCGCATCGTTCCTATGTGGTCTCCATGCTGGATGGCGATGCCTTGCGGGAGATCATCGAGAAAGAGAAACCGGATTATATCGTGCCGGAGGTGGAGGCGATCGCTACCCGTACCTTGATGGAACTGGAGGAAGAGGGATACCATGTGATTCCTACCGCCCGTGCCACTTGGCTGACGATGAACCGTGAGGGAATCCGCCGCTTGGCGGCCGAGGAACTGGGCTTGCCTACCTCGCCGTATCGTTTCGCCGAGACCGAGGAGGAATTCAAAGAAGCGGTGAAGGTAATCGGTATGCCTTGCGTGGTGAAGCCGATCATGAGCTCGAGCGGACACGGACAGAGCGTGGTTCGTGAGGAAAAGGATATCGATCGTGCTTGGCAGTACGCCCAAGAAGGAGGACGTGCTGGAGCGGGTAAGGTGATCGTGGAAGGTTTCGTGGATTTCGACTATGAGATTACCCAGCTGACGGTTCGGCATATCGGAGGAACGTCTTTCTTGGAACCCGTAGGACATGTTCAGGTGGACGGTGATTACCGGGAGTCTTGGCAACCGCAAGCCATGAGCCTTGCCGCTAAAGCGAAAGCCCGTGAGATCGCCGGTAAGATCACCGGGGCTTTAGGCGGACGTGGTATTTTCGGCGTGGAATTATTCATTAAAGGAGATGATGTCATATTCAGCGAGGTTTCCCCCCGTCCGCACGATACCGGAATGGTGACGATGATTACACAGGATTTGTCTCAATTCGCTTTGCATGCCCGTGCGGTGCTTGGCTTGCCGATCCCTAATATCGTGTTTCATGGAGCGGGAGCTTCCCGTGCCGTTGTAGTGGAAGGGGACAGTGACCGGTTGTCTTTGGGGAATCTGGATAAGGTTTTGGAACAACCCGATACGCAGATGCGTTTCTTTGGAAAACCGGAAGTTCATGGACATCGCCGTATGGCCGTCTTGCTGGCTCGTGGTTTGGATGTGACGGAGGCAAGGGAGAAGACCGGAGTGATGATGGAGCGGTTAGATGTTAAATTGTGATGCTTCCTAGGATAAATGAACGTTTTGGTGTGTGTTGTGAATAAAATGTGAATATTTACAGACCTATTTTTCTATCAAAATAGTTTATTTTTGTCTCAAGTTTTTTAAGAGACATTTGATAATCTATAAACGCAGATTACATATGTTTGTTTCACTAAAGAGTGAAATCTGATTGCCGAAAGTTTGTACTTATTTTATGAATACGACAAATGGAAATATGGGCGTTGATTTGAAACGCTCTATTTCTATTCTCGGTGAAGATAAAAGAGTGAGCAAACAGATCAATAGCTAAGGGTGGGTAGATTTAACCAAACAGACATCCTTATCTCCTTTCACCCACCCTAGCTATTGTTCTTATTTTACATGGATTCCTTTTGTATTTCTCATTGTTTCCATCACGGCATGAGTGTCTACTTGGACCTTTTCTTGTATAAACTCCGGGAGGTTGTAAGTCCACAACAAGTCTTTATAATATTTTACGGGATTTCTTTGTGGCAGGAGGAATGGTTTATGGGCCGTGCCTTTATCATCGATATAGCTAAAGAACGGGCGTGTGTATAATCCATCCAACCTGCGACTGCTAAATACCAGCCAACGATTGTTGCGGCTCCATGAATGGTAGCTTTCTCCTTCGGCGCTGTTCGCCTCGGTTAGCGGGTACGTCTTTCCGTCGGATAGGCGGATCATATATAATTCGGCGTCTTTATGCCAAACCCCGAAACCGCCATATTCCTGTAGGGTAAAAGCCAGATATTTACCATCCGGTGAGATTCTAGGGAAGGATACGCTTTTGTGATTGGCCCGGCCATTGTATAAAGTATCTACTTGCTGGCCTAGGGTGCGGGTTTCCGGGTCAAAGTCGACACGGCATAGACTGTAGGTCATTTGTCTGAAATTCTTAGAAATAGAATCTACGGCGGCGGTCGAACTGAAATAGAGGCTCTTCCCGTCGGGAGAGAACGCTGGGAATATTTGCCATGCGTCTTTGGAATTTAACGCTTCGCAAGAGAATACCTCGTTCTTCTTCACGTCGTAGATCACGATATCGGAGTTATGATCCAATACTTCCAGCGTATTGGGATTATTGATGAAGAAGTTTTGGTAGGTATCGCATACGGTGGCCGCCAGATAGTTGCCATTCGGATGCCAATACATGTAGACAAAGTTTGAGACGGTCTCGGGAGTCTTGGTATTTAGCTTGGTGATTTTCTTTCCATCAATCAGTACGGAACCGGCGTGTTTGCCTCGCATATGGAAAATCATTTTATCCGGGTTCCCGGAGGAAAACGTGTGGCAGTTTACGCAGTTATAGTCGGTTAGGCTATTCTCATAAATCACGCTTTGGTCATAATTTTCCAAGTTTCGTTGATAGATACCCATCCTGTTCCACATATCATTGCTCAAGGCTAATAACCGATAGGCTATATATTTATCAATGGAATCATTTACGATGTCCATATGAAAAGGCGTATAGGCGTTCCATTCGCCCTGTATGCGTTTAGCGATGGTCAATTCTATTTGGTTTCCGGCATTCTCTTTCAATAAGGCTTTCCATCTCTTTTGTGGGATCTCAAAGAGCCCCTCATCGCTATAGACTTGGAGTTGAGTCTTTTCCCCTTTAATGATAAGGCAGTGCTCACTGCTATCGGCGATAGAGAAATTGAGCGGGGCGATGTTCACAGGGATGGTCACATCCTTGTAATCCGGATAAATGGCGATTTCCTTGTTTAGACTCTTGGCGATCTGTACGTCGCTTTTGGAGCATGAAACCATCAAGGCGATGAGAAAAAGGAAAAGATATCGGTTTGTATTTGTGTAAGTCTGTCTTTCCATATGTGTTTTATTTAGAGAGTATCAAATAGTACCAGAAAGTAGGTTGATAGTCGGCTATTCCAGTCGCTACATTTTGTCGGGCATGCCTTAGTCCCAATACACGTTGCTTGAATATCGAGAACTCGGACAGGATTTTATCGGTTACCCCATACTTGCGGCAATATTCCGGATCATGCTCCGCATAAGAGATCACGGCTTGTTGCAAGGGTTCGGGTAATGCGGGGAGTACTTCCGTCCTACTGAATCTTTCAACAAACGTTTTTATAGCGGGCAGGTCTTTCGATAATAATAACGTACCGATCGTATAATCCAGTGCGGCTTTATTCTGGGGATTCTTTTCCAATATAATCATCAGGTTATCAAACAATCCGATTATATTGGCGAAAAGGTCTTTGTCGTTGGATAGGCTTTTTCTTTTTGTACCTAATTCCGGGTCACTCTCCACCGCTTGGTCATTATATAAGAACTTTCGTTGCGAGGAGGCCCATTCGTGATAGGCCCATGTCTTTTCCAATAAGGATATAAACTTCTCGGCCGCGGGATACTGTCCGTATATCAAATGGGATTTTATTAATAATTTAGTCATGACGGGACTGCCGTATGTAATTCCTACCGAGGTACCAAAAGCGAAATTGTATGCCAAGGACGTGATTCCTACATGGTAGTATATCTGGCTGAACAGGAAACTTTCCTCTATATGCGCTTGGTACTTTGAGACCAAAGATTGTATTCCGCTTTGCGGATATTTGAATAAATCAGTCTGCATGACCCCCTTATGCGATAAGGCAAGGTTTAAGCAATTCAGGTGTAAATAGTTATTATAGTTCAGATCGGCGGACGAGATTATGGCGTCCCATTGCTCGGTATCTATGTAATGAAACATTTGCATCAACGTATAGAAATCTTTATTCCTCTGTTGAAGAGCCGTTTGCGTATAATACATACCGGATAAGGCAAGTAATGCTACGGCTACTAAAGCTTTTAAATAGGTTTTTATGTGATCTAAGTAACGTGATAGGAAGAATAGAAGCATAACGAGTAGCGCTACTTGCCAAGAGAAGCTGTAGAATGGTTCCAGCTCAATGAAATACTCTACGTAATCTTTCATCCAAAATACATAGTCATAATCGGGTTTACTGCCCCCTAGGACACATAGAGAACCTACGATAAGCAGCAGGATCAACGGGATGAAGCTTGCGTACCAGCGTTCGCTTTTTTGTAATACATCAAATAGTAAGATGCTAAGGGCGAATAATATAGCTACAGATCCCATCGTGTAAAACAATCCGATCGCCAGCAAGCAACCGATTAAGGTACGGTATGTCCAATTGAATTTTCGTGCCCCGTAACTATATACGTTAAGCGCCAATGACCAAAACAACATGGCTATCAGCCCTTCATAATGATAGCTATCTTTCATTAGGTAAAGATATTGGAATAGGATGGGGAGAAAGGCCAAGGGCATAAGATATAATGCCGGATGTATCTTTCGTAAGGTCAGCCAGAATAACCAACCGGAGATTCCACCGATCAAGGCGGTCACCAGCGATCCGATCAGCGGCACCTTGAAAAACTGTATAATAAATTGGGAGCAAATCGTAGCCAATCCTCCAATTGTCTTAAGTATATTCAATACATATTCGGTATCGAACAGGAAAATCTGCTGTTGTTCCCGGTAAAAGAAGGTTGCTTCTTGAGTGGTTTGTAAATGTAACCCTAGAAGGCTGGTGCATAATAAGAGCAGAAGAATAGGTGTGATCTTTTTGCTTAAGTTATTCATGTTCTTTTTACTTTATGTATGTTTCCCAGATTCGATTTATTTATGATAAGTAACGTCAATCCCCTTACTTCCTTTGGCAAGTTTACTGATTTTCCGTATATTAGATGATACTTTTCCTGTGATAAACTCGGGTATGTTATATGATTTCATGAACCGATGATAGAAATCCGTATCTTTCTGTGGTAATAGGAACGGTTTGGAGGCATTTCCGCTCTCGTCGATATAGGCGAAATAAGGTCGGGTATATAATCCGTCGATTCTTCGGCTGCTGAAAACGATCCACCGGCTGTTGCTACTCCATGAATGATAACTCTCCGTGTCTGTGCTGTTCGCGTTTCGTAAGGGATGGAAAAAACCACTCTCGATATCCAGAATATATAAATCAGCGTCTTTATGCCAGATAGAGAAGTTCCCGTAGCCCGATAAGGTGAATAACAAGAATTTCCCGTCGGGAGAGACACGGGGAAAAGAGACACTTTTCCCATTCTCTCGTACATTATATAATGTGTCTATCTCTGATGCGAAACTCCTTGTTACCGGATCAAACGCTATGGAGCAAAGATTATACTTTACCTCCGAATACTCGTGGGGCATCGAACGTGCCTCGGCGGTACAGAAATAAAGCGTTCTTCCGTCGGGGGAAAAGGTAGGGAATGTCTCAAAAGCCTCTTTCGTACGAATGGCGGGAGTACTGATGATCTCATGTTTCTCGGTATCGTACACCACTACATCCGATTGGCTATCGAAAACCTCGACCCTGTTTTTGTCATTGGAATGAAAGTTCTGGCTCGTTTGGTTTACCGAGAATGCAACGTATTTCCCGGAAGGATGCCAAGAGGGATAAACCAAGGGGGAAATCGTTTGCTCCGTTTTCGTATTTAATTTCTCTATTTTATCTCCGTCTATCAAATAAGTCCCGGCGTATTTATCTCTCATGTGGAATAACATCTTGTTGGGGTTTTGCATACAAAATGAATGGCAATTCATGCAATTTTGTCCACTGTGTTTATTTTCCATAATGGGACTTTGTTCGTAGGTTTCCAGGCTCCGTTGGTAAATACCCATCTGGTTCCAAAGTTCATATCCGGGCTCTATCAGACGGTAGGCTAGATAGGAATCCATAGGTTCCTGTGCGATAAACAACGAGAATTCCGGATAGCTCAGCCATTCCTTATCCTTAGCATAAAGTTTTACTTGTATCGTTTTGCCTGTCGCTTTCCTAAGTAGCTTTTTCCAGTTGGCGGCAGGAATATGGAATTGCCCCTTTTTTTCTTTCACCTGCAACTTCACTTCCTCAAAACAGAAAACAGCGAACGCTTCCGTATGTGCATTCTGTATTTTAAAATTCAGGGGAGCGATATTATTCGGTATCGTTACATCTGCGTAATCTGGGTATAATATCGGTTTCTCAGAGGTTTCCTTGCTTACCGGAACCGTGTCTGAACATGAAAATATCCCCAGTACGATAAAACATACACATATAATATATAGATAGTGCTTTTTCATGGCAATGAATCATTTAAGAAGGTAATAAGACCAATAGGTGTCTCCAAAAGAGTTTTTTATCAATTGGGGTAGCTGTGGGTTATTCCGGTTCTGCAATACAAGATTCCTGTAACCTGTGAATTTCCGGATGACATTTTCGGACACGTTGAACCGTCTCCAATAATCCGAGTCTTTCTCGGCTAGTAAAATAACCGCTTCTTGGAAACTCGTCGGAAGGGAAGGAAGTGTAGATGTACCGTAATATTTCTCAATGAATGTCTGGAAAGATTTCATATCCTTGGATAAAAGATAGATGGCTCCGACAAATTGGATGGGAATCTGATTCTCCGGGTTTTGTTCTGCCCGGATCAATAAATCATGTTCTAACCCGTTTACACCGGAAAGGTTGTTACGAAGGGGAAGTCCTTTTCGTTTAATCCCCAGTACCGGATCTTCTTCTATGGCTTTATCATTATATAGAAATTCCCTATGTCGTTTTGCCCAGTCGTGATAAGCGTAAGTCTTCTCTAATATATCGATGTACTTCTCAGCGATTGGATATGTACCGTAAATCAAGTTGGTTTGGACTAGACGTTGTAGGTTCCGGGGATTACCGGCCCCAATCACGGTGACATATCCTTCAAATGCCATCTCTTGCGATAAGGCGATTTCTCCAAGCGTAAAATAGGCGTCGCTAAGTAAGGTCGATACGGAAGAAGTCTTATTCCAAGAGGCTAATAATCCTTGAGGCCCGTGTTGATCGAACGCAAACATCCGGTTTCCTAACTCGCCTTTCTCAGCAAGGGCGTTGTTTAGGTAAGTCAAGTATAAGTAATTCTTGATCGGACCTTGGCAGTTCCGGATGATTTGATCCCATTGTCCGTTTCGGGCATAATAATCTAGTTCCTTTAGTTGATAAGATTTTTGATCATTATATCTTGGTATCCCGAACCTGCAAAGTGCGAGAATTATGATAAGTTGTACGGAGATCTCTATCCAATCTCTCTTTTTCGAAGTGCCTTTAGGCCATGTAAATGCGAAGATCAGCGAAAGCGGCAAACTGACCCAGGAAAAATATATGACATTCGGAGCTTGTAAGATCGGATGATAATAGGCATCCGGTAGGAACGCGAAATGATAATCGGTGATGACTGTCGCCCATACGCAACTGGTCGCTATGAGTGTAAACTCGATGGGGATCACCAAGAAGACAACTCCTTGTTTGAATTGGCCGAATAATTCCTTGATGAATGCGCAGACCGTGAATAATCCGGCTATAGGCCCTCCTATCCAGAAAAGTAGAGGTGTGATAAGTAGGGCCGTAAATAATCGGAATCGAAAGTTATTGATCCGTATCCACCCATTCAAACAAAGTAGGCAAATTAAAAAGGCCACTGTTCCTTGTAGTAAGTAATTGAAATCGTATTGAGCCAATAATAAGGATAAGACGGGGAGTAAGTAAATCAGATACAACTCTTTTTCCGGGGTGATTTGTCTTACGACAGCCCTCATGGTAAGCCCTATGCCAGTGAGCAATGCGGCAAAGATAAAGGGACCGAGATAAGGGGTGATAAAAAATTGTGTCAAAAATTCCCCGATGACCGAAGATAAACCTCCCGGATAACTGATTTTATCCGCAAGATAGTCTCCGGAAAATTGAAATAGTTGAAGCTGCTCGATATAAAAGAAATGAAACTTGCTGGTTATTTGCAAGAAAACCCCTAATATGGCAAACAGTATCAAACCGAAGAGTATTTGTTTATATCTCATGGCTAGAGTATACGTTTCATTATGATTTAAAGTCAAACAAAGATATGTATTTAAAATGAAAAAAGCGAATAAGCATTCGCTTTTCGCTTTTGTGAGGGGGTAACCACACATATCACATGCCTGGTTACCCGATATTAATGTTAACCCACTTGTTTATTTCCAATTTTCATTTTGAACCAAGAGGCCGTCCATCTTTTGAATCTCATTCAATGGAATAGGCAATACGCACCATTTTGCGTTATAAACGCTATTCGCATATTTCAGTAAGAATTTCTTTTCATAAGAAGCGTAGCTGTTCAACTCATCGGCGATGATACCCCAGCGAGCCAAATCATACCAGCGGTGACCTTCAAGAGCCATCTCAATCTTACGTTCCCAACGTAACGCTTGCGTCGCAGATGCTTTGGAAGCGAATTGAGAATCGGGATATAAGCCGATACGGTAGTTAGCCGCGGCATTCGATTGAGTCTTTCCGTTTACCTTGTCCTCTAATACGTATGGGGATGTAGTCTCTGCCATACCATTATTCGGATCGGCAGCCTTTACATATCCGTTGGCGGCACGGGCACGGACTTGATTGATATATTTACCGGCCTCCTTATGGTTGCCTGTTTCAATCAATGCCTCGGCGTACCATAGTAATACGTCTGCATAA
>UMFO01047942.1_pt1 | contig 10859 bp, 8 predicted proteins | sample 1965051 | NCBI WGS metagenome assembly UMFO01 (sample SAMEA4836050, study PRJEB28245) | human gut metagenome | biome: gut microbiome; material: fecal sample | place: Denmark | collected 2008
ATACATTGATTCATATCCGCTAAATAAATTTATCGGAAAAATTGAAACACTCTCTTACTAATGATAATTTTTTTCGATAAAAAAGTTTCATTTTATTTGTTTATTCGGGAAAAGGCTTTACCTTTGCAACCGTAAAAACCAATTAAACCGAATGACAATGACAACTGATATACGAATTAACTTGGCAGTCCTGCATTTGATTCACGTCGTGGTGGTACCAGGGGGTGAGGAAGGTTCGTGTATGTAGTTGTTCGAGATTATACGTTGAAAAGCCTTTCTCACCCCTGAGTCGAGAGAGGCTTTTTTATAATTGGCAGTTGGGTTAAGCTGGTATTGTGATTGGGTGGAAGCTCAAGAACTTAAAAACTAACAAACTTAAAAACTAAAGAACTAAAAAACATAATGGAGATGAAACATCAGTTACGCAGTTCAATGAGTACCGAAGGCCGGCGCATGGCGGGAGCCCGCGCCTTGTGGGTGGCCAACGGGATGAAGAAAGAAATGATGGGCAAGCCGATTATTGCGGTGGTCAACTCGTTTACCCAGTTTGTGCCGGGACATACCCACCTGCATGAAATCGGGCAGATGGTGAAAGCCGAAATCGAACGGCAGGGGTGCTTTGCCGCCGAGTTCAACACCATTGCCATTGATGACGGAATAGCGATGGGGCACGACGGGATGTTGTATTCATTGCCTTCGCGCGACATTATCGCCGACAGCATCGAGTATATGGTGAACGCGCATAAGGCGGATGCGATGATTTGCATCTCCAATTGCGACAAGATTACGCCGGGGATGCTGATGGCGGCGATGCGGCTCAATATCCCCACGGTGTTCGTGTCGGGAGGACCGATGGAGGCTGGCGAATGGGGCGGGATGCATCTCGACCTGATAGACGCGATGATTAAGTCGGCGGACACGAGTGTGAGCGATGCCGATGTGGCGGAAATAGAGCGTCATGCCTGCCCCGGATGCGGGTGCTGCTCGGGAATGTTCACCGCCAACTCGATGAATTGCCTGAACGAGGCAATCGGGCTTGCCCTGCCGGGGAACGGCACCGTTCTTGCTACGCACGCCAACCGCCGCATCCTGTTTGAAGACGCGGCACGGCTCATCGTGGAGAATGCGTGGAAGTATTACCGTGATGGGGATGATAGTGTATTGCCACGGAGCATCGCCACACGCCAGGCTTTCCTCAACGCCATGATCCTCGACATTGCGATGGGCGGTTCTACCAACACGGTGCTTCACCTGCTTGCCATTGCCCACGAGGCGGAAGTGGATTTCTGTATGGACGACATCGACCAGCTTTCGCGACGCGTGCCTTGCCTGTGCAAGGTGGCTCCCAATACGCAGAAATACCACATACAGGACGTGAACCGTGCCGGTGGTATTCTGAACATTTTGGGCGAGCTGGCGAAGGGAGGCTTGCTGGACACTTCGGTGCGCCGGGTAGACGGAACTACCTTGGCAGAAGCCATAGCCCGATATAATATATGTGTGCCTGCTCCCGATCCCGAGGCGTTGCGCATTTACCGGAGCGCACCGGGCGGAAAGTTCTGCATCGCGCTGGGCGCACAGGACACAATGTACGATACGCTGGACACCGACCGTGCCGCAGGGTGTATCCGTGATTTGCAACATGCTTATTCGAAAGACGGAGGCCTGGCGGTATTGAAGGGTAACATTGCGCAGGACGGATGCGTGGTGAAGACGGCTGGAGTGGATGAGAGCATCTGGAAATTCTCCGGTCCCGCTAAAGTCTTCGATTCGCAGGAAGCGGCTTGCGAGGGAATCTTGGGAGGCAAGGTGGTGAGCGGCGATGTGGTGGTCATCACCCACGAAGGTCCCAAAGGAGGACCGGGAATGCAGGAAATGCTTTACCCCACATCGTACATCAAGTCGAAACACTTGGGCAAAGAGTGTGCCCTCATTACCGACGGACGCTTTAGCGGCGGTACATCGGGTTTGAGCATCGGGCACATTTCGCCCGAAGCTGCTGCCGGGGGAAACATCGGTAAGATTGTAGACGGCGACATCATCGAGATAGATATCCCGAACCGCACCATCAATGTACGGCTGAGCGATGAGGAACTGGCTGCACGTCCGATGGCACCCGTTACGCGCGACCGCAAGGTGTCGAAAGCTCTCAGGGCGTATGCCGCGATGGTAAGCTCGGCGGATAAAGGAGGAGTGAGAATGATTGACTGAATTGTTTAGGTACTAGGTAACTAGGTTCTGGATACCATTCGTAAGACTATTCAAAACTTAGTCAACTAGTATCTAAACCCTAGTTCCTAAAATAAATAAAAGGAAGAATATGGACAAAGAAAGAATAACAGGCTCGGAGGCATTGATGCGTTCGCTGGAGCACGAAGGGGTGAAGACGCTTTTCGGATATCCCGGCGGAGCCATTATGCCGGTATTTGATGCATTATACGACCATCGGGACAAGTTGAACCATATCCTTGTGCGTCACGAACAAGGAGCGGTACATGCGGCACAGGGCTTTGCCCGGGTGTCGGGTGAGGTAGGGGTATGTCTGGTGACGAGCGGTCCCGGCGCTACGAATACCATTACCGGTGTGGCGGATGCGATGATAGACAGTACGCCCATTGTGGTGATAGCCGGTCAGGTGGGTGCATCGTTATTGGGTACAGACGCTTTTCAGGAAGTGGATCTGGTAGGTGTTACCCAGCCTATATCGAAATGGAGTTACCAGATACGTCGTGCCGAAGACGTGGCATGGGCGGTGTCGCGTGCGTTCTACCTTGCGCGGAGCGGGCGTCCCGGTCCGGTGGTGCTCGATTTTGCCAAGAATGCGCAGACCGAAATGACGGAATATGAACCGGTGAATGTGGACTTTATCCGGAGTTATGACCCTGACCCCGAGACCGACCCGAAGATGGTGGCAGAGGCGGTGAAGCTCATCAACGAAGCCGAACGCCCCTTGCTGCTGGTAGGGCAGGGTGTAGAATTGGGAGGTGCACAAGAAGAACTGAAAGCATTTGCTGAGAAGGCGGACATCCCCTGCGGATGTACCTTGTTGGGGCTTTCGGCATTGCCTTCTGCCCACCGGCTGAACAAGGGAATGCTGGGGATGCACGGCAATCTTGCCCCTAACGTGAAGACCAACGAGTGTGATGTGCTGATAGCCGTGGGGATGCGTTTCGACGACCGTGTGACGGGTAAGCTGGAAACATACGCCCGTCAGGCGAAGGTCATCCACTTGGATGTAGACCCTTCGGAGATAGGCAAGAACGTGCCGGTGGATGTGCCCGTGCTGGGCAATTGCAAGCGTACGTTGGCTTTGCTGACCGAATTGATACAGACCCACAAGCATACGGAATGGATAGAAAGTTTCCGCCCGTACGATGAGAAAGAGTACGAGCAGGTAATCCGTCCCGAGGTACATCCCGAAAGCGGTCCGCTGAATATGGGCGAGGTGGTCAATGCCGTGAGCGAGGCAACCTGCCGCGAAGCGATATTGGTGACCGATGTAGGTCAGAACCAGATGATGGCATGCCGCTATTTCAAGTTCGGGAAAAAACGGAGCATTGTGACTTCGGGTGGTATGGGAACGATGGGCTTCTGCCTTCCGGCGGCAATTGGTGCCACGTTCGGATGTCCCGGACGCACGGTATGCGCCTTTATGGGTGACGGAGGCTTGCAGATGACGATGCAAGAGCTGGGTACCGTGATGGAGCAGCAAGTACCGGTGAAGCTTATTTTGCTGAACAATAATTACTTAGGTAATGTGCGTCAATGGCAGGCGATGTTTTTCAACCGCCGCTATTCGTTTACGCCGATGATGAACCCCGACTACATGCAGATAGCTGCCGCCTACGGCATAGCCGGACGCCGCGTGATGGAACGGGACGAGCTGGAAGGTGCCATCCGCGAGATGCTGGACACCGACGGGCCTTTCCTGCTCGAAGTGTGTGTGGTAGAAGAAGGCAATGTGCTTCCGATGACTCCTCCGGGAAGTTCGGTAAACGATATGCTGCTTGAACTGGATTGTTGAATATCAGTTGACAAGGTACCAGTTTACAAGGAGACAAGGTTCTGAATAGCTTTGTGTATCTAAAACCTTGTCAACTCGTTAACTCGTCAACTTGTTACCTAAAAATAAAACGCAAATGGATAATAAGACATTATATACAATTATCGTTCACTCGGAAAACTTTGCCGGTTTGCTCAATCAGGTGACCGCCGTGTTCACCCGCCGGCAAATCAATATCGAGAGTCTGAACGTTTCGGCATCTTCCATCAAGGGCGTGCATAAATATACGATAACGTGCTGGACCACCCCCGACATCGTGGAGAAGGTAGTGCGTCAGATAGAGAAGAAAATCGATGTCATTCAGGCGCATTATTTCACTGAAAAGGAAATCTTTCAGCGTGAGGTGGCGATGTACAAGGTTTCTACACCCGAGTTTCAGTCGAACCCTGAGGCATCGAAGGTGGTGCGCCGTGCCAGTGCGCACATCGTGGAGGTGAACCCCACGTTCTGCATCGTGGAACTGACAGGAATGAGTGCCGAAATCACCGACTTGTACCAGAAGCTGAAAGACCTGAACTGCGTGCTCCAGTTTGTCCGCTCAGGGCGGATAGCTGTGTCTACCAGTTGTTTCGAGCGGGTGAACGAGTACCTGGCGCATCGGGAAGAACGTTATTTGAAAGAGAAAAAAGAGTAAACATTATGGACGCAAAAGAGAAAGTAGGCAGATACGAATTTGTGGCTGAGCCTTTTCATGTAGATTTTGCGGGACGGCTCACCATGGGAGTATTGGGAAATCATTTATTGAATTGTGCCGGATTCCATGCCGCCGACCGCGGGTTTGGGATAGCGGTATTGAATGAGAACCATTATACGTGGGTGCTTTCGCGCTTGGCGGTGGAAATGACCGATATGCCCCGGGCATACGAGAAGTTCAGTATCGAGACATGGGTGGAAAATGTCTACCGGCTCTTCACCGACCGCAACTTCGCGGTACTCAATGCGGAAGGCAAGCCCATCGGTTATGCACGTTCGGTATGGGCGATGATTAGTATGGAGACTCGTAAGCCTGCCGATTTGTTTCTCTTGCATGGCGATGAAATCACAAGTTATATATGCGCCGACAAGCCTTGTCCCATCGCAAAGGCGGGCAGGGTAAAGGTAGGCGATGCGCAGCAGGTGGCGGAATATCATACCCGGTACAGCGACATCGACCTGAACGGGCATGTGAACAGCATCAAGTACATCGAGCATATCCTCGACCTGTTTCCGCTGGAAATGTACCGTGAAAAAACGCTGCACCGTTTCGAGGTTGCGTATGCAGCCGAAAGCCATTATGGTGATGTGCTGGGGTTTTATCGGGAACAGAAGTCGGAAAACGAATACGACATCGAGGTACGGAAGAACGGGACTGAGACCGCCATACGGAGCAAAGTGGTGTTTGAATAATTAATAATTAAGAATTAATAATTAAAATGAATGTCCGCAATCATCCTATGTAGGGGCAAAATGCGGATATTCATAATAATTAAAAAACTCTGTGTGCCTCTGTGTCCTTTGTGGTGAAAACTTAAAAACTAACAAACTTAAAAACTAACAAACTTAAAAACTAACAAACTCAAATATTAACTTGCGGACCGGTAAGGTCTGCGTAAAAAGATTGTAATTTTATGGCAAAAATGAATTTTGGCGGAGTTATCGAAAACGTAGAGACCCGCGAAGAATTTCCTTTGGAAAAAGCACGTGAAGTATTGAAAGACGAAACCATAGCCGTAATCGGTTACGGCGTACAGGGACCGGGCCAGTCGTTGAACTTGCGCGATAACGGGTTCAATGTCATCGTGGGCCAGCGTCCGGGAAAGACATACGATAAAGCCGTTGCTGACGGATGGGTGCCGGGCGAAACCCTTTTCGGCATCGAAGAGGCTTGCGAGCGTGCGACGATTATCGCCGTATTGCTCTCGGATGCAGCGCAGATAGCTTGCTGGCCGACTATCGAGAAACATCTTACGGCTGGTAAGGCACTGTATTTCTCTCACGGTTTCGCCATTACGTGGAACGACCGTACAGGTGTGGTTCCCCCGAAAGATGTAGACGTGATTATGGTGGCACCGAAAGGTTCGGGAACTTCTTTGCGTACCATGTTCCTCGAAGGCCGCGGGCTGAACTCGTCATATGCTATCTATCAGGATGCTACCGGTAAGGCTTGGGACCGTGTCATCGCTATGGGTATCGGCATTGGTTCGGGATACCTGTTCGAAACCACTTTCCAGCGCGAAGCTACTTCCGACCTGACCGGCGAACGCGGTACGCTGATGGGTGCCATCCAGGGTTTGCTTTTGGCTCAGTACGAAACTTTGCGCGAACACGGGCACACGCCTTCTGAAGCTTTCAATGAAACCGTAGAAGAGCTTACCCAGTCGCTGATGCCGCTCTTTGCCGCCAAAGGCATGGACTGGATGTATGCCAACTGCTCTACTACAGCCCAGCGCGGCGCACTCGACTGGATGGTTCCGTTCCACGATGCTACCAAGCCGGTATTCGAAAAACTGTATAAGTCGGTAGCCGACGGACTGGAAGCCCAGCGTTCCATCGACTCCAACTCTCAGCCCGACTATCGCGAAAAGCTGAACGAAGAGTTGAAAGCCTTGCGCGAAAGCGAAATGTGGCAGACGGGTGTGGTAGTACGCAAGCTCCGTCCGGAAAATAACTGAGCAATTGACAATTGACAATTATTTCTGATTGGCAATTGATGATTGGTAATGATTGCTTTATGCTCCATTCCCCAAAGGGCACAAAGCACTTTGCCGGTTGTCAATTGCCAATTGTTTTTTTGGCAGATAAGAAAAAGTGTTGTACATTTGCCGTAGACCATTAAAAAACAGACTATTTATGAAAATGCGTGTATTTTTAGGAATGATGGCAATGTGCTTTGCGCTTTTTGTGTATGCAGAGAGTGATCCTACGTCGTTTGTACGGAACAGATATCCGGATGCCCGTATTTTAGACCGTGATTGGGATGACGGATTCATCGAAGTGAAAATGTCGCATCGCGGAAAGGAAAAGATCGTTATTTTCAATGCCGATGGAAAATGGTTGCGTACCATGTGGGAAGTACGCCGCAGCAGGCTTCCGCGTGCGGTAATCAGCATATTGAGACGGACAGGGTTCGTGTACGAAGAGATAGACGATAACGATAATATGGCGATGGAGAACCGTCGGGGAATGTTCTATATCGTTCAGGCCGACCGTAATGACCAAAGCTACGTGCTGGTGGTGTCGGAGCGGGGAAACATCATCGACCGCTTTTACGATGACGAATGGGATGACGAGTGGGACGAAGGACGCTGGGAAGGCGAGTCTTGGGATGACGGCGAGGACCATTTCGACGAAGGAGATGATGAGTGGGACGACCACAACCGTTATCGCCGTCCTCACCGCCACCATCGCGGGTGTTGTCATGAAGACGATGGTGAGGACCGTTTCGATGAGGGAGACGACTAGTGAGAAGTTATCGCCCCGCTGGTGTGGGCTGGGAGTTGAATGCCAATACCTCAGAAAAACTTTTTGGAGAAATTCAAAACAGATTCTCGGTAAGACTATCGACCTTTAACTCCTGAACGAAGTGATAACTCCTGTGAAACATAACTACGTTTAACTCCTGGTTCACATGAATAGCAAATTGGCAAATCGTAACTTGAAAAAAGATTCTCCGTGGGCGTGGGTGCCTACGCTCTATTTTGCGGAAGGGTTGCCCTATATAGCGGTAATGACCCTCTCGCTGGTGATGTATAAGCGGATGGGCATCTCGAATGCCGAGGTGGCGCTCTATACGGGTTGGCTCAACCTGCCGTGGGTGGTCAAGCCTTTGTGGAGCCCGTTCGTAGACTTGGTGCGCACCAAACGCTGGTGGGTAGTGGCAATGCAAATGCTTATTGGTGCTGCACTGGCGGGTATTGCTTTCCTTATACCTGCACCGCATTTCTTTCAGTCCACGCTCGCCCTGTTCTGGCTGATGGCGTTTGCCTCCGCCACCCACGACATTGCAGCCGACGGGTTCTATATGTTGGGGCTTACGCCGCACCAGCAAGCTTTGTTTGTGGGCATCCGGAGCACCTTCTACCGCCTTGCCACCATCGCCGGCCAAGGATTGCTCCTGATGTTTGCCGGCTGGTTGGAACAGTCGGGTAGGGGAATCCCTTTTGCCTGGAGCGTTACGTTCTTACTGTTGGCGGGGGTGTTTCTTGCTGTGTTCGTCTACCACGCTTTTGTACTTCCGTGTCCCAGTGCCGACCGTCCGGCAGCAAGCATTTCGGCGCAGAGCCTGTGGCGCGAGTTCCTTCTCACTTTCCGCTCGTTTTTCCGTAAGGAAGGCATCGGCGTGGCATTGCTCTTCATGCTGCTCTACCGCTTCCCCGAAGCGCAATTGGCGAAGATGGGCATTCCGTTCCTGCTCGACCCCGTGGCAGAAGGAGGGCTGGGCATGACCACCGAGCAGATAGGTTTCACGCAGGGCACAGTGGGCGTCATCGGGTTGACTTTGGGCGGCATTCTGGGTGGCATCGCCGTGGCGCGTCACGGCTTGAAGCGTTGGCTTTGGGCGATGGTATGGGCGATATCTCTGCCCGACCTGGTGTACGTTTACCTCAGCTATTTTCCCCAAACGCCCTTACTTTGGGTCAACGTGTGCATTTTCATCGAGCAGTTGGGCTACGGCTTCGGCTTCACCGCCTACATGATGTATCTCATCTATTTTTCGCGTGGGAGCCACAGCACTGCCCATTACGCCATCTGTACCGCCTTTATGGCGCTGGGCATGATGTTGCCTGGCATGGCAGCCGGTTGGCTTCAGGAGCTTCTGGGCTATCGTCATTTCTTCATCTGGATTATGGTGTGCTGCGGTGCGACTTTCGCCGTGGCGGCCTTGCTGAAGATAGACCCGGAATTTGGGAAGAAATGAGTAGATTTAATGGCTAATGTGAGAATGAATCAGCACGTTGCCACATTTGTTTATTAGAAGCTGTTTTGAGTTTATCGTGCGATGATTTGGGATGAGTTTTTGTAGAGACGCAAAATCTTGCGTCTTTACTATGAGGAAGATAGCGGGCCCTCTGACGAAGAATAGGTGTGGAAAGGACCAAAAAGTCGCCCAAAGCACACACGAAAACGGATACATCAAGCCAAGAAAAACTTTTTGGAGAAATTCAAAATAGCTTCTTAGCACTTTAAACTGTAGTTTTGTAAATTGTAAATTGAAAAATAGTAAATGAATTTATGTTGGCTTATACTTATGTAGAACAAGGCAGATTCGAATGGCGCGATAAGCCGGAACCTCGGCTGGAGGGGCCGCGCGATGCCATCGTAAGGGTCACGCTGAGCAGCATTTGCACCAGCGACCTGCATATCAAACACGGAAGCGTGCCGCGTGCCGTGCCGGGTATCACGGTAGGTCACGAGATGGTGGGTGTGGTGGAAGCCGTGGGCGAGGCTGTGAAGAACATTGCGCCGGGCGACCGTGTGACCGTCAATGTGGAAACCTTTTGCGGAGAATGCTTCTTTTGCCGCCACGGGTACGTGAACAATTGTACCGACCCTCACGGCGGATGGGCGCTGGGATGCCGTATCGATGGTGGGCAGACGGGATATGTACGTGTGCCTTATGCCGACACAGGGCTGAACCGCATCCCCGACTCGGTGACCGACGAGCAGGCGTTGTTTGTGGGCGATATACTTGCTACCGGCTTTTGGGCGGCGCGTATCTCCGAGGTGAAAGAGGAGGATACGGTGCTTATCATCGGAGCCGGTCCTACGGGTATTTGTACCTTGCTTTGCACGATGCTGAAGCGTCCGCGGCGCATCATTGTGTGCGAACGTTCTCCCGAACGAATCCGTTTCGTACGCCGGCATTACCCCGAAGTGCTGGTAACAGAACCCGAAGATTGCCTTGCCTTTGTGAAAGCGCATAGTGTGCACGGTGGTGCCGATGTGGTGATGGAAGTGGCAGGAACAGACGATACGTTCCGCCTGGCGTGGGAGTGTGCCCGCCCCAATGCCATCGTGACCGTGGTGGCGATGTACGACAAGCCCCAAATGTTGCCTTTGCCCGACATGTATGGCAAGAATCTCACCTTCAAGACTGGCGGTGTGGACGGGTGTGACTGCGCCGAGATACTCGGTCTGATAGAAGCAGGCAAGATAGACACTACTCCGCTTATTACCCACCGTTTTCCACTTCGCCAGATAGAGGAGGCTTATCACATTTTTGAGAATAAGATGGACGGGGTGATGAAGATTGCTATCAGTGGATAATTAGTGTTAGAAGCTGTTTTGAATTTATCGTGCGATGATTTGGGATGAGTTTTTGAGGCATTTTCGCTTCTGTGATGAGGAAGATAGCGGGCTATCTGACGAAGAACAGGAGCGAAAAGGACCAAAAAATCGCCCAAAGCACACACGAAAACGGATACATCAAGCCAAGAAAAACTTTTTGGAGAAATTCAAAACAGCTTCTAGGTTTAATGGCATCTTGTATATATAGTAATTAGACTTTGACCTTGATAACTTCACAGAGGCTTGTGGTGTATTGGGCTGGCTTATGTTCGCATTTCAAGTGCCAGTGTCTTCCATCACTCCCAACTCCGTCAAACCACTGTCTGGAAAACCACGGCTGGTGCAGATGCTTTGCTTTTCGGGCAGCCCACTGATGTCAATGCAGCTTTCACCCCGAAGTTCCTTCCATGTCCTTGAACCTGTTAACTGATTGTCAAGATTTTTCGCAAATAAAACGACCGGAATCTATCCAATAAAACTTGCTATTGTATATTATGAAGCGGAAAGAAACGCTGCAAATGTAGTAAAA
>UMFO01047711.1_pt1 | contig 10736 bp, 10 predicted proteins | sample 1965051 | NCBI WGS metagenome assembly UMFO01 (sample SAMEA4836050, study PRJEB28245) | human gut metagenome | biome: gut microbiome; material: fecal sample | place: Denmark | collected 2008
CCTTTCCGCCGGGCAGCTCGTCGTCGGGCAGGTGTGGGACGAGGCGCTCGCGGACGTCATCGCCCCCGGCGACCGCATCCTCTCGCTCGACGGGCACCCCTGGGACGGCGACGTCTGCCGATTCCTGCTCGACCCCGACCCGCTGGACGGTACGGTGTGCGGGATCGGGACGGCCTCCGGGCAGCATGTTGTCCTAACGATTGAAACCATGAAATAATGCACGTACTGGAATACCTGCACCGCAATGTCAAGACCGTCGCCATGCCGACGGCCATGGTGGCCGGGGCGTTGCTTTGCCGCCCCGTGGCCGCCCTCGAGGGGTGGACGCACCAGATGATTACACCCTCGCTGATTTTCCTGATGCTCTTCTTTACGTTCTGCCGCGTCAAGCCCCGGCAGATGAAGCCTTCGATGCTGCACCTGTGGCTGCTGCTGTTTCAGGTTGTGGTGAGCGTGGCGGTCTATTTCCTGCTGCTGCCGCTGAATCCCATCGTGGCACAGGGGGCGATGATCTGTGTGCTGGCGCCCGTGGCGATGGCCGCGGTGGTGATCGCCGGGATGCTCGGGGCCAATGTCCCGACGATGGCTACATACAGCCTCGTGTGCAACATGGTGATCGCGCTCGTGGCACCCGTCGTCCTGTCGCTGGCCGGGACGGGGGCATGCTCCTTCACGCAGATACTGGCGCGTATCGCGCCGCTGCTCATCATGCCCTTCGCGGCTGCGCAGTTCTGCCGTTTCGTACTGCCCGGAGCGGCGAAATGGATCGGGGATCACAGTCAGATTTCATTTTACATGTGGCTCGTGTCGCTGGTGGTGATCATCGGCCGTACGACGGCCTTTATCCTCGATTTGCACGATGCTTCGCCCGCGACCGAACTGTGGCTGGCATTCGCGGCGCTGGTGATCTGCCTGGTGCAGTTCAAGGTGGGGCGCACGCTGGGACGCCGCTACGGCGACGCCCCGGCGGGCGGGCAGTCGCTCGGACAGAAAAACACGGTGCTGGCCGTATGGATGTCGCAGTCGTTCCTCGACCCGATCTCCTCGATCGCCCCGACGGCATATATTGTGTGGCAGAATTTCGTGAACTCGTATCAGTTGTGGAAAAAGGATAAAGAAAGTCGAATAAATTGATTATAAATAACTAATAATCAATATTTTATATTTATATACTCTCTTTTCTCTTGTTTTCGCGATTTTCCTGTTTTAGCCGATAAATGCCTTTGTTTTGTTACTATTTTGTTACTCAAAAGGCGCGAAGTAACAAAACAAATCGCTATATTTGTCGTTGTAACGAAAACGGAATTAGGGTATGGTGAAGACGAAGCAAACGGTCAAGTTAAAAGCCCCGGTGCAAATCCGGTTCAAGCAGCTTGCCAACGGCAACCAATCTATCTACTTGGATTATTATACGGGCGATGTTATCCGTAAGGAGAACTATGTAGGTGGTAAGCGGAAATACGAGTTCCTGAAACTATACCTTATTCCGGAGCGGACGCGGGAGGATAAAGCGAAAAACGAAGCGACGCTTGCCCTCGCCCAAGCGATCCAGAGTAAGCGCATCGTGGAGATACAGAACGACGCGCACGGATTCCAGAACACGAACAAGTCCAAAGTAAATCTGCTCGACTATCTGGAGGGCATCGGAAAACAATCAGCCGAGCGGGGGAGCGGGAACTATGCGCGAACGGTGCTGAATACCGTCCGTGCATTGAAGTTGTTTCGGGGTGATTATATCGCGTTTCGCGATGTCGATAAACAGTTTCTTTCGGAGTTTACCGACTTCCTGCGGCAGATGCCCAAGGCCAGCAAATACGGGGTACGGAAAACCGGAGGCGTGCTGGGGAATAATTCGGTCGTTTCCTATTACGGCACGTTGCGCACGGCAATCAACCGTGCCTACAAAGAGGGTATTATTACGGTCAACCCCACAAAGGAGTTTGATTTTGCAGATAAAGTGCGGCAAGAGCCGAGCCGCCGGGAATACCTGACTATCGAGGAGTTGAAGTTGCTGATAGCCATCCCGTGTCGGCACGAGATCATTAAACAAGCCTTTCTGTTTAGTTGCCTGTGCGGGTTGCGGGTGAGCGACATTCGGAAATTGACATGGAGCGACTTGCAGCAGAGCGGCGGGCGTGTGCGCATCGAGATCAAAATGCAGAAAACGAAAGAGCCGCTTTACCTGCCGATCTCCGACGAAGCGTTGAAGTGGCTGCCGGAACGCGGCGAAGCGAAGGACAGCGATATAATCTTTCCGTTGACGCACGAAGGGACGGTAAACGACACATTGCAACATTGGGCAAAGGTCGCCGGAATCACCAAACATATCTCGTTCCATGTGGCGCGACACACTCACGCGACGATGCTGCTTACTTTAGGCGCAGATTTATATACGGTCAGTAAATTACTTGGGCATAAGAATATTGCGACCACTCAAATTTATGCCAAGATCGTCGATAAGAAGAAAGAGGAGGCGATCGGGCTGATTCCAAATCTGACAGATTAAACTTGTATATGCAACGTGCGGATATGTATTCGCACGTTTTTCTTTTTTCATCCGTTTTAGTATCTTTATAGACGGATTAAATCATAAAGACTATGGACGGCATGGAGCTTAAACCGAAATTCGACGGATTGCAGGAACTTTTCAATCGCTGTATCAATCATGCTTTTCGGGTGCTGACGGATCGTATAACGGCGAAATCCGCCTACCTCGACTGCGAGCAGATGCGGGAGTTGGAAAAGCTGGAATACATCCGTACTGCCGACGAGCTGGCGCAGTTGTATCTGCGTTATTCCGTACTGTCCAACATCCGGAATTTCTACTCCGATCCTGCGTTTCTCTGGAACAGCAGTCTCTTCGAGGAGTTGAACTCCGGTGAAAAGAAAAAATACCTTGCGTTTTCGGTCGTGTCATTCGACTACTCCCGCTATGAGCAGGCTAATACGGTTTACGATGCAGAGTTGCCCTATTTCTCTGCGGTTGTGAAAGCCGTCGTTTTGGAGCGTTATGCCGCTTACCTGCAAGACCGGAAATCGAAAGTAGCCGCGCAAAAGGAGCCGAAAGAGGTTGTGATGACCACGAAAGCCGTACTGCCTATCGCGGAAACGGATAATCCGTTCGATTCGACTTTGAACGACGAGCAGATCGCGTTTCTGGTCGAGGGCATCAACGATGTCAAGATGTTCAACGTGCCGCTGACGCCCGATGACCTGACAGCGATCTTTGCGGGCAAGCCCCATGCAATCGTGCGGTCGAACAACAACCGCCTTGTCGCTTTCTTTTTTGCCGGATTGAGCGACCGGGGTTTGATAACCCCGAACTGGCAATCCGTGATCGCCAACTACAAACTCTTTCTCTCCAAAGACCGAAGCCGTGATAAATACATCAATCAAAGTGATTTATCAACTGCAACCAACTATATCCGCGATATAGGTGCAGAGGGAAAATACGCAACCATCGAAAGGTATCTCAAGCAAGTGAAAAAACTTTGAGAATAGGTTGATACCTCAAAGATAGGTTAATCCGCTATCAAGTTTCGCAGCCCTACATTTGCCCCCGTAACTGTTACAAGCACACGGAGGGTCGACACTCCATTTGTTTAATTTTAATCTTCTGAATATATGGAGAAAAGTATTGAAATGCGGGTTGCGGAACTCGAAAATTTGGTGTTGCATACGAAAAACGTGCTGAGCTTCGAGGAGGCGAGCCGTTTTCTGAATTTATCCAAAAGCTACCTTTACAAATTGACATCGGGCAACCTGATCCCTCACTATAAGCCGCAGGGGAAGATGCTCTATTTCGAGAAAACGGAATTGGAGACATGGTTGCGCCAAAATCCTGTCAAGACACGGGCGCAGACGGAAGCGGAAGCGCAGAAATATGTTCTCGCACGTCCCGCGAGGAAGTAACGATGGAAGCGCAGCACAAAGTTCCGGCGGAAACGACCGCTTCATGGCGCGATGCCCGGTTGCTTGTGACGGACGTGTTCGAGGCTCCGCCCGTGATCCTGCGTGTGGGCGATTCGATTGTGGGGACGCTGGGTAATTTCAGCGCATCGACCGGCAAGGCAAAGAGCAAAAAGACGTTCAACGTCTGCGCGATTGTGGCGGCAGCTATGAAGGGCAGCACGGTATTGAATTATTCGGCCTCTTTGCCGCCGGAGAAGTGCGGAATCCTCTATATAGATACCGAACAGAGCAAGTTTCATTGCAAGCGGGTATTAAGCCGAATTTTGCGCCTTGCGGGGCTTTCTGCCGACGTGCATCCGGCGGGCTTGGAGTTTCTATGCCTGCGGGGTTTTGCGACCAAAGACCGGCTGAAGAAGATCGAGGAGGCTATCTATGAAATCGACGGCCTTGGACTGGTCGTGATCGACGGCATCCGCGATCTGGCGCACGACATCAACAGCCCCGGCGAATCGACCGACCTCATCACGAAACTGATGCAATGGACGGACGAGCGCAAAATCCATATCCATACCGTCCTGCACCTGAACAAAGGCGACGACAACACGCGCGGCCATCTGGGAACGGAACTCAATAACAAAGCCGAAACCGTCCTGCAAGTTACAAAGGACGATTTCGATCGGGATATAAGTTTCGTCGCGGCGATGCACATTCGGGATTTGGATTTCGAGCCGTTTGCTTTTCGCATCAACGACGATGCGTTGCCGGAGTTGGTCGAGAACTACCAACCTCGGCAGTCGGGCGCGGCCAAAAGTTTCGACTATGCCGAGGTCTGCGAGGCCAAACACCGCGAGGCGTTGCAACTTCTGTTTTCCGAAGCTGACCGGGTTTCTTATTCATCGCTTATTGGGAAGCTCCAAAACAGCTATGCCGCCATCGGCCATTCGTTCGGTATCAACAAGGCGAAGCAGCTGAAAGTCTTTCTGGAGAACAAGCGGATGATCGTCAAAGAGGAGAGATTCTACCGCTATAATCCCGATTTCCACTATTGACCCTTTCGGGCGGTTTAGTCCAGGACGGGGGTATATATTATTAAACCATTCTAAACCGGTACGGCGGGTTAAACCCCGAACCGTACCGATTAAACCGAGTGAAAAGAAAAAGATTATGGACGCAAAAACAATCAATAAGTTTCCGATAAGGAAATACCTTGCCGGACGGGGCATCCATCCGGCAAAAGACAGAGGTTATTACGGGTTGTATCACTCTCCGTTGCGGGAGGATCGCAATCCGAGTATGAAAGTGGATTATGACAAAAATCTGTGGATCGACTATGGTGCAGGCGAGGGTGGGACGCTGATCGACCTCGTGATGCGCATGGAATGGTGCGATGCAGGGACGGCCATGCGGCTGTTGGAGCAACAGATCGGAGGCGCAACTACTTTCTCTTTTCAAGAGGATTGTCCGGCATTACCGGAACGTACACCCTCGATTATTGTCGAAGACGTGCTGCCGCTGGAAATTCCAGCGTTGCTCTCTTATCTCATGGGGCGAGGCATCGACCTCGATACGGCGCGGTTGCATTGCTCGGAGGTGCATTATCGTGTGGCGGATAAGCCCTATTTTGCCGTCGGATTCCGCAACGATACCGGAGGATGGGAACTGCGCAACCGCTATTTCAAGGGCTGTACGTCGAAGGCTCCGTCGACCCGGAACGGCGGTTATCCGACATGCCTCGTATTCGAGGGTATTATAGACTTCTTGTCGTACCTGACGCTCAAACACGCCCCGAATCCTTCGCACAATATTGTCGTGCTGAACTCCGTGACGAACCTCTCGAAAGCCGCGCCGTTCATCGCCTCGCACGAGCAGGTCTATGCCTACCTCGACAACGACGATGCTGGGCGTAAGGCGACCGCCGAACTGAAACCGGTTTGCCGGAATCAGTCCGACCAATCCGTTCACTATCGTCCGCACAACGATTTGAACGATTACCTGCGAAGTCGCTGGCCCGTGAAAGAATACAAACGGTCGCGTGGTCGCAAGTTATAACGTCGCCCGGATTGTCGCCGGCACAGTCGCCCACAGATCGGCCGCTCCGCGCCCGCGGCTTTTCCTCACGAAAAAGCCATAGCCTATTAGGGCTTTTTCCGAGCCGCATCACTTCGTGCTGCTGAAAAAGTCTCAATAGGCCAAAGGGGACGCCCCTTTGGAAACCCCTTGCGACCGTTCCGGCCGCCGACCGCTTATGCGGTCGAAGATCCGACGACCACATTATCAATCGCTAAAACTACCGCTGAATATGGGATATGTTGTATTGCACATAGATAAAGCTCCGGGCAACGAGGCCGCGATGACCGCCCACATTGCCCGAACGCACATGCCGCCGAACGCCGTGCCGGAGCTGACTTACCTGAATGAAGAACTGGTCGAATTTCCGGAGGGCGTGGCCGACCGCACGGAAGCGATCAACTACCGCCTCGACCATGCGGGTTTGACCCGCAAGATCGGAACGAACCAAGTCCGCGCCATCCGCATTATGCTGACCGGATCGCACGACGATATGAAACGTATCGCCGCCGAAGGACGGATCAAGGAGTGGTGCGCCGATAATCTCGATTGGCTTCGAAAAACCTACGGCGAAGATAATGTCGTGTCAGCCGTATTGCATCTGGACGAATCGACCCCGCATATTCATGCGTCCGTCGTGCCGATCGTGACGGGTGAGCGGCGCAAAGTCCGTGAGAAGAAAACCGACGAGCCGGGCAAACGAAAATACCGCAAGAAATCGACTGCGCGACCTCGCCTGTGCGCCGACGACGTGATGACACGCGTCAAGCTCAAGGGGTATCAGGACAGTTATGCCGAAGCAATGGCGAAATACGGATTGCAACGCGGTATCGACGGTTCGGAAGCCCGGCATGTCACCACCCAAGAGTTTTACCGCAATGCCATTGCCCAGCAGCAGGGGTTGCAGGACAATATCGGTGAATTGCTCCGTATCGAGGCGGAGAAACGGGAAGCCATTGAACGTGCTTCCAAACAAGAGCAGGTAACCCGCGATGAACTGACCAAAACCGAAGCCGAGTTAAAAGTGGTGAAAGGTGAGTTAAAAACCGAGCGACTGAAGAACTCTGCCGCCGAGGTCGGCACGACCATTATCGACGGTATCGGAGCAATGATAGGCACGTCGAAAGTCAAGCGGCAAGAGCAACAAATTGCCGAACTTCACGGGCAGATCGGAGAACTGAAACGAGAAAACATTGCTCTACAAAAAGAGATCGAAACCCAAAAATCCACGCTTGAACGGATAAAGGATGAATCAGAGAAAGTTATGCAAGGCTTGCGCAGCGAGATCGCCCACTTGCACGAACTGATGCCGGAGTTAAAAGGATTGATACAGGTAGAGAAGATATGCCAAGCGGTGGGATTCGGCGCGGAAATGACAACGCGGATTGTGCGCGGGGAATCCGTTGGGTTCAAAGGCTCGCTTTATTCGCCGGAACATAAAAAGTGGCTGCATACCGATCATTCGACGGCTAAGACTGAAAACGCCCCGCAGGATAAAGCGCGTATGCGCCTGACAGTGGACGGGATTGACGTGTTCGGTTGGCTCAAACGAAAATACGAGGAACAATACCCCCGTCCGCAGGTCAAAGAACCACTGCGACAACCTATCCGCAGAGGGATAAAACGTTAAACGGGAAAAAGAGGGCATCAGGAATTGTGACGTTCCCGAAGCCCTCTTTCTTTCGGTAGGCGGATTATTGCTGTTCGCTTAACTCCTTATAGAGTTCGAGCCTTAATCCGGCATAATTTTCGATAATTCCGGCTGCTTTCTGAACGCGATCCATGTGCAGTTCCAACTCCTGCGGTGACATGTAGAACTCGGCGCAATAAGGTGTTTTCATCAATACCTCCTTCAGCCGAGGCAGGGTGAATATGTTTTCGATGTGATTGTCGTCGAATATCAGCATCAATTTCGTGGAAAGTGTCCGCATCCGGTCGTGCATCACCACCGGATCGTGGATGTCGAACTCCATACCGTGGTAGACATAGTAGAGCGTGTGGTAGAAATAGACCACGGCCTGCGCTGTGAACTGCGCCGCCAGCCGCACGTTGCGGCCTTCGACAAAGGCATCCTGCGCCTGTTCCAAAAGGTCATAACCGAGCATGCGGAACGTGTCGAAATGAAATTTGGCGTCGGCATAGGCTTTGGCGAAATTGGCCGGATGTTTCGGACGACGGAAATGGTAGTGATCGTTGCAGTAGAGTAGTTTGCCCTCGGCGCGGGCAAAATAAAGGAACGGCGTCCAATTCGATTCGATATAGTTCAACGGCAGGATATAGAGATTGATGTAGGTAATTTTCCGGTGGCGGTACGGCATTTTGTAGCGCAGGATGCGTTTTGCCCGCATCCAATCGTATTCGGGTGTTTCGCGCACGACCATCAATAAGTCATAGGCCGTAGCATCGCTGTGGCGTGTCCCGCCGACCAACTTTCCGAATAGTAGGATGTATTCCGGGTCGAAATAGCCGTCAGTTAGGTGTTGGACGATCTGCGCGGCTTCGGTAGGGTCGTAAAGGAGTTCGGCAGGCTGATCGGGTTGTTGCTGCGACGCCGATTCGGTGGGTTCCGAATTGGGAATGGGTTGCGGTTCGGGCTGTGTGGTTACGGTAGTTTCGTGAACTATGGTTTGCGCAGGCTGTTCCTGCGCGGGGTTTTGATTCGTTTCCATGTTGTTGATTGTTTGAAATTTGACATAATGAGGGCTATCCTTATCGTACGCAAGGGCACAACAAAGAGAATAGCGAGTTGATTAGCAATTACTTGCTAATCCGGCGGATGAAAATAGAAACGAATCGAGAGGTTGCACAGCGGGAACCGCCTGCGGCTGGCCTTACGGCTTGTCTGTACCGGAGTACTGACGTGGTGTATCGTTCGCATATAAACACAAAAATGGGTAACGCAGCTGCGAACGATACACCCTCTATTGCTAAAGATTGTAAAGTGCCACTCGCGGGATTGCTCCCCAATGGCTCTGCGTTACCCGTTGTTAAAATTGCGGCATTACTTCACAATCAGGAACTACAATAGAATATGTTGGTATATCGTTCGCAGGGGCAAAGATAGGAAGATTTTCTTTAATATGCACTATATCTACTTTTTTCTCTTGAATCAATATAGTGTAATAAGCCCAATAAATTGTTGTTTTAGATTAGGTGCTAGGAATTTATAAAATTAAGTCGTAATTTTAAAAGAAAAAATGGCAGATAATAAAAAGATATGTTTTGTAATTATGGGGTTCGGCAAGAAGACTGATTTCCGCAATGAACGAACACTGGATTTAGATAAAACATATGAGAATATTATAGAGCCTGCTGTTTGTGCATGTGGCTTTGAATGTATACGTGCCGATGCAATAAAAGAATCTGGGCTGATTGACCGAAGTATGTATGCATTGCTTTTAATGGCTGATCTAGTAATCGCAGATATTACAACTTATAATCCGAATGCATTGTATGAGTTAGGTATTAGGCATGCCGCAAGACCATTCACGACTATTATTTTGAAAGACAATTATAAAGATGAGAAAATTCCGTTTGATTTAGACCATGAAAGGATTTTTATGTACAAACATTTAGGTGATGACATAGGAGCTTCTGAATCGAGACGGTGTATTGGTGAACTTCGAGAATTAATCAATAAAGTTATAACAACTCCATATGCTGATAGCCCATTATATGGATTCTGGAATGGGGTTCAACCATTGTCGATTCCGGAACAAGAATATGAACAACTACTCAAACGCTTGATTTCTAAAAATGATTCATTGCAAGATTTTGCAGAACAAGCGAAAAATCATATGGCAAAAAAGGAGTTTATAGCCGCAGCTGAATTATGGCATAAAGCGTCGCTTGCAGCTCCCAATGAAGTCTATTATCTACAACAAGAAGCATTATGCGTCTACAAATCTAAATCCCCTGATCCGGTATATGCATTATACGAAGCTCTGTCTATCATAAACAAGGATCAATCAATGGATATTGAGACATTATCCATCCGGGCGGCAATTTATAAAAACTTATTTAAACTAACAGAGGTTTTAGACCATCTTGATCAAGCAATAGATTTATACAATAAAGCATATGTGTTAAGTGGTAATTATTATCCCGGAGAGAATTATGCTATCTGCCTATTGATTAAAGGACAAGCCGATCGAGAGAATAAGAATCATTATAATTGGCAGGCATCAGAGGTTTGCGAGAACATAATTAGTGAATGGGATAGCACCAATAAAGGTACCGAGAAACGCTCTGACAGAAAGTGGATTTATGCGACTCTAGCTAATTGCTACCGGCTTCTAAATAATGTCCCTCAATCTATAAAATATGAAGATGAATTTAAACATCAACATCCCGATGAATGGGAACTGGAAACATACTATACTACAAGAAAATTTATAGAGGACTGTAAATCATTATCAATGAAATAGCATTTAAAAACTAGAAAAATCATGGCAAAAACTTACAATGTATTTATCAGTCACTCATGGGATCATGTAGCAGATTTAAAATCCCTAAAGAGACTGCTTGAAAGCAGAGGTTATTTTAAGGTTGAGTTTCAAGAGAAGACACCCGACAATCCGATTGATTCGGCGAATTCGGCCTACATCAAAACAGTATTAAGGCGTTGTATTGAAAACTCAGACGTCGTGTTGGCTTTGGCTGGGGTATATGCAAGCCATAGCGGATGGATGGTGTGGGAATTAAATGAAGCATCATCTAAAGGAGTTCCAATTATTGGCATTGTCCCTTGGGGGCAG
>UMFO01001513.1_pt1 | contig 10696 bp, 8 predicted proteins | sample 1965051 | NCBI WGS metagenome assembly UMFO01 (sample SAMEA4836050, study PRJEB28245) | human gut metagenome | biome: gut microbiome; material: fecal sample | place: Denmark | collected 2008
TCTAAACAAGAATTCTTAACTCACATCATGGGCCGCAGAGAAACTAAAAAACGCATGGGCGATCTCTTCAACGATGTCATGCTCGAAGACAGTGCCGATCTGATCGCGGGCGTGGACGAGGCGGGCCGCGGCCCTCTTGCCGGTCCCGTGGTGGCCGCCGCCGTCATCCTTGATCCGATGCGCCCGATTGCGGGCCTGCGCGACAGCAAGAAACTCTCCGAAGAAGCCCGCGAAGCGCTGGCACCGCTCATCAAGGAAAGAGCGCTTGACTGGTCGGTGGCGCACGCCACGGTCGAGGAAATCGATGAACTCAACATTCTGCAGGCCACGATGCTCGCGATGAAACGAGCCGTGATGGGCCTTACTGTGCGGCCCAATCTGGTGCTCGTCGACGGCAACCGCGTGCCGCACATTGACATTGCGGTGAACGCAATCGTCGGAGGCGACGACAAGGTGGCTGCCATTTCCGCGGCGTCGATCATCGCGAAGACTACGCGTGACCAGTGGCTTGTGGAGCTCGACAAGGAGCATCCCGAATACGGCTTTGCCAAGCACAAGGGGTACGGCACCCCTGAACATTTGGCTGCACTCGAAAAATACGGTCCTTTGCCGGCTCATCGCAAGACCTTTGCACCTGTGAAAAAAGTGATCGAAATGCGAAAGGGAAAAGAAGGCGAGCTCGAATTAACTTAACCCAATGACCGTTAAGCGCAAAAAGCAAAAATTCGACACGAGGCCAGAAATCTTGATAGATGCTCTTTATTGCAGAAGACAAAAAGAGGGCGGCACTTTCGGAGAAATTCTTCGATAGGTGCCGCCCAAATTGCAGGAGCGTATTTTTGTCAGATCAGACGTCCGGCCTTCTTGTTAGAGATATTGCAGAACGCGAGTAAGCGTACGAACGCGGTTTTCGATCGTGTCCACGCGCAGGTATTCGCGTTCGGAATGGAAACCGGCACCGGCGGGAGCCACGCCGTCAATGACGGGCACGCCGACCTGAGCGATGCGGTTGGCGTCGGAGCCGCCGCCGGCATCGACCCAAATGGCTTCGTAGCCTTCTTCCTTGGCAGCACGATTGACCATTTCAACGAGTTCCTTGGTGGCGTCCGTGCAGGGCATGGCCGGCGACTTGGAAACGCGCGTGGCTTCAACGGTGATGCCGTCGCCCCAATTCTGCTTGGCCAGAGCTTCGATGCCTTCGTCGATTTCGCGGCCGTCTTCGTCGTTCCAGCAGCGGGTGTCGATCTTAAGGGTGCACTTTTCCGGAACCGTGTTGCAGACCGTACCGCCTTCAATAACGCCGACCGTCACGCTCGTACCCTTGCCTTCGAGGTCCTGAAGGTTGGTGATGGCGATCGTGAGGTGAGCGGCAGCCAGAACCGCGCTGCGGCCATCCTGCGGGTTGTTGCCGGCATGAGCGGCCACACCGTGCACGACCACGTTCCAAACGGAGCGACCCTTGCGGGAGCGAACGAAGGCACCTGTGGCACGGCCTGGCTCGCAAACGATGGCGCGCTTGCACTTGGAAGCCATCTGCTGGAGCCATTCGCGGGAGGAAAGCGAACTGATTTCTTCGTCGGGGTTGTAGCACACAGCGATGGCCAGACGATCAAGGTCTTCCTTGCGGGCGTTCTTGAGAGCGTGGAAGATCGCGATGACACCGGCCTTGCAGTCGGCGCAACCCGGCCCCGTCACCTTGCCGTCTTCAACCTTGAAGGGGCGTGCGGCGGCGGTACCGTCGGGAAACACGGTGTCGAGGTGAGCATTGAACATGATGTCGAACTTTTCGGCACCGGGCTTGTTCGTCGCAAACAGACCCTTGCCGGCCTTCGGGCCGAGGTCCACAAGTTCCGTCGCAAAACCGATGGAGTCGAAGTGGCGCTTCATGATGTTGGCCACCTTGGTGACGCCTTCGCAGTTGGCGCTGCCGCAGTCGAGATTGACAACTTCGGCGAGGTCTTGGAGGTAAGTCTCGAGCATTTGGTTTGTCCTTAAAAAATGTCCCTTTCCCGGGAGGTGTATCGGATAGGGACAATTCTTCAGGATTGAGCTCGAACTCGCCTTGTACCTTGGTTCAAGACGATGCGATTTCTCCGATGGCAGCCAAATATTTATGCGCTTCCAGAGCCGAGCGCACGCCAAGCTTCTTGCAGGCGTTGGCTCGATGGATCTTCACCGTGTGTTCCTGGATGCCCAGGTCGATCGCGATCACCTTATTGAGTTTGTCGTCGGCAACCAAACGGATAATTTCCTTTTCACGCTGCGTGAGCGTCTCAAAGGCGCTGCGCATCATGTCGATACGAAATTTTTCTTTTCTCGTTTCTATGTTTTGATCCGACAACCGACGCACGGTCTGACGTAAACGTTCGGGTTCGACGGGTTTCTCGCAAAAGTCGCCCGCACCTTTTTGCAGTGCCATCACCGCCATGGAAATGTCGCCGTGGCCGGTGAGAAATACGATCGGCAGATCAATGCCGCGGCGCAACATTTCGTCCTGAAGTTCCAGTCCGTTCATATCGGGCATGCGCACGTCGAGAATCACGCAGCCTGGGGTACGAATATCGTCATTTTCCAGAAAGGCAGCGGCGCTCTCGTAAGCCACGGCTTCGATACCTGCCACGCGAAGCGTAAAGACGGTGGAATTGCGCACCGTTTCTTCGTCGTCGATGACGCGAGCCAGAGGCCGCAGAGCTCGGCTGCTCAGTTCTTCGGTCATGCGATTTTCTCCTCATGAGGTTGATCGGCGGCCGGAATGCAACGCGAGACGGACAAGCCGCCCGGCTGATTGCGGGTGAATTCCAGTCGGGCCGCGTGGCGTTCGGCAATGGTACGGCTGATCGACAGGCCCAGGCCGAGCCCTTCGATTTTTTCACTCGCCACGGGACGCGCAAGCGTACGGAACTGCTCGTCGGAAACGGCCGGACCGTTGTCTTGGACCTTGAGTCTCCAGAAAGCTGTCGTTGTGCTCGATTCGGAGGTCAGCGAAATATGAATCTCTCCCTTGCCGTCGGGGTTCTTTCGAATCGCCGAAAGGGCGTTTTTGAGGCAATTGACCACAAGGAGCTCAAGCTCCAAGGCGTCGCCCGAAACAAACGCTTCGGGCGGAAGCGATGAGAGGATGCGAACACCGGTGAGGTCGCTCCCTGATCGGAAGGAACCGAAGGCATGCTTGACGATGTCGCACAGATCCACCGATTGATGTGCCTTCTCACGGTTCTTCGCATAGGCCCGCACGCGATCGACGATGCTTGCCACGCGCTCGGCCTGCTTGGTGATTTCACGGGTAGCCTCGTCAATCACCGGATCCTTGCCGCGGCCGCCCAAGTAAAGAGACAAGCCGTCGGCGTAATTGATGAGGCTTGCCACCGGTTGGCGCAATTCGTGCGCGATCATGCTCGAAATTTCCGAGACAAAACCCGCACGCTCCAACTGCGAGAGTCTTTCGCGGTCAATGCGGGCAGTCTTTTCAAGTTCCGACTTTTCATCGATCACTTCCACGAGCTTTTTGGTGCGGCGCGCCACGGTGCGGCTCACGGCAAAGCTGTAGAGCACGGCGGCAGCCAGAAGAAGCACGCCGATCAAAAGCGCATACTTGTAGCGATCGATCATCACGCTCGAGCCGGTCATTCGGACGGTCGGACTATAGCCCAGGCGCTCGACCAGATGGCGAGTTTCGCTCAAATTGGCACCGACGGTCCACCCGTAGCCCGACTCGCTCATCGGCATGGAAAGGAGCGCCGCGGAAAGTCTGCGCTTGATGTCGGGTGACAAGGAGGCCTGAGCCGCAAAGATGAGATCGGGATAGAGATCGGTCGAGCGCTGACAAGCAAAGGTGTCTTCGGGTTTCTTGCCCACCACCTTGATCGTATTGGGCGCCACCAGCCCTCGGGCCACCAGGCTTTCGAATTCGCAGGTGCGCAGAATACCGAAGTCGACTTCCTTATTGAGTACGGCCTCGACGATGGGCATGCCGGACTTGTCCTTGAAATAGGCCTTGCCGAAGTAGTTTTTCGGATACTGCGTAATGTTGGAGATTTCCCCCAGAGCAACGATCCAGCCCGCAAAGGACTGGGGACTTAAGGCAGCAACTCGTTTGGAGCGCAGGTCAGACGTACTCGTGATTCTCGCGTCGTCGGCGCGCGCAATGAAAACCGCGCCCATGGCCTTGCCCGGATCTTGCGACTGAGGAGACTTGCGCACGGCCAAAGCCGTGGCGCCGGAGGTTTCAAGGTAGGTGTATAGGCCGCTTGTGACCACAAAGAGGTCAACCTCGTGCTTAACTGCGGCGACGGTCAGATCGAATTCGGACAGTGGCACGACTTGAAACGCATACTCGGGCATCGCGTTTTTGAGGCGCTCGATCGTGACGTCCATCAAGTCAGTGCGGAATGTGAACAGCGGCGAATAGTACACGCCCACGCGAAGCGTTGCAGGCTGCCGGGCAGGCTTGCGCGCTTCGGACGAGGCTTGCTGATAGTCGGCGGCATCCTCGACGTCTTCAGCGGTTTGGGCAAACGACGGAGAAACGAAGCCCATGATAAGGGCGCAGACCAAGGCCGAAGCCCCGGGCAAGACCTTGCGCAGGCGGTTTCTCAGAAGCAAGCCGTGTTGTGTTTGGGCCATCGGTATCTTTTCCCGAGAGATCGACAAATTTTGATTGTACCAATACGTAAAAGACAGGCTGCACGCCCGGGGACGAACGCACAGCCTGTCTAACAGGAGGAGAATGATTGGAAATTAATTGAGCAGAATCGTGGTCACCACCATCACGATCAAGCCGCCGATCATCGGAATTGCCGTACGGCGAATGAGCGCGAACGGACTGATGCCCGAGCAACCCGCCACAGCGACCACCACGGCGGTAATCGGGGACATGTTGCGGGCCATGCCGGTCGAGAGCTGCATCGGCATGAGAAGCAGGATGGTCGAGACGCCGAACTGCTGAGCAAAGTCAGGCATCAGCGGCGAGAAGGCGTAGAACGGAGCATTGCCCGAACCCATCACGACGGAAGCAATCGAAATGAAGGTCACGACGACGATCATGATGGCATAGGCGGGCAGGCCCATGTTCTTGGTGACGTCAATCAGATAATCGATGGTACCCGTGGCGATCAGGCCCTTAGCAAAGAGTTCGCCGGCAACGATCAGGGTGATCACGGTCGCGAACTGACGGCCCATCGTGTTGAAGAAGTCCATGGCGGTCGTGAGCACTTCCTTGGCGGGCTTGCGGATAAGTTCGCAAATCAGGGCCACCGTAAAGGAGATGAACATGGCCGTCGGAACATCAAGCTTGATGCTCGAGATCACGAAGCGGTTGAACACGAAGAGCATGATGAGCGGCAGCATCGGCAGGAAACCGTACCAGGCCGGCGCGCCCTTGCTGTCGAGGTCGTTTTGCTTGGCGACGGTTTCATCGATTTCGTTGGCCTTTTCACCGTCCTTGGCGTCAAAGTACTTCTGGGAGAAGTAATGCAGCACGGCCACGGCAATCGTGGTCACGATACCGACCGGAAGCTGGTATTCGATGAAGTATGTCATCGTATCCATGCCGGCCACCTGAGCGGCGTAGTTGGCAGCGCCCGATGTCGGACCCATGTCAAGGCAGGACACCGTGATGATCAGGGCGGCGGCGGAAAGTCGGGAGACGCCGAGGCGCACGAGCACCGGATACATCGTCACCATCAAGAGCATGGACAGACCCGAAGCGCTCGGAATGAACAAGTCAGCCACGGCACCTACGACGTAACTCAGAGCGAGCACGAGATAGGGGGACTTGAAGACGCGCAGCGGACGGGAGATGTAATCGGCCATCAGAGCGCTTGCGCCGATCTTGGCCATGTAGGTGGAATAGCCCGAGGCGGCCATGATCAACAGACCGATGCCGGCCACTCGGGAGCTCATCAGGGAGGTGATACATTTAAAGAGGTCAAAGCCCACGAAGCCCGTGCTCGAAACACCCTTGGGAAGAATCTGAGCACCGTTGGGAAGAAGCCCAAGCGCATCCATGGCCAGGGCACTGACCAACAAAACCAAGCCGCCGAAGAAGAGCACGAACTGGGCTTTCATCTTCTTGAGCAGAATCCAGACCACCAGGACGGTGACTGCAAGTGAAATTAAGACGCCGATCATTTTTTCGGAGTTCCTTTCGGTTGAATTTGCACACGTGTTTGTTATGTGGCGGACAACGCACCGGTGTTTCAGCAAGCGAAAAGTGCGAGTAGAAGTGCTTCTTTTCGCCGACGTGTCAAACCTGTGGATACATTGCCGCCGGTTTTACGGATGAAATTCTGAAGATCAGCGTCAACTTTCTCCTTGTACCTTGGTTCAATACCGCGCAAGGTCGCTTTTGAAAAAGCCGTTGCCATGACCGTCCGGCCCAAATTGCGCTATTGTCCGAAAGACAAGAAACGAGCCGGCCTCTCATTTAAATAAGAGAGGCTTTTCGACGAGCGAAAAGGAAAATTCAGATGCAGAAGATTCAATCCGTCGCCCTCATCGGCATGGGCGCTTTGGGCATTCTCTACGGCCACACCATGGCCCGGAAGATGAAAGAGGGGGCCGTAACGTTTTTGGTCGATGAGAAGCGCAAGCAGCGCTATCGCGCCGATCCCGCGACCTTCAACGGAGAACCTTGCCGATTTGCCTTTTGCGCGCCCGAGGACTACCCGGGCAAAGCCGAGCTTTTGATCTTCGGAGTCAAGGGCACGCAATTGAAGGAAGCGATCGAATCCGTGCGTCCCGTCGTGGGCCCTGAAACGATCATCGTGTCGCTTTTAAACGGCATCACCAGCGAAACCATTCTTGAGGAAGCCTTCCCGCAGGCCACCGTCCTTTATAGCGTCGCACAGGGCATGGCCGCAACGCGCGTGGGCACGCACGTCACCTGCAAGAATCCCGGTTTTCTCTTCATCGGGGTGCCCGCACGCCACGCCGATCGGCTGCCTGCCCTTAAAACCGTCGAGGCTTTCTTTGACTCCACGGGCGTCGTCTATCGCCACGAGGAAGACATTGAGCGCCGCATCTGGTGCAAGTGGATGTTCAACATCGGCGTCAACCAAACAATTGCCGTTGCCAAGGGCACCTTTGCCGACATCCAAAAGCCCGGCCCCGTGCGCGATCGCTACATTGCCGCGATGCGTGAGGTTGTCGCAGTAGCCGAAAAAGTCGGCGTGGACGTCACCGAGCACGATCTTGAGGAATACATCCGCATCGGCGACGGACTTGATCCGGAAGGGATGCCCAGTCTCAGACAAGACACCAAGGCTCACCGTCTGACCGAAGTCGACTTCTTCTCGGGCGCCTTGATTGAAAAGGCGAGGGCGGTCGGCGTTCCGGTGCCCGTCAACGAAGCGCTTAACCGAGAAATAAAAGCCATTGAAGCAAGCTGGAAAAACGTCGATGCTCCCGTTGTTGACATGCTCTGCGCACATACCTCCGTGCGCGACTACACAGACGAGCCGGTGTCGGAGGCCATGCGTCAGAAGATTCTTGATGCAGTCTTTGCCGCGTCAAGCTCGTGCTTCCTGCAGCTTGTCACCGTCATTCGCGTCACCGACCCCGAACTGCGCCGCGTGATGTATGAAGCAAGCGGCAATCAGCCGCAGGTTCTTTCCGCACCGGAATTCTGGGTCTTCTGCGCCGACTACCATCGTGACGCCAGGCTTTGCCCCAACGCAGATCTCGGCTGGACCGAGCAGTTCCTCACCTCAACGCTTGACGTTGGCATCTGCGTGCAAAACGCCATGGTGGCGCTCGAATCCCTGGGATTGGGAGGATGCTTCATCGGGGGATTACGTAACGACATCTCTAAGGCTGATCAAGCTTTGGGGTTGCCTCAAAACGTCTACCCGGTGCTTGGACTAGCCTTCGGCCATCCAGCCTTCAAAAACGAAGTCAAGCCGCGACTGCCTCAAACAATCACCGTGATGGAAAACCGCTACGTTGAGCCGAACGTGCAAGAGCTCATGGCATACGATGTCGTGACGGAAAACTATTTCGCCACACGAAGCCGCTCTCCGCGCAAGGATTCCTGGACCAAGGGCATCGGCGGCGTACTCGAGCGCGAACGCCGTCCGTTCGTCCTGGAATTCCTGCGCTCGAAAGGCTTTGCCGCAAAATAGAAGAGAAGAAAGAGACTTCTGAAAAATTCGCGCTATACTTGATTCCGACATTTGTCGGAAACGATGTTTCAATGTTGAAGTATGCCCAGACCCAGTCGTTGTCGTCGCGTTTGCTGTGAACCGCTCGTTCGTCTCTTTGCCCCGCAGGGGACGGAGGGGACTGAACCAGTCGTTCTGCTCGTTGAAGAGTACGAAGCGATTCGAATCGTCGACCTTGAAAAGCGCACCCACGATCAGTGCGCGCAGCAGATGCAGATCTCCCGCACGACGGCGACCGAAATCTACGAAAAGGCACGCTTCAAGATTGCCGACGCCATCGTCAACGGCAAGCCGCTTGTGATCGAAGGCGGCAACTATCGGATTTGTCAGGAATCAAGCTGCTGCGCGTGTCCCGGCCGTTGCCGGCGCAATACCGTCGCCCGAGCCGCCGCACAGGATAATCAAGGAGTCTCACATATGAAAATCGCGATGCCCGTCAAAAACGACGCCATCTTCCAGCACTTCGGCATGGCGCCCAACTTCAAGATCTATGTTGTACAAGACGGAGCCGTCATTTCGACCGAAACGATTGCCGCAGGCGGCCACGGTCACGCCGCTGTGGTGAACCTTCTCGTAAAGAACGCCGTTGACTGCGTGATCTGCGGCGGCCTCGGACCAGGCGCCGTGCAGTCTCTGGCACAGGCCAACATTCGGCTTTATGCCGGCAACGAAGGCGACTGTGATGCTGCCGTCGCCTCGCTCATCGCCGGCACGCTTGAAAACAACGTTGAAGCCGCCACAGCCGGCCGCGGCCACCATCACTGCCATGGTCATGGCCACGAAGAGGGTGGATGCGGCTGCCACGGACACCACGGCCATGCAGAAGAGGGCTGCGGCTGTCACGGTCACAAACAAGAGGGCGAATGCAGCTGCGGCGGTCACTGCGAATGCGGCAAAGAAGAATGCGACTGCCACGGAGAAGGCCATTGCGGATGCCACGGGCATGGACATGGTCACGGTCACTGCGGCTGCGGAAAACACTGATCGCTTCCTCTGACCATTTCAGGTCTCTCGATCTTCCTTAGACCTTCTGCTCGATGCAGGCTTGAGCAGAAGGTTTTTTCTGGCTCTTCACCTTCAGTGCTCCGCAACGAAATTGCGCTGGGAGAAAATGCTTAGTTTTGTAGGCTCTCTACAACACTTGTCAAATCGGCATGAAATAGGCCTTGACAGTGCTTGCCTCGGTCAAATTTCAACCGATAAGATCAGGCGCACTGCCCTTGGCAGAAACCAATCCCCTCTAATAAAAACATATCTCCACGGGAGACTCTGACAATGAAAAAGATCGCCATCGCTGTTGCAGCCGCCATGACGGCCGCTACCGCAAGCGCTATGGATTTCACGCTCTACGGTATCGTTGACACCGGTTTGGGCTACACCCACGTCAATACGCTTGACGAACCCACCGAAAACAGATTTGAAGAAATCAACGGCTACAACTCCGGTTCCCGCTTCGGCTTTAAGGGTACCGAAGACCTGGGCAACGGCTACTCTGTGTCCTTCGTGCTGGAAAACGGCTTTTCGTCCGATAGCGGTGCATTGGGACAGGGAGGCCGCATGTTCGGTCGTGAAGCTCAGCTCAAGTTCCATTCCCCCTATGGCACGTTGAGCTTCGGCCGTGCCGGTACGCTCATTTCCGGCGCCGGTACGCTGGATATCTGGGGCGTCAACGCCGACGTTCTGCCCGGCGGCTGGGACGGCATCTTCAATATCGGCAACTACCAGGGCAACGGCATGCGCCTGGACAACATGGTGACCTACCAGACCCCGACTGCCGCCGGCTTTACCGGCTATCTGCAGTATTCGTTTGCCAACGACACGGTTGAGGGCGATGACGATGACTCCCGCGCCAACGAACGCGGCAGCAACCGCTACTTTGCCGCAGGCTTGACATATAACAACGGTCCGCTGGGTGTTGTAGCCGTTTATGACTCCGTGATGTTCCGCCACTACAAAGATGGTGAATTGCAGGGCTCCAGTCAGCCAAATAATGAAAACCCGAACGTCGGCGACAGCCGCGTTTTGAGCATTGGCGGCCATTATGACTTCGGTGTGGCACGCGTCACGGCGTTCGGTCAGTACGTCAAGGGATCCCGCACCGGTTTCGGTGACGGCCTCGGCTACAGCGCCATTTTCTGGTTCAACGATACCGACGAAGACAACAATGAGAGTTATTACTATGACGCCGACGGCTACAACTTCCACCTCGGCGCTCAGTTCCCGTTGCCCTGCGGTCGCTTGTATGCCGGTGCTTACTACGGCTACCTCGAAGCCAATGATGATCCACTAAATGCGGAAGCCAAAAACTGGAACGTGTTCCTGGCTCACGAGTACGATCTCTCCAAGCGCACGATCATCTATTCCGGCATCGGTTATAAGCAGCTGAAGGTTGAAAACGACACTGAAAAACTGGATGAAGTCAAGGCCACCCAGGTCATCGTCGGTCTGCGTCACATCTTCTAATCGGAACGCTTACATAAGCTAGCCGATTGAAAGGCCAGTCCCGTCGGCTCACGGAGTCGGCGGGATTTTTATTA
>UMFO01021609.1_pt1 | contig 10663 bp, 16 predicted proteins | sample 1965051 | NCBI WGS metagenome assembly UMFO01 (sample SAMEA4836050, study PRJEB28245) | human gut metagenome | biome: gut microbiome; material: fecal sample | place: Denmark | collected 2008
TTCCCTTATCTCCCGGATTAAAGAAAGGATATCATCCTGGTTTGCTTCATGTAATGGATCACCACCGGAAAAAGTAATTCCATCAATGTAATCCTGATCAAGCTGTTCAAAAATCTCTTTCTTTTCTGCTTCACCAAATGGCAAGCCGCCATTGGGGTCCCACGTACATGGATTTTGACAATTTTTACAGCCATGGCTGCAGCCCGCTACCCATAAAACAACGCGGAGTCCATCCCCGTTTAACATGTCGTCCTTAGTAATATTGTGGTATCTCATGATTTTCCTTCTTTCTTTTCAAACCTTACTACATTCCGGTACTTCTGCCAGAATGTGCAACCTTTCCGTTTCTGGAAAGGATTTTATTTTTAAATAGAACAGAGACCGCAGTTGGATAAATAATATCCCACGGTTTATACAATGATAAGAAATCAGTCAATGTTGTTTGTTTACTCATTTTTATTCTCCTTTTTTGTATATTTTCCTTACCATTTCAATATGTAAGAAAAGGAAAGAAAACAAAAAAAGAGAACCAGTCGTGAAACCGGTCCTCCATAAAAATTAGCAAACAATTACGGTATCTGTATCTCTGCAATATTTATATACAGAGTCCGAAAGGACTTCACATGCATCAACCTGTGTGCGATTAATTTCATATACCATATTTTTTAAATACTCAAAAAACTTTAACCATATATTCTCTTTCTCCTTTAATCAATATCATTAAACACCACAGGAATTCTTTCTTTTAATTCCTGCAACAATGGAATTGTTACTTCTCTCATCTGAGGATGTGCCGTTGCCGGTACCCGCAGTTTAAAGAAGTTTCTCCATTCCCTGTAATTTGCCGTTATGGTGATATCCGTTTTTGTACTGTTTGGCAGGACACTTCTTGCAATCTGCGGGGTAGCACCAAGTTCAAGCATTCTCATATAATGCTTTTCTGCATCTTCCATGGCTTTCGTCCATTCGTCAAGAATCAAGGCGATTTCTGAAGATCCCATATTCTTCATTTTGTTATCTAACTTAATTCCTGGGGCAATGTCGATAAATGTGCATTCTGAACCGAATTTTTCCTTGGAATAGTTCACGTATCGTGTGCTTTCCTGTGCAAAAGAAGCAATTCTATGACGGACCAGTTCATGACTGACACCACGGTCAACTGTGAACATTACGGAAAGAGTTGAATGTTCAAGCATGGCTTCATGGCCATTTTTGATAAGCATGGCTACGAATTTTTTTGCACTTTCTCCATCTGGGGTAATCAGATCTTCGGATTTATAGCAGACACGGCCGATCTGCTCAATCATCTGCAATTCTTTAATACCGCCTTCTGAAATTTCTGTAAGGATTTTAAAATCTTCTTTAATTTTTCTCATCGTATTTCCTTTCTTTATACATTGGGTTCTCCTTTTGTTCATAAGTTTCAATTACATTTTTAATATGTGCGATTGTGTAAGAAAACAAAAAAATATAAATAGCTAAGTAGAAAACCCGTCCAAGCTTATTCACGCGTGTGAGGATCATCCGAATCAGCTATTTCCAATTCTTAGAGAACAAAAAAAGACACCATTATGGCATCTTTTTTAGAAAATTAGTTTCCATAAATGAAATTGACAATTTCCATAGGCGTTGCAACTTGGACTCCTAATTGAGCAACCATTTCAAGATTTTGCCAATAATCATCAATAAAAAGGATGTTTTCAGGAGAAAGATTCTTTGCTATGATTAAGCCTTGAATTATTTTAGCTTTCCCTTCAAAGCTTCCTGTGCAATAATCATTCAACCGAATACCATATTTTTGTAACACCCACATCCTTTTTAACGTACTCGAAATTGAAAAACTGACAGCCGATATAAGACCTTGTTCCATGTCTTTGTTAGCGCAAATATTCATAAATTTTTCCATTGCTTTGTTTGGTTCGCAGCCAATTTTGTCCCACCATCCGATATCTTGGTTTACCATTGCGGCAGCATAATCTGTATCATTACGCAAGCCATGTTTTTCATGTATACACAAGGTATCATCAAAATCGTATAATACAATTTTCGCTTTTTCTAAATTAATCATAAAATGTTTTGTCTCCTTCTTTGTTTTAATATTTTACATATATAGTTCTTCCGCACACAAATTTGTGGAGTCTCGCTTTTTACTTAGCTATTTATAATATTTTGTTTTTTTAATTTCTTTTATTTCTTTACACAAATTCTACTTTAACTTCTCCATCTTGTGCGGTAATGGTTAATGTGCCAAACGTTTCTGGAACCGGATCATTATAGTTAAAGTCCTTTAATAACCATGATAATGAGACATAATTGCTACCATCGAAAACTAATACTTCTCCATTATCTATCTTTGCAAATATTTCATTATCTTTTTTATTTCCTAATTTTCTTTTCCATTCGCTTAATAAATATAGTGATTCACCATATGCAGTTCGACTCATTAGATCATATTCAGAAAATGAAAAGCTTTTAACAGCCAATAACATAAGTATTAAATATGCTGCAAATTTGCCTAGTCCTTCTAATATGAAGGAGCATATAATAAATAAGGCTAAAAGAAATACACTGGCTATTATACATCTGATTATATATTTCTTTTCTTCGTTGTCTTCTTTTTTTAATATATCCATATATTCTACACTATTGTAATTAATAACAAGTTTCATATTATTACTTTTCTCCTTTTTTAATATTCATGTATTATTAATATGTACGATTGAAGAAAAAACGAAAAAGAACTGGCTTTTGTTTCCAGTTCTTTCTATTCTTTTATAAATTTTTAGATGTATTTTCTAAAAGGTTATCTGCAAAAGCATCACTAACTTCTGCTGTTACAGTATCCTTTTGCACTTTTTCCGGTCTGCTTTTCTTTATGTTTTCTTCATACCCTATTTCCATTAATTCACTTCCACAAAATGGGCATCTCCTGATTTTATCGGCGTTAGGTATTGAAGCTTCATTGTCAGGATATGTCTGGCATGTAACCCTGCAAATACTTCCTTGTTTATATTTAATACACTTTTTTGAATCCATTTCTTTTAATTCTTCATAGTCTTTTAGGATTGTTGCGATATTGTACCGAAGTTTAGACTGCATCTCAAAAAGTATATTATCTATTTTTTCTCTGATTTCGTCACTGTCTATATACTTTTTTAAATACAGTTCTTTTCTGATCTCTTTGATTTCATCAGCTACTTTTGTTATTTTTTCAGCATACATTTTATTTATTCTCCTTTTTAATTCGGCATTAACCAAAAATTTCCTTTAATGATTTGTACTTTTTCCATGCTTCTTCAATGTCAAAAAATAATTTATCCGTAGTATTTTCGCATTCTTTAAAGCATTTTTCGTGAATGAAAACATTAGGAATATATTTATAATTATTGATGACTAATAAGGCTTTACCATCTTTAATCTGTTCATTACAACAGAAGCATCTATGTGGATTGAATTTTCTGATTCCATTACCATCACATTCTCTCAAATGAACCAAGCTATCTTTATATTTGATGATTTTTACATTACTCATGATTTATTTTATTCTCCTTATCTTTTAAAAATGTTGCACGATTCTTTAATTAGACTTATATCATGTCCAGTTGCCAAAACCGTGTCCCAGTGTTTCTTTTTGGCTTCATTGATATTTTCTATTTTATCATCTATATATAAAATATCTTTCCCGATACATTTTGTTACGTCTTCAATAATATCTAGTATCCTTTTATCTGGCTTTTGCAAGCCAATTTCATATGTAAAAAATAGATAATCAATATTTTTTATATCCAATCGTTTCTTTAACAACTCCAGGTCCATTTCACAAAGACTGGATAAAATTCCAATTGAAATTGTAGAATCGTGAACTAATTTATTAAACAAAGAAACAGTATCTTCGAACCAAGGGACTTTATAATAATGTTTTAAATAACAATCCTTGAATTCTTTTACACTATGATTACAATTAGATTTTCTTAAATATTCCTCAATTAATGAGGAAAGTCTATCTCCATTTGTTGTCCAAAAGTCATTATCCGAAAAAATTTTTGCTAATATTTCCGGATGTCCAGGATTCAATTCTGAAATAATATCTTTTCTTGCCTTAAAAATATCATACTGTTCAGAATCACTATTTAGTAACACGTTTCCCCAGTCAAATAAAATTATTTTTTTCATATCTTTCTCTATACCTTTCCTACTGATAAGAACACCAATCATCTATGATTTTATTCATTTTTTTTGTTATTTCCTTTTCATCTTCCCATCCAAGATTTTTTAACCATGTTGCAGCTTCTTCTTGTGTTACAAACCAATCATCAGGATCACATGGATAACAAGCCTTAGCACTTTTTCCGGGTAAATCAGCGATACCATAATACGAAACGATGTCTACAGCAAATCTTTCTAATCCGACTTTCCCTGCAACTTCGGTTATTGTCGGCTTACTTGAAAGTGATTCATACCCTTCTTTACCAGTGCAACTACTTATATCATCGATATTGGAAATGTGATCTTCAAGATCAATGTTGCATATTCCGGCAAAATATAGCCCATTGTCATCACAAGGCGATAACTGAATTACTTCGTAATAATTTCTTAAAGACGGATATTTTTTACATGTCTCATCATCATATTCTTTTCTAACCAGGTATCCCCCATGCTCTATGAAATTGACATCACCGTAGTTTTTCCATTCATTTTCCATTTTCTTTTTCTCCTGTTCTTTGTGGATTAACATTTACAAATCCAATATGTCTGATAAAGGCAAAAAATAAAAAAAAAGACCAGAAATAATTCCCGGTCTTTTCGTTTCCTATATTTCACTGGCTGATGGATATAAACATATGGCATGCCTATTGCTGTTGCAAAAATAGCTTGTTTTATTTTTGTGTTTCTTACCTTTCTTTGCTGGCTATTCAGTACAGTCTGACCGGCAGCTTTATTGCTTAATCTTACTGCAATTGTATGCAATATCACATGAGGATGCTGATTTTTTCACATTACATGTGGCTGAGATTCGTACCATCACCAGTTTACTATCCAAGTTTCCTTTTCTTTTGTATACCCATAATTATCAAAAAAATTTGATATCATGCTTTGTTTTTCAAGGACACTTTTTTCATATTCGGGAAACTGTGATTTAAGGATATTTTGTCTTTCGATAGCCTGTTTATAATCTTTTTCTGCCTGTTCATTATACTGTTTTAAACATTCTTTTTTATAGTCTACTTCTTTTTTTACTCTATCTTTCCATAAAAAAGGTGCAAACAATGTATAGAAAATTGTATTACTTATTTTATTGAAAATTGTATTCTTAGTTTTCCAACACTTTCTAATATTCTTTTTCCACTTTTTAAAAGTTATATTATCTAAATCTTCCCAAAATTCATCCAGTTCTTTTTCTTTGAACTCTTTTATCGGAGCCATATATTCATTATACTGGTTGATGGCACTATCACAGATAATATATGTTTTATCGTGGATATTAAAAGTTATGATTACTGAGGTTTCCCTTGCATGTTTCCCAAACTGTAAATATTTAAAATTAACATCGAAGGTCTTCCATGACCTACTGGAAATCTTACAATGTTTAAATTCTGGGAGTCCTTCCAAATAGGAGCAAAGTATATCTTTGACTGTTTTTCCATCTATTGTAATCGTATCTAAATTTGGAGTCTTTTTTACTGAACCATCAAGTATTTTTAAACTATTTTCTGGATGACTCTGTAATGATTCCATAAATAATACATTCTGTTTTGCTTCTTCTAACGTCTGTTCCATACTAATCCTCTTTTCTGCGCACGTCCTTTGCGCATATCAAGTTTGTGTCAAGTATACGCAGACACAAATCTTGTGTGTGAAAAACTACCATATATAGTTTTTCACATTAATACTCCTGTTCTATTTCTTCTTTATTCTTTTTTATCTCCAGTCCGTCAATTTTAACAATACCTTCATCAAGCAGCCAGTTCATTCTTCCAAGTAATTTTTCCTGAATTTCTAAATCTGCTAAATTATCAATATCAGATGGTCTATAAAAAGTGTTGAATTTATAACTGCACATCCCTTCATATGTAGATACTGAGAATCTTGTCTTACCTGCATAAGCTGGGGCATTTTCGTCATAGAATCCAATCCAATAATCATTCATGGAATCATATAAGCCTTTTCCTGCGCCATCAGTTAAACACCATGCATGGATTACATCATTTCTCCAAAATGGGTTTTCCTGTAAACGGTTTCTATCTATCACCACCATTTTTCTAATGTCGGATGGTTTTAAATTATATTTATTTGGGACTTTTGGCTTTCGCATATTTTTTTCTTTCTTATATTGTGAAAGTATTTGCCGCTTCGTTTAATACTTTGCTCAATTTTAATAATTGTTTTGTGTCTTCCTGACAATCTGCAATCGTTTTTGATAATGTTTCCATACTGGCGGATGTTTCTTCCGTAGATGCTGCATTTTCTTCTGATACGGCAGCCAACTGGTCAACAACATCTGATAATGCTGCTTTTTGGTTTTCTAATGATTTTATCTGGGCCATAATGGACTGCTGTATTTCAGAAATTTTATTGATTTCTTTCTGCAAATCATTAAACGTGATAACGACATTATCTATTGTCTCTTTTTGGTCGGACATATCATTATTTACACCCTGCATCCTTGATACGTTTTCTTCTGAGTTTGTCGTCAATTCCTGTACAATGTTCCCGACAATTTTTGCGTTGCTATTCGACTCTTCTGATAACTTTCTGATTTCTTCTGCTACGACCGCAAAACCTTTCCCATTTTCTCCTGCATGGGCTGCTTCTATAGAAGCATTTAAAGATAAAAGATTTGTCTGGGTAGCAATATCCTGAATCATTTGAATGGCTTCCTAGATCTTCTTTACAGAATTATTTGTCATTGTTGTACACTCCGTAACCGACTGAATATCAGATACAATTCGATTGTTTTCTGTTGAAAGCTTTGTCAATACATCAACTGATTCCTTGGAAAAATTATGCATGTTGGAAATGGCGTTATCCAATACATTTACATCTTTAGTGTTCTGCTCAATCACATTTGCCATGCTCTCTACCTGTGTATTGGCTGCAACGGCTTCGTTTGCCTGTTGTGTACTGCCTTGGGCAATTTCTTCCACTGCAATATTAATATTATGGATTCCATCGGTGACATTATTGAATCTTTCAGTAAAATTAGCACTGTGGCTGCTCAATTCATTTGACTGGATTACCAGATTCCCGATAATTTCCCTTAATTTCTGCTGTAAAATGATAACGGAATTATTGATTAATGTGATTTCGTCATTAGATTCCTTAACTTCCCCGTCTTCCTGCGTCAAATCCCCGCTTGTAATTGTTTTTACCTTTCCCATTGCCACATTTAATCTTTTTGCCATATGGGAGACAATGAACGATGCAATAGAAATACTGATTATAAACGTCACAAGGGATATGCCAAGTTCGGCCAATATAATGGCGTTGATAAATTTATTGACATCATCCTTCGGTTTACCTGCAAATATCATCCCATTTTCAGTTGGTTTGTAATATCCATAATAAGATACGCCATTAACAGTAACATCTGTGTCAAAATATGTTTCTTTTTTATTCAATACCGTATCTATTACTTCATCACTGGCTTTTGTCCCTACTGCACCAGCAATTGAGCTTTCCGTTCGTGTGTCCCCCTCAAAAATTGTAATATCGATGTCTTCGTCTTCATCCCTTAAATAATTGACATTGTCTGTATACCCTTCTATTGCAATCTTTAAGGTTTCCTCAATCCTTATTTTAGTCTCGTCTATCGTTATTTTTAAATTTGAAACACTGGTTATAACCGCCAAAAACAGTAAAGAAACTAATTCCACTAATACTAATTTATGTTTCATTTTCATATTATTTTTCTCCTTTATAAATAGCTAGTCGGAAAGCCCACTACTTTAGGTGGTGGGCAGTTCACACCCATTTAATACTGCACACATTTCCGGCTGTCCATTTTGCTTTGCAATATCATATGGTGTTTCGCCGGTATTTGACCGTGAATTAATATATTGAGCTGCTTCGTCATAGGACAAAAGCTCGCACATAAAATCAGTCCTGTCCGTGGCAGCCACAAAGTGTAATATCGAATATCCGCCATATTGTTCATCAAGAGTTTCATTCCGCCAGTTTATACCATGAGAAATTAATATTTTAACTTCGCGTTCTATAATTTCCTGCTTATCAATATTGACTCTTGGATAGTGACTCATTAATGCAATTATGGGCGGTTTAACCATATGTTTTTCAAAGTCAGCCCCTTTTTCGATAAAAAGAATAAAAGCATCTTCATCCGTATAAGAATTGCCTAAAAAGATTTCAAATGGGTATTCTTGGTTGTATCCGGCATAATTGGGGTCTGCACCATTTATAAGCAGGTATTTTACCATTTCATGGTTTTTTGCCTTGCAGGCTGTATATAACAAGGAGCCCCCGTTTATTTCATTCTGGGAAAGGATACTTGCTGCCACTGAATTTTGGGCTTGGTTAATGTCATATCCATTGTTGATCATCTGAATTGCCTCTTGGTTTCTTCCACTGGCTATCAGCGCATTAATCTTTGTATTTTCATGATTTCGGCCACAGCCTATTAACGAAAATACAAATAATGATATGATAGCTACGTTAATTTTTCTTCCCACTCCTCCCATCCCCCCCCCCTTTTGTGTCATTGGACCGGGGAGCATATCCAAATAAGCAGGTTTACAAAGCCACAAAGCATGATGAGGATGGTCATTGCGAACAATACCCAAAATGCTGTATCCCTGTCAGGGAAAAGGGTATTTGTCACAATTACCAAAAGTATCGAAGTTACAATTTGGACTATTCCCGCTATTTTTCTTGTGTCCCTTGGCACGATGCTGCTAGAATGTTTTGTGCAGGCAAAAGCTGTGAAACCACCATTTAAGACAACATAAACAATTATGATAAATAGTATGTATTTCATATTTTATTTTCCCTTTCCTATCTTTTTAGTTTTTCTACAATTTTTTCAACCTGTTCTTCGGAAGTGACTGGAAGAGTGATTTGTTCCACAAAATCATCTATCCCCTTATTATAGGACTGTACCCTGATATTGCATTCTTCACCGGCATAATCACGAATACAATCATCATGGAAGCAACAGTTTTTACATACAAGTAACATTTCTCTCACCTCTTTCTCCTTTTTTTGTCCTTGTTTTTCTTACACTTTTAATATGTCTGATGTTTTGAAAAAATAAAAAACCGGAGGGTCAGTCCGGTCTTTCTGAAACTTTATGAATGATGGTATCTATGTCGCCAATTCCAACAAATACGGGGGCTATCCAACGCAATGAAAGAACCGTTCTTCCAGGTCCTGTCCAGTAGTGGTGCCAGTGTGCTTTTCTGACATATGGCCTAATTGGTTGTGTTGAAATATTTTTTCGTTTTGCAGCATGCTCTTTTTGTTCTGTTTCTTTCTTTATTTTCCTAATGGCATTTCCATAACGTATGCCACAATCAAATTTTCGAATTTCTGAAAATTTATTCTTAGGTGTTGTGAATGGCCTATATGTTATTTTCGTTATTTCATTTTCCTGAATATCAGCATTTTCTGAGCAAAGATATATGATTGCATTTAGTACAAACATAGAAAATTCCTGCATATCTTTATGAACCAGATCTGTAATAACATCTTGTTCTCTATCTATAATGAATTCTCCATTTTGATTTAGCGGAATCATTAAGATATCCATCAGCATATCAGTGCCTAACCTCATAAAAATGATATTATAGCCATTATTCTCACTAGGAATGACATGCACAAAAGATCCATGGTTATGTGATGCAAAAATCCCATCCTCGGCAAATTCTATATAGAAACATCTGTATGGCAGCCTGTCCAATATCCTGACCGGAATATGGATTATGTCAGTATCAGCAAGAGAAAGTTCCAGTTCAGCATCAAATTTATATACCTGTTTATATTTTCCCCATTCGTTTGTCACGAAAAATGGATATACTATATCGGCCATATAATGGCTATCTGATGATACATCAGCAATATGGTACATATCATATATTTTCTTTTTATTCCGTACAAAGTAGCTATTAAACTTTGTAAATGTTCCTGCATATTCTGGATTCATAAAATTACCAAAATACATAAAATTGCAAATCTCATCTGATTCTTCAAAACCTTCTTGGAACAATTGTCTTAAATTTGGCGCTTTTGAAAGAACATCAATATTATAATTTTTACATACTAGCAAAGGCAAATACATATTTTTATTCTCCTTTTTATTTTTTCTGTGTTATTAATATGTCTGAATGGAGAAAAAAACAAAAAACCGGATATTGCTACCCGGTTTACACATCTTATTTATTTCTCTTATAATCTTGTACCAAATTTCCACAACATAAAGGTAATTCAGCTTTTGCAGCTACATCTACGACTACTTTTAATCCGCAGCTTTCTACTTTTTCTTTGATTTTGTTCATATTTTCCCAATTCCATTGAATAGCATCCTCAAGGCCATGTTCTTTGGTTGCTGTTGTGGTATTTAATGGCGTAATCTTTACACAGAATACATTTGAATCAAGACCATATAACTTATCTAGTACAGCATTAAATAAATAACTAGTCAAATATCATG
>UMFO01039901.1_pt1 | contig 10659 bp, 14 predicted proteins | sample 1965051 | NCBI WGS metagenome assembly UMFO01 (sample SAMEA4836050, study PRJEB28245) | human gut metagenome | biome: gut microbiome; material: fecal sample | place: Denmark | collected 2008
AATATATAGCGGGGGTGTTCGGATTTTAAATGTTCAGCTAGGAAGAAATGAAGTTCATCAATAAGCTGAAAAACCAATGGGGCATATGATTTTTTTATTTTCTTCCAGCTTTCAACATATTAGTGGTATGAAAATATATACAAAAAAAGGAGATCCATATATGGCAAAGTTAGAAATTGGTAAAAAGTACAAGAACCCTGACCCACATGCAGGTGAGACAACCACAAGGACATGTGGCCCATTCAGCAGGAAAATATATATCCCTAAGTGGTTTCATGTCCTTAAAGATAATGGCCCGTTGGCTGGCCTTGAAGTTCATTCGTATGAAGCAGCAGATGACCTTGGGAATACCACCACAATCGATGAAAACGATAATCTGGAACCGATGGACTAAAAAAAATAATCGAAAATGCATAAAGAGAACTCAAAGGATAACGGAAAGGGCTGCAAAAGGGAATAAAATTGGGAATCCACTTTTTTATTCTATTTTTGCAGTGTAAATGAAAATAAGCGAACCAGAAAATCATGTTTTTAAAGAGCCTAGTTTTTTAAGGCTTTTTTTTATTTCCTTTGTCCATGATACATATTGAAAAAAAATAAAAAAGAAGGAGAAACAGGCAGGGCTTTGGCAGCATGGAATTCCAGGCAGGGAAGCAAACCCATGCCAGCCAAGGAGAAAGAGGGATGAAAATGATCACAAGGAAATTAAACCGGGAGCAATTGACAGAATTAAAGCGGAATTATTATTCACAGCTTGCCAACGAATGCCTTTTTGCGGATGCCATGGGTACCGACAGTGATGGGCCATCATATGACATGCTGGAAAGGATCAACGAATACGTGCCAGATGAAATGATCCTTGAAGAATATGATGACACATTTGCGGAAAAACTGATAGCCATACCCTGATTAAGGCAGGCGATACAAGGCCCCTGCGGCATTAGGCTATACAAGGCAGACAGTTGAAGAACTTAGATCATATATCTAGGTTCTTTTTTTTGTTTTCTCTTTCTTTCTTACATATTAGAAAAGTAAAGGAAATTGGAAACGAAAGGAGAACAAAAAAATGAGGATCACAGAATACAACGTGCGTTTAAATGAGGACAAAATTCCCATTCTTTTAAAAGAAAGTGCAACAAACTACTCAAATGCCAAAGAACTAAATGATGATGAAAAAATAGCAAACATGATGAAAGATGTTTTTGATGCAGGTAAAATGCCGGAAGAACATTTCTGGATACTGGCTTTGGACATGAAATTCCACCCTATTGGGGTCTTTGAAGTGTCCCGCGGCTCCTTGGATGAATGTATTTTACACCCAAGGGAAATCTTCCTCCGCCTATGCTTATGCAATGCGAAACACTTTATAGCGATCCATAATCATCGGGGAAATACATCTCCATCTAAGGATGATATTTTATTAACAAAGCGGTTAAAAGAATGCGGCAAATTAATGGGTATAGCGTTGATAGACCATATTATCATCGGTGACGATCATTTTTCATTCGCACATAACAACATGCTTGAAGATTAGCAGAAAGAGAGAAACAATGAAATACGTATGGGATGTAAACAAACAAAAATTTGAAAAAGCTGAAGAATCCAATTACAGCATAATTGATGCCTTGTATTTTATGAAATCGGTAACATCACTAACGCCACAGCAAATTTTCAAAAGAAGAAAAAAAGTGAAAAAGTCAATCGATCTTATTTATTCCTCAGCGGATGCAATATTATTGGATATTAATCAACAGTTCGGAAATAATTCTCCGCAAGAAGATAAGAAACAGAATATCGATACTCCTATAGATTTTACCATATCCATGCTAAAGGAATCCGAAAGTTCCATTCCTGACGGAGATGTAAAAAAAGAATTAGATAAAATATACAGGATGCTTGAAGATACTAATTCAATCATGTCAGAGAAGAAGATACAGCCATATGGATTAGGAACATTAGAATTCAGGATAGAAACGCTTGGTAAAATATTACGTGATTATGGTTACCTGCTAAAGCACAAAGAATATATCAGTAATGGGAAAAGATATGAAGCCAATATAAATACCGTCAAGGTTCTGTTAATGGAGCATCTAACACTAACACAGGATGCGCTTATAAAATTTAATGGAGATATGCTTCAAAATGACCTTACAAATTTGGAAACCGAATTACGTTCGCTTTTAATTTCCCTTGATGGGAAAACAGAATATTATAGCAGAAAAAGAAAGGAAAACCCTTTATGAATACAGTTTCGATGACATTAGCAGTCTGTTTTTTGATTTTCGGCAGCATTCTTCTTATATCAGCTTTTACAGAATTTGCGTATAAACTGTTATTGCAAAAAAAAATAAGAAAGAAACAACAAAAATTACAATTGCAGATCAAAGAAATACGCCAAAAAATCAATGATTCCACCGTTTTAACAAACGGTGATATTGCGCAGGAATTTTATACGTTACAAAAAATCTATGATGACATGCGCGAAGCATTAATAAATCTGAAGAAAGGGCATTAAAATGATTACAGCAAAGAGTTATTTTTCCGGTGCCGGTGGGATGGATCTAGGCTTAACGGAAGCAGGTATAGATGTCGTGGAACATTTCGAAATTGATAAAAAATGTTGTGATACCTTAAGGAAAAATCTTAATGGGAAAGTAAACGAATGTGATGTGTCAAAAATTACCGTCCTCGACCAGCAGGATGCAGACGTGTATGTGGGGACTTTCCCATGCACACACTATTCAACGATTGCCGACATCCACGGCACAAGGACGGGTGACGACCTGTTCCTGCATTTTTTCAGGCATATTGCCCTTGCAAGGCCGGAAATGTACATAGTGGAAAATGTCCCAGGGATGAAGAAATTCAGGGTTGTCATGGAAGCACTGACGAAACTGCCGGAATACTATGTACGTGTCGAATGCCCAGTGAATGCAAACATGTGGCTGCCGCAGGAAAGGAAACGCCTTATCCTTATTGGCAGCAAAAAGCCCTTCAGTGACATCGCGTATCCTGATGCAGAGCCCATTAGGCTGAAAGACATCGTGGAAAAAGATGCGGATGTGAATATTCCTGATTATGCATTAGCAAGGCTTAATGGGAAATACCGGGACAAGCCAATCATTTCCGACCCGGATGCAGGTGACATTGCGCCAACCTGCGTAGCCCATTACGCAAAGGATGTAAGCACAAGGATGGTAAGGGACAGTAACCGTATAAGGCCTTATACTGTAAGGGAGTATGCGAGGCTCCAAGGTTTCCCGGACTGGTATCAGTTTTCAGGGACAGACAGGGATGCGTACCGGCAGATAGGGAATGCAGTGGCAGTCCCAATGGGAAGATGGATTGGAAGCCAGATACAGAAATATTTTAAAAAATAAAGAGGAAAAAAATGCAAAATTCATGTGATACAATAAAAATTATTCCAAATGCAGAATTAGACAGAGTATTTACAGAATCAGACAGCGCAGGTGCTGAAATGGATCATACATTTTTATGTTTTGAAGATGTTTATAAGGAGATATTAAAGCATTGTTCTAAAGATACAACCATCATTGATTTTGGGTGCGCCTATATGCCACAGGCTTTTTGGTTCACGAACTGCAAACAATATATCGGCGTAGATTTGCCTATGGGCAATGATGTCCGGTTCAAAACTGCAAACAGCAGCATATACGTCATGGCAGGACAAAAGTTTTTGGAAACTATTTATCCGGCTTTAAATTTGGATCAGGAAAATGTCATAGCAATATGTTCTTATGTCCCAGATGAAGGATTGCAGAAAATGGTATCTGAAACTTTTAAGATTCTAAGTGGGAATTCTCGGTAATTCAATTGCCGAGATGAAAACGCCACGGATAACCCCTGATAAAATTTTATTAACTTAGGAAGGAGATCCGATATATGGTCAAACGCAAAAACACTGACGTTGACACAATTGCTTATAAGTTCCGTATTTATCCAGACAGGGAACAGAGAACCATGCTCGCCAAAACCTTTGGCTGTACCAGATATCTCTGGAACAGAATGTTAGCCGACCATACTGATTTATATAAAATCATTGGGGAAGTCCCGGATAATACTCCGGCAGATTATAAAACACTGGATGAATGTATCTGGTTAAATGAAGTAGACTCCATAGCACTTGCTAATGTCCAGCTCGCACAACAGCAGGCGTTTGAAATGTTTTACAAAAAGAAATCCGGTTACCCGGTATTCCATAAAAAACATGCCAGGCAGTCTTATACTACGAACTGGACAAATGGCAATATTAAGCTATCCACTGACAGTATTAAACTGCCTAAAATCAGCGCGCCTATAAAAATGAAACAACACTGTAAGATCAAGGCGGGCGGTAAATTAAAATCGGTCACTGTCAGCATGGATACAAACGGACATTACTTTATTTCAATCCTGTTTGCTTATCCCCAAAATACATTTGTGAAAGAACCTGCATATCAGCCAAACCCTGAAACAATTGGGCTGGATATGCAGCTAAATTCTTTATATGTGGACCATAATGGAAATTCAGCACATATGCCTGATTTTTACAGACATATGGAAATGAAACTTGCAAAGGAACAGGCGAAATTATCCCATATGACTAAGAAATCCCATAATTACAAAAAACAACTGCGTAAGATCAATAAGCTGCACATGAAAATCAAATGTCAGCGTATGGATTTTTTACGCAAGGAAGCTCATAAATTAGCTTCTACATATGACGTTATCTGCATAGAAGACCTTGACTTAAAAGATATGGCTTCACGGGATAATTATGAAACTTCCGGCAACGGCAAAAAAATAAGGCATGGTAAATCTGTACATTCTATAGGTTATGGAATGTTCATACAGTTTCTTACCTGGGACTGCCAGAAAACAGGGCACGTACTGATAAAAGCAGACAGATATTTTGCTTCTACACAAATCTGCAGTCACTGTGGTCACCAGCAGGAAATGGATATTTCAGACAGGATATACATCTGTCAGGCCTGTCATCATACTATGGACAGAGATCAGAACTCTGCGGTGAATATCAGGACAGAAGGTTTACGTCTGTACCATGAACAAAATAAAACAGCCTAGTGTAAACTAAGTTGTAATACAGAACCGACTGCTTCGGTCGGGGATAGGTCCTAACTTACGCATTATAGCAAAACTATATATAAGACGTATTGCAGACAAAAATGTGGCTGTAAGCTCGCTCTGACTACAGAGGATTACTGCCGCAAGCCCGGTAATTCAATTACTGGGTAAGGTTGACATATCACCATGTACAATACTGTGACGAGATCATTTCCAGTAACTTGCCAGAAAAAAGAAAAATATATCCGGATAAATCTTTAAAAGGTATCTGTTGTCTTTTAGGAAATGGCGAAGTGATAAAATCTGATTACATTGATTGCGCTGGATTGGGCATCGTTTATTTCGAAAATGTCATAAATACAGGTCATTTTGTGATTCATTGGTGGAAAGATGATAGCAATGGTTCCGGATATAATTTTTGGGAAAGTATGAAGGGAGATAAAAAATGAAATCTATGCAGGCATACGCAAATGAGTACCAGACAAAACACAGGAAACAGGGAACTGTATCCGATATCAATGAATATAGGTTCAAGTTCACGGAATTCCCCAAAGACAAACTCCATAATCCCAAATACTGCTATGTGTACCTCAGTTATTTTTGTTGGGATTAGTACAAAAACCTGTACCAGTTCCAGTATAACGGAAAATTGTGGGTATGTAGCGAATACGCATTCAAACCATCAGAAGGAAAAGAATAACAGTGAGGCTGCTTGTATCATTATACAGGCAGTTTTTTGTTTGTGCCAAAATGCATAAATTTTCAGAAAACATAATGACAATAAAACAAAAACGTATTAAAATAAAAAAGGAAAGGGGGATGTCAATACAATGGCAACACAAGTCACTTATTCATTATCGCCTGCGGAAACCATAATCATGGAATTTATATGGGGAAATAACTGTCATGCCAGGACTTACGAAATCATGAATTATCTTGTACAGGATAAAGGGATAAAATGGGAACGGCAAACACTGAACACCGTATTAATCCGGCTGAGCAATAAAGGGATTATCGAAAGGAAAAGGGGGACCATAGAAGCAAAATATACCAAGGAGGGGCTGCTGCATATTGCCTGCGAAGATTTTGTTGATACAAAATTTAACGGCAAAATATCAGATGCCATAAAGGCATACTGCATGAATGGAAAAATACCAGAAAAAGAAGCCGAAGAAATTATAAATACAGTCCAATCACTAATCTAAACATTTAAGCTGCCTGACGTACAGGCAGCTTTTATATTACATGATGGGATCAAAAGGCACAGCTAATGGATCCTTCCGCGAATCAGCACAAATTGCATGATCTTATTTCATATAATTCGCCTTCCTTTCTGAGAAATTTTTGTCTTCTAATAATAATGATACGGTCGGATCTGGGATTTTTCGCATGAAAAGGCAGCATTTCTAAGAAAAAAAATAAATCATACATATTAAATACAAAAGAAGAAAGCGAAAGGAAAAACAAAAAATGAAAGAGAAATTGATTCAGTTTATAAATGATTACCAGGAATGGAAATTGCATGATGCAGACCCCGGGAAAATATATGAAAAAGGTGATTGCAAATACATGGTGTTTTATGGATTGGGCAGAAGTATGGTAGCAGTAATATTTTTTGGTGCAGCGTTATTCTATATGCTGGCACTCTGAGAGAGGTGGTTCGCAGATGAGGAAAGGACAGAAAAAAATAATCCAAAATGCCGTCAAAAATAACTACCGGCAACCATATATTGACATGTTATCAGACGAAACACGGACAATTGAAGAGTTATCTTTGTTGTATACAATATTACGTAACAAACAGGCAAGGGATATAAACAGACAAGAAATCGATATGTTTTTATCCTTTATCCAAGGTTTGTCTGAAGGGCAGAAACAGACGGCTTGCAGCATTATAGGTTTTAGCAATATAGAATTTGGCGAAATATTGAAAATAGTAAAAAGAGAAAAAGAAAGAGATGCCATAAGAATTATGCAGACCATAGAGGTATGGGCTAATTTGCAGAAGTTTTCATATGAAGAAGTTAAACGCCTGTATGATATTGACAGCGAAAATATATATAGGGTTTCCAGTTATTTAGACGAGGAAGGAGATTATTCCTTTAATGAATGCGAAAAAATATTGCAGCTAACTGCAAAATTAGGCTCATTTAATTCAACGAAAACCATATGTTCATATGTCAAAAATGATATAACATACGAAATGTTGAAAGATAATGATTTTAATTACGAAAAAATATGTTTGCAAAAAGCAAAAGAATATCTACCAGAAACAATGAGCATAATCCTGCCTATTGCAAAGGATAGTAATTCAGCTTATGTGTATGAACCTACAATAATGGAACAGCTTGATAATATTTTCCCATATATGAATACTGGGATGACTCTTTCACTTAAAGGTAAGCCTTATTGGTTTTCATACAGCTTATCTTTGACCGGAATATCTTTAAAAGTAAAGCATGCCAGTTTTTATGAAATGGAAATCCGCGAAGATATCAATCACAATAAAAATAAGCTCATAAGGACTCCATTAGAAAATAAAGGAACAGAATATTTGTTTATGTTCGATGGTGGAGTTTATGTTAAGGCAGCTGAAAAATGGATACCTGCAACCATTAAAAATTTTGCTTATGAAATCAACACACGTAATAACGAAATCTTATCCCAAACAATTAAAGAATACATAGATACCTGCATCATGTCTAAAAAATATATATGGGAAGATTTAAAAAAATATTTATACAATAATCTTTTATACAACAATATTCCACCTATTGCAGCAAATGAAGTAAATAAGTATCATGACATTGACAAAATGATGAAAGGTCATTATAAAAAAGCGGATTTTGTCAATTGGAACAAAGCGGATCTTATATGGTGTTATTCGCTTATGAAAAATATGGGTAAATTTACGGAAGAATCAAAAAAATTGCTGTTATCCACAAAATATGCGGACCATGATGGAGCATTCAACGAATATGCCTTTTTATTTAACCGGCTTCAGGAATCAACTTATTGGATAAATAAGGAAACAAAGAAAAGAGTAAATAAAGATGACGTGATGAATATTATTGCTGATTATTTCTATATTGCACGTAAATTGAAAGTAAAACCGTCATTATGCTTTTCTTCAGCAAAAAGAGTTAAAGAAGTCCATGACCGATTATCAGAACGATACACTGCAAAACATACACAAGTCATTAAGATACCTCAAAAATCAAAGTTCAATGCATTAAGACAAATGTTGCCAAAAGAATTTGAATGGATCAGGACAAGAAACCGCCTTGTACACGAAGGGTGCTCAATGCATCATTGTGTGGCAACATATGATACAAAAATCAATAAAGATAACTGTGCCATATATTCCGCAATTAACCCAACTGACAATAAACGGTACACTATAGAGTTTGTTGTACGCAGCAACAAATACACAATACGCCAAATATATGGGATATGGAATTCAATATGCCCACAGGAATTCTGGGACTATGTGCAATCTTTGATCAATGATAATAAGGCTGCTTAATATTTTTTGATAGCTGTGCTAATTTCGGCACGGCTATTTTTGTGGAAAATATTCCCTGTCACACATATTAAAATTAAGAAAGATATATGAAAAGGAATGTATATATGGATTATTTCATTATAGATATAGAATGCATGGATTATGAAAACAAACAGAAAAAGGAATACGGGAAAGCATATTTAGCAGATATTTCAGGCGAAGAAGAAATTTGTAACAAAATTGGCGAAAAGGGAGAAATACCTACGAATCTTATAGTGCAGCTATTAGAACAATTTAATTTGACACCAGAAGATTTGCTTAATTTGCAAATACATATCGCAAAAGTTAATTTTCATCCCAAACAAATTTATATGTTGCCTAAAAGCATGCCTAATGAGCTTATCAAACCGTTTATGCAACAATACTTAAATATCAAGGCTGCCTATTATGGGACAGTGCCGGATGATGAGGGTTATGGTGAAGATGAATATGAAGATGATTTTTATGAATCAGAAGAATGCGAAGAAGATGATGCCTTATATTTACCGGAAGATGAAGAGGATGAACCGGTATATTGCTATGCCTTTGGCCATTATTCAGAACTGAGACATGTTCCGGTCACTAATGGATTTGTCATAAAAGACGAAAATGGACAAAAGTATCTGATGACATCCAATGTATTGCATGATTTCTTAAAATCTTCGCCAATACCAGAAGAGCAATATTTAGTGGCTGATGATATTACAGAAATCCTATGATTTCTTTTTTTACGATTTTTGACGCATCGTACATATTGTATGTGTAAAGAAATTATAAATAGCTATCCAGTATAAACTGAGTGTATAAATGTGGGCTGTTAAAACAGCGTCAGGGGCGCATGACCGTCCTCTAAGGTACATCTGCCATGAGGCACTTGTCTTAGAAAGCCCAATCGAACTTGTTCGTGCGTGGTAAGATCATAAGTCCAATGGTGGATATGCAAGTGGTTAAAGCAGCCTGACTGTAAATCAGGCTCTTCGGGTTCGGGGGTTCAAATCCCCCTCCACCAATTAAGGAATTCCCCCTATGTGGGAATTTCTAATACAAAACCCTTCCATGATATAATTAATATATCGAAAGGAAATAAAAAAAATACAAAATAAGCTACATGTCTGGGCGGTGAAGAAGCCGTGTGCCAGGCGATTGACCAGGAATGGTTTGCAGGTTCGAATCCTGTGTGCAGCGTTTCAGCAAGTATATTTGCTGATTTCTTTTATCTTACACAATTCATGCACCCTCAAAATGGGTGCAATGTATTCTTAGCTCAGTTGGTAGAGCATACGACTTTTAATCGTAGGGTCGCGGGTTCAAATCCCGTAGAATACACTGGATATCGTTTTTCGTAGTTTCCAACAGGCCGGCAGTTTTCCGGTGGACTATTTTCACCATTATTCCTTTCTTTGTTAAATAGTTCGAAGCGAGTGTACACGAATCGGGAAATGATATCTTAGACGGATTCTTAGCTCAGTTGGTTAGAGCAACCGGCTCATAACCGGTAGGTCGCGGGTTCGAGGCCTGCAGAATCCATTAAGAATGATTTTATTCTTAATATTCCTCCATAGCTCAAAGGTAGAGCAACCGGCTGTTAACCGGTAGGTTGTAGGTTCGAGTCCTACTGTTGGAGCTGCATACATTATACACCCCCCTAATGTATGTATTCTCCTTTTTGTAAAAATACGGCACCAATAGGGTGCCGCATAATGGGCTGTCGCCAAGCGGTAAGGCACAGGATTTTGATTCCTGCATTCGTCGGTTCGAATCCGACCAGCCCAGTTCATTTTTTAAATAAATTAATATTCAATTTGCAGGTATAGTATATTGATTAATACGTTAGGCTTTCAATCTGGATAGCTAGGTTTGATTTCCGTTATCTGTTTAAAATACAGCAAGATAAAGCAGTATGAATGACATTTTTGCAATAGTAAAAATGTATTTTTTATTATTGGTATTTTTTGGACTTTAAATGCATAAAATAATGAAAAGAATTTAATAAATTCTTTAGGTTACAATCGATGATGGGGTAAACGAAA
>UMFO01044342.1_pt1 | contig 10598 bp, 7 predicted proteins | sample 1965051 | NCBI WGS metagenome assembly UMFO01 (sample SAMEA4836050, study PRJEB28245) | human gut metagenome | biome: gut microbiome; material: fecal sample | place: Denmark | collected 2008
GGTCATGGCTCTGGCACTGTGCACCACCGCTTTCGCGGACATCCCCCTGTGGACCCAGAATGGTTCCACCACTAATGTCGACCTGTTTGATGGTAAGCTTAACACCAAAACCACTTCTGGTGCCATGACTTTCAACGCTGCTGTGGCTCCCACCGTGGACTCCAACGGCAAGGTTACGGCTGCTGGTAATGTTGCTTACTACACTTTCAAGTCTGCTGCAGGCTATAACGGCGACCTCGATAATCAGAAGTTCATTCTGGTTAGCAGCATCCCCGCTGATGCCGATGCTTCTCAGTATGTCCTGGTGAAGACTGCTGACGACACTATCTTGCCCGGTGCGGGCATCCAGACGAGCCAGAGCGCTGCCAACCAGACTTTGATCATGAAGAAGGTCTCCGCTGTTAAGTATTACTACACCGCTACTGAATTCACCGCTTGGGGTGACCTGTGCGGCCAGTACAAGAAGCCTTCCAATACTGATACCGTGACCTACTTCAGCTACACCGACAATGATGGCGCGAAAATCGCTGCCGCCGCTGCTACCGCATACACAAATGACTCCACTCCTTCTGCTAACATCCTGTTCAATGGCGAGGCTCTCACCATCGATGCCCATACTTATCAGACTGCCAAGGCTCACTCTTGGGGCGCTTCCGCTTGGGACAAGAAGGGTGTCGCTACCGAGTACACCTGCGCTACCTGCAAGACCGTTGCTAAGGTCATCAACGCTTCCGTCAACGCTCCTGCTGGCTCCACCGTGGAGAAGATCGGCAACACCCTGATCGCCTTCACCTACACCCCCGGCACCGCTGCTTCCGGCAACACCGGTTCCGCTTCTTCCCCCAAGACCTTTGACGCTGGTATCGCTATGTACGTCGGTATGGCTCTGACCTCCGTCGCCGGCTCCGCCGTCGTCATCGGCCGAAAAAAGGAGTTCTAATTAAACTCAAAAAAGAGAAAGGCCCGCTGGGCCTTTCTTTTTTTGCCTTTAATTATCCCACCCCCTGGCGGGGTGGGGTGAATAGAGATTGCTTGCCCACTGGGCCTTTCTTTTTTGACTTTAATTATCCCACCCCCTGGTGGGGGTGGGGTGAATAAAGATTGTTTTTCTGCGGGGCTTTTCTTTTTTTGTGGCACCTCATCCGTCATGGCTAAAAACTTTTGCGAAAAAAGAGGATTTGAGGAAGTTTTTTGGTATAGTATATTGTCAGATTTATTTTGCACCGCGGTTCGGCGGGGGAAAGGAGGGCTTTTCGTGCATTTCAGCGACCAGTTTCTGGACGAAGTGGTGGCGCGGAACGACATTGCGGACGTGGTATCCAGCTACGTGACGCTGACACGCAAGGGCGGCAACCTGTTTGGCCTGTGCCCCTTCCACAACGAGAAAACGCCCTCATTTTCCGTAGCGCCGGACAAGCAGATCTACCACTGCTTCGGCTGCAAAAAGGGCGGCGGCGTCATCAATTTTATTATGGAGATCGAGGGCCTGTCGTTCCCGGAGGCGGTGGAGTTCCTGGCCAAGCGGGCCAACATCCCGCTGCCGGCGGAGGACGAGGCCCGCAGCAATGCTGACCGGCTGCGGCGGCGGGTGCTGGAGCTGAACCGCGCGGCGGCGCGGTGGTACTACGACCAGCTGCAGCTTCCGCAGGGTGCGGCGGTGCAGGCGTATCTGGACAAGCGGCAGATACGGCGCGGCATCGCGGTGCGCTTCGGCATGGGCGCGTCGCTGGACCAGTGGGACGCGCTGCTCCGCGCCATGACAGACAAGGGCTTCACCAAGCAGGAGCTGCTGGCCTCCGGGCTGGTGGTCAACGGGAAAAACGGCGGGCTGTACGATAAGTTCCGCAACCGGCTGATGCTGCCGGTCATCGACGTGCGGGGCGACGTGGTGGGCTTCGGCAGCCGCGTGATCGACAAGTCGGAGCCGAAATACATGAACACCACCGAAACGGTGGTGTACAGCAAACGCCGGGTGCTCTACGGCCTGAACCTGGCCAAAAAGACCAAGCGGCCCAACATGATCCTGTGCGAGGGCAACCTGGACGTGGTGACGCTGCATCAGGCGGGGTTCGACAACGCGGTGGCCTGCATGGGCACGGCGCTGACCCAGGAGCAGATACGTCTGCTGAGCCGCTTCACCAAGGAGCTGGTGCTGTGCTACGACAACGATGGCGCGGGCCAGATGGCCACGGACCGGGCGCTGGAGCTGCTGCAGAACAGCGAATTCACCGTGAAGGTCCTGCGTCTGCCGCAGCGATTGGTGGATGGACATTATGTAAAGCAGGATGCCGACGACTTTATCAAATACCAGGGTAGGGACGCGTTTGAGCAGCTGCTTTCCGGAAGTGCAAACGGCATTGAATTCACGATGTCTGAGATCGCGTCCAAGTATGATCTGAAGGACGACAAGGGCCGTATCGCCTACGCGGGGGAGATTGCCGAAACATTATGTAAATTAAATGATCCTGTGGAACGGGAGGTATATACCACCCGGGCCGCCGAGGCGGCATCCCTGCCGGTAGAGGCTATGCGGATGGAGGTCCAGCGGGCCGCCAAGCGGGTGCAGGCCAAGGCACGGAAGGCGCAGGAGCGTCAGGAGATGAATCCGATATCGGCTCTGCAGCCCGCGGATCGCAGCATCCGCTATCAGAATGTACGCAGCGCGCTGGCAGAGGAGGGTGTTATCCGTCTGCTGATGCAGGACGAGAGCCTGTTCCCGCCGGAAATGCCGGTGCAGCCGGAGGAATTCTCTTCGCCGCTGCTGGGCCGCATCTACGGCGAGCTGTGGCAGCGGCGGGGACACGCGAGCATGGCGGCGCTGGCCGCGGTGCTGACGCCGGAGGAGATGAACCACCTGACGGCGCTGCTGCAAAAACCGGAATCCGCCGCCAATGCGCCGCAGGCGCTGGCGGATTACATACGCATCATTCGGGAAGAACACACCAAGCGTACCGGCGGCACGGATCCGCTGGCGGCGGCGATGGAGACGTATAAAGATAAAAAAGGTTACGGAGGAAAGCGAACATGACCGAAGAAAAGTACACCGCGGAGCAGTTGGAGCAGATGGCGGACCAGCTTTTGCAGGAGGCCGCGCCGGCGCAGGAGAAGCCAGCCAAGGGCGGCCTGGACGAAAAGACCATCGCGTCCCTGCCGGCGGCCGCGCTGCTGAACGGCAACGAGAAGCTGCGCGACCTGTTTACCAAGGGTAAGAAGAAGGGCAAGCTGGATGCCGGCGAGTTGTCCGACGTGCTGGACGAGCTGGACCTGGAGAGCGAGCAGATGGACTCCATCTACGACTCTCTGGAGCAGTTGGGCATCGAGGTAGGCAGCGAGGATTTCCTGGCCGACCTGCCCGATGAGGATGGCGAGCCCGCTATGGATGAGATCGCCGAGATCGAGGAGGAGGAGCTGGTCGACCCCAACACGCTGGTGGACAGCTTCAACATTGACGATCCCGTGCGTATGTACCTGAAGGAGATCGGCAAGGTGCCCCTGCTGACCGCCGATCAGGAGGTGGAGCTGGCCACCGTTATGTCCGCCGGCCGCGAGGCCGAGGCGCGTGTGGCGCAGGCCGAGGCGGACGGCAAGACCATCCCTGAGGCGGAGATGGCCGAGCTGAAAAAGCAGATCAAGGCCGGCGAGAAGGCCAAGCAGCAGCTGGCCGAGGCCAATCTGCGTCTGGTGGTGTCCATCGCCAAGCGCTATGTGGGCCGCGGTATGCTGTTCCTGGACCTGATCCAGGAGGGCAATCTGGGCCTGATCAAGGCCGTGGAGAAGTTCGACTACACCAAGGGCTATAAGTTCTCCACCTACGCCACCTGGTGGATCCGTCAGGCCATCACCCGCGCCATCGCCGATCAGGCGCGTACCATCCGCATCCCCGTCCACATGGTGGAGACCATCAACAAGGTCATCCGTGTGTCCCGCCAGCTGCTGCAGGAGTTGGGCCACGACCCCAGCCCCGAGGAGATCAGCGCCGAGATGAATATGCCCGTGGACAAGGTCCGCGAGATATTGAAGATCGCCCAGGAGCCCGTGTCGTTGGAGACGCCCATCGGCGAGGAGGAGGACAGCCATCTGGGCGACTTCATCCCCGACGAGGCCGCATCCGAGCCCAGTGAGGCCGCCAGCTTCACACTGCTGAAGGAGCAGCTGGTGGACGTGCTGGGCACCCTGACGCCCCGGGAGGAGAAGGTGCTGAAGCTGCGCTTCGGTATCGAGGACGGCCGTACCCGCACGCTGGAAGAGGTAGGCAAGGAGTTCAACGTCACCCGTGAGCGTATCCGCCAGATCGAGGCCAAGGCCCTGCGTAAGCTGCGGCACCCCTCCCGCAGCAAGAAGCTCAAGGACTTCCTGAACTGAGGCGGACCATGAAGCGGGTAGTTCTGGCGCTGCTGGCGGTGCTGCTGCTGGCGCCGTCCCCGGCCTGGGGCGACGACAGCCGGCACTATGAATTCCGCCTTGCCGCCAACGGAGAGGCGACGTACCATGCCGCCGCCGGCGATACCGTAACGGTATCGCTTACCCTGTGCCGGACCACCGGCACAGGGCCGATGTTCGCCATGCAGGACGAGATATGCTTCGATCCTGCCTTCTTCGCCTATCAGCCTGATGGCACCCTGCTCCGCGAGGGCGTCAAGACGACGCTGGTCACGCTGCGTGATGGCCGTCAGGCGGTCTACATGAATTACGTAGACTTTGGCGGCGGCGCGGACTGGGCGGATGAGACGGTCGTCGGCTCCTTTCAGCTGAAGGTCCTGGCCGACGGCGGTGCGTCCGCCATAACCGGCAGCCATTACCTGGTGTCCACCGAGGACGGCATGGGCCGCTATACCGCCGCTGCCCGGGACGTGACGGTGGTGGTGTCAGAGCAGTGCCGCGTGACCTTCCAAAGTAACGGCGGCAGCGGCGTAGCGCCGACGGAGGTGCTCCGTGGAACGCCCCTGGCGCCGCCGCAGGCACCCACCCGCTCGGGCTATCGCTTCACCGCCTGGTACAGTGACTACGACCTGACCCGCCCCTGGGATTTCAATGTGCCGGTCACGGCGGATATGACATTGTATGCCGCCTGGCAGCCTCTGTCGGCCGCCGCGCCCTCCGCCGGTCCGTGGGCATGGCTTATTGTTGGTGCTTCCATTTCGGCACTGACCGTTTTAGCCCTCCGCCGCCGCAGTTAGATCGCAAAAAGGCAAAACAAAACCGCCCGTCCGGGCGGTTTTATTTTGCTCTGCGCGGGTCAGGGCCGTTCACCGACAGCGCACCCCGGCGCGCCGCCTGCAAAACAGGCGAAAAATTCGGCGTTTCAGAGGGAAGCCGTTGCAATACGGTATTAAGATGCTATAATAAGGCTGATATGATAGGGACGGAGGTCTCAGCCATGATCGAGAAGGAAGCCTTTATCGCGGCACTGCTACCGATCTGCGACACCGTATGTGAATATGACAGGGCCCGGGGAAAGCTGCGGGTTCGGAAAACCAGTCTGGCCAGTGGGCTGGAGGACAAATGGTACACCGTAGAGGAGCTGCGGGACATCTTCCGGGACAACGGCGGTGTGTCGGCGGAGAAAAGCGTGTGGATGCGCTATCTCAGCAGCGATAACCTGCGGAGCTTTTTCTACGAAAAGGAGCGAAACGAGAGCTTTCGCCTGCGGTTCCGGCAGGGCGGCGTAGGCTGCCGGCAGTATGACATCCGCATCGACCGGATCAACGACTATGTGCTGGTCATCTCCGGGCGGGATACACAGGCGCAGGAGATAGACGCGCTGACCGGCGCGCTGAGCCGCAACCATTACCAGCGGGAGATGAGCAATGAGATATACCGCGGCGGTGTAGCGCTCATCGATATGGACGATCTGAAGCTGTATAACGACATGAATGGCCATCAGGTGGGCGACAACGCGCTGCGGGCGCTGGCGGATACCATCTATGAGGTGGTTGGCCGCAGCGGCTCACTGGTGCGCTACGGCGGCGACGAGTTTTTGCTGCTGCTGCCGGGCGTGGAGCAGGCGGCCTTTGCCACCGTGCTGGGAGACATTCAGCGGCGGCTGCGGACAGTGAGCATACCGGGCTGCGAGGGCGGCCAGCATATCACCATCAGCGTGGGCTGCGTCATGGCGCAGCAGGAGACGATCGCCCAGGCGGTGCAGCGGGCGGACCGGCTGATGTACCGGGCCAAGCGGAGAAAGGACGCCGTGGTCACCGAGGATACCCCCGTGGAGGGGGAGGAGATCAAGCCGCATATTCTTGTGGTGGACGATGCGGCTATGAACCGCGCGATACTGCGGGAGATGCTGGCGGAGGATTTCAACGTGCTGGAGGCGAAGGATGGCCGGGAGTGCATGGCGCAGCTGGAGACCTACGGCGCGGATATCTCACTGGTGCTGCTGGACATGATCATGCCGGAAATGGACGGCCTGCAGGTGCTGGAGGAGATGAATAATCGGGGGTTTATCGAGGATATCCCGGTCATTATCATCACGGCGGACGGCTCAGAAGAAAAGGTGCGGCAGGCCTATGACATGGGCGTGTCGGACTACATAGAACGGCCCTTTGATATCCGTATCGTGCGGCAGCGGGTGATGAACACCGTGAAGCTGTACGCGCGGCAGCGGCGGCTGGCAGCGGTGATGACGCAGCAGCTGCGGCGGCAGGAGCATATGATGGGCATCGCGGCGGATATCCTGTCGCGGGTGATGGGCTACCGCAACGGCGAGGGCGCGGACCACGGGCGGCACGTGGAGCAGATCACGCAGCGGCTGCTGCAGAGAATGCTGGAACGCACGGATAAATACGGCCTGACCCTGCAGGACTGCCGGCGGGCCGCCGCCGCGGCTATGTTCCACGACATCGGAAAGATGGGCGTGCCGGATGCCCTGCTGCGAAAGCCTGGCCCCCTGACGCCGGAGGAGTTTGACGAGATCAAGAAGCATACCCTGATCGGCGAGGAACTGATGCGGGGCATGAAGGAGATGGAAAGCGAGCCGTTGGTGGAGGCTGCGGCGGAGATCTGCCGCTGGCATCACGAGCGGGTGGACGGCAGCGGCTATCCCGACGGGCTGAAGGGCGACGAGATACCGATGACCGTGCAGGCGGTGGGCCTGGCGGACGCCTATGACGCGCTGGTGAGCCAGCGGGTGTACAAGCCGGCGTATACCCATGCGGAGGCGTTGGCTATGATACGGGGCGGCGAGTGCGGCGCGTTCGATCCGCTGCTGGTGGACTGTCTGGAGGACATACAGAGTGCGTTGTGCCGTGAGGTATACGGCATGAGAGGTAAGGAATGAGCAGGACAAAAAGATTGCTGGCGGTGCTGCTGGCGCTGTGCGGCGCGTTGCTGTGCGGCTGCGGACAGCGGGAGACGGAAACGGAAGAACTGCCGGTGCTGGTCATTGGCAGCGACAACTATGAGCCGTATTTCTATCTGGATGAGAATGGCGCCTATGCGGGTATCGACGTGGAGATCGCAAAAGCAGCCTGTGAGCGATTGGGGTGGACGCCGGACTTCCGGCAGATATCCTGGCAGGAGAAGGACCAGCTGCTTGCGGACGGAGAGGTGGACTGCCTGTGGGGCAGCTTCTCCATGAACGGCAGAGAGGACTGCTACCGCTGGGCAGGGCCGTATATGTACAGCCGTCAGGTGGTCATAGTGCAGGCGTCCAGCGATATTTACGGTCTTGGCGACCTGAACGGCAAGCGCATCGCCGTGCAGACCTCCTCCAAGCCGGAGGAGCTGTTTCTGAAGCATCAGGTGCCCGGCGTGGAGCAGGTGGACAGCGTGTACTGCTTCGCCGACACGGTGGACGTGTTCGCCGCGCTGGACAAAAGCTACGTGGACGCCTGCGCCGGACACGAGACGGCGTACCTCACCTTCATCGCCGGGCGCGCCGGGGAATACCGGGTGCTGGAGCCGGGGCTGCTGCGGGCAGGTCTGGGCGCGGCGTTCTATAAGGACGACGGCAGCGGCAGAGCGGAGGCTCTGAACGAAATGCTGCACGAGCTGGTGGCGGACGGCACCGTGGCCGCCATTCTGGAGAGCTACGGCGTGGACGCACAGGCGGCTTTAGCGGGGTTGATCCATGGGCAATAAGTTTTCCAACAAATATATCTGGGTGCTCATGCTGGTGCTGGGCGTCTTTGTGATGGCGGTCACGGCTCTCATCGGCGGCAACAGCAGCATCCGCAACGCCCAGCAGACCGCCCAGCGGACGCTGCAATATCTGCAAAACCAGTGCATCAGCTACCGCGACATCGTCGCCGCCGACCGGCTAAAGAGCCTCGTGCGGCTGACGGAGCAGGCGCAGGAGGTGGCGGAGCGCGAGGGTATGGTGGGGCAGAACCGCTCCAACGAGGAGCTGGCGCGGTACGCCCAGCGTCAGCGCGTAACCTGCGTGCTGGTGCTGGACAAGGATCTGGAGATCGAGTTCAGCTCCGGTGCGGACATGGACTGGAGCGATTACTACACCAATGAGGCGATCCGCTCCATCATGGACTACCCGGAGAAGATCTTCGCCCGCCGCCTGACCCGTGACGGCGCGGTATACGACATAGCGGCCGTGGCGCGCGTCGAAAATCCCGGCGTCGTCTTCTGCGTCCGCCTCCAGTCGAACACGATCATCGCCTCCTACCGTGCGTCCATCGAGAGCCTGCTGGCGGGCTACGAGACGCTGCTCAATGACAGGGTCTACACCTACATCACCGACGGCGAGCGCGTGGTGGGCAGCAGCGCGGCGGAGCAGTGGAACCTGCCGGTGGACGAGGTGCCCCTCATCCGTGCGCTGGAGTCCTCCCCCTCCCCGGGCAGCAAGCTGACCCAGCTCCGCACGGACGGCACGTTCTTCGGTGCACGGGAGCGATACCAGCAGTACAGCCTGTATGTGTTCCTCCCCAATGAATACGTGTTCATCCTGGGCAAGAACATGGTGATCTCCGCCTTCGGCGTCTACGCGCTGGCGGCGGTCTTGGCGACGCTGCTGGTGCTCCGCACCACGCAGGAGCGCAAGCGTCGCGAGATGGACTACCAGCACCGTCTGGAGGAGGAGGTGCGCCGCGCCAGCGCGGCGGACCAGGCCAAGACGCACTTCCTTCGCAGCATGAGCCACGACATACGCACACCTATCAACATCATCATGGGTATGCTGGAGATCATCGGGCGGAACCCGGAGGATGTGACGCTGGTGCAGTCCTGCCGGGAGAAGGCGCAGACCGCGGCACGCTATTTGCTGGCATTGGTAAACGACGTACTGACACTGAATCGCCCGAAGCAGGAGGCGCTGGGAAAGACCCCCTATTGTTTGACAAGCGAGCTGCACGAGATGCTGGGTATTTCGCACGCCCAGGCGGAGAGCGCAGGCGTTACGCTGATGGTGATGGACCTGACGCTGGAGCATGAACAATTCACAGGCGACCCGCTGTATCTGCGGCAGATCTGCCAGAACATCATCGGCAACGCCATCAAATACAATCACCCCGGCGGATGGGTGCGCTGCAGCTTCCGCGAGTCCCGTTATGCGGACGGCGTGTGCCGGCTGGAGTTTATATGCGAGGATAACGGCGCAGGTATGAGCGAGACGTTCCAGCGCCATATGTTCGAGGCGTTTGCCCAGGAAAACAGCGATAGGGGCAGCCTTTCCGGCGGCGTGGGCCTGGGTCTGGCCGTGGTGAAAAAGCTGGTGGACGAAAGAGGCGGTACCATTCAGGTGGACAGTGCACTCGGACAGGGAACGCGCTTCCGCGTGGTGCTGCCCATGATGCCCAGTGAGGCCGAACCGGAAGCCGCGCTTCCCGACGCGGCGGCTTCCATCGCCGGACGTCGCTTGCTGGTGGCGGAGGACAACGAGCTGAACCGGGAGATCGCGGTCTACCTGCTGCAGGAGGCCGGCGCCGTGGTGGACCAGGCCGCCGACGGCAAGGAGGCGGTGGAGATGTTCGCCGCGTCGGCGCCCGGTACCTACGACGCGGTGCTGATGGATGTGATGATGCCGGAGCTGGACGGCCTTGCCGCCGCCCGCGCCATCCGCGGGATGGACAGGCCGGACGCGCAGCTGCCGATCATCGCCATGACCGCCAACCTGTTTGACGAGGACGTAGCGGCCTTCCTGGCAGCGGGCATGGACGCGCATATTCCCAAGCCGTTGGAGGCTGGGCAGATGATAAGAACGATCGCCGAGTGGCTGGAGAGGAAGAAACAATGAATTTAGAGAAGCTTTATCAAGAGATGGACGGCGACATGGCGGACGCCGTGCGCCGGCTGGGCAGCGCGTCCGCGGTGGAGCGTTTCCTGCGGATGTTCGCCGGAGACGATACCTTCGCCATGCTGCAGGCGGCCATGAGCGCCGGAGACGGCCAACGGGCCTTCCGGGCGGCGCACACGCTGAAGGGCCTGGCGGCCAACCTGGGGCTGGTGCAGCTGGGGCAGGCAGCCTCCGCCCTGACGGAGGCCCTGCGCGGCAGCGATATGCAAAGCGCGACGGCGCTGTATCCGGAGACGGCCGCGGCATACCGTCAGGCGTGCGCGGCGATCGGCGAGCTGGACACGGACGCGTAGAAAACACGGATTTTTGCTAAAAGTCAAGAGAAATTTGCATAAGTCAAGAAAAAACG
>UMFO01019436.1_pt1 | contig 10558 bp, 9 predicted proteins | sample 1965051 | NCBI WGS metagenome assembly UMFO01 (sample SAMEA4836050, study PRJEB28245) | human gut metagenome | biome: gut microbiome; material: fecal sample | place: Denmark | collected 2008
ATCTTTTCATGGGCTATGCAGTTGCCGCATTGCGGCTGCGAACTCAGCTTTCGGCGCACGGAGTGAGCGTTGATGCCGAACACCCGCTGTTTGTGTATTTGCCCTGCGGAGTCGGCGGCGCGCCCGGCGGGATCACGTTCGGACTTAAAAAACTGTTCGGTGATGCCGTGCATTGCTTCTTTGTCGAACCCGTGAACGCACCATGCATGCTTGCGGCATTTGCAAAGGGCGAATGCGTTCCGGTTGCGGAGTTTGGGCTGAGCGGCAAAACTCAGGCGGACGGGCTTGCCGTGGGCTGCGCCTCAAAGCTTGTTTTCGAAGCGATGCGCAAAACCTTGGACGGCGAGTTCACCGTTTCGGACGGCAGGCTTTTGCCGCTGCTGCGGCTGCTGAACGGTTCGGAAGGCATTTTTGTTGAACCTTCCGCTGCAATATCCGCCGCCGCATACATGGGCATGATGGGCGAAAGCTGCACGGACTACCTGAAAAAACACGGACTTGACGAAAAAATGAGCAGAGCTGCGCATATTCTTTGGGCAACGGGCGGCGGACTTGTGCCGGAGACGGAGCGAAATGAGTTGTGCGGAACCGGGGCGAAACGCTGAATACCGGTGCCGACGCAATAACAGCCGCAGCCATTGCGGCATATATTCAAACCTTGATAAATTTTAATACAGGAAGAATTCCGCCCGATGCTTAAACGGCGTGCGGGTGAAAATCAAATTTATAAACAATTGAGGAGAGCCGGATAAAAATGACGGGTACTCACTCATTTTCTGCGGAGGGTAAAAATTATGTCAAAATATTTCGGCACGGACGGATTCAGAGGCGAAGCAAACAAAGCGCTCAATGTTGAACATGCCTATAAAATCGGTCGATTCTTGGGTGCATACTACGGACGGGAACATAAATGTTCCGTTGTTATCGGCAAGGACACAAGGCGTTCGGGTTATATGTTCGAGTGCGCATTGACGGCGGGACTGACGGCGAGCGGCGCAGATGCGTACCTTATGCATGTTACAACAACGCCGAGCGTTTCGTACATCACGCGCACCGATGATTTTGATTGCGGCATCATGATAAGCGCAAGCCATAATCCCTATTTCGACAACGGTATTAAGCTGCTGAACGGGGACGGCGAAAAGATGGAGCAATACGTTATCGATGAAATTGAGCGTTATCTCGACGGCAAAGGTGCGGAGATTCCGTTTGCGACCGGAAGTGATATCGGAAAAGCCGTTGACTATGCGGCGGGACGCAACCGCTATATCGGTTATCTTATCAGCCTTGCAACTCACTCCTATAAGGGTATGCGCATCGGACTTGACTGCGCAAACGGAAGCACGTGGATGATGGCAAAGAGCATTTTTGAAACTCTCGGCGCGGAAACGGTCGTTATCGGCAATCAGCCGAACGGGCTGAACATCAACAACGACTGCGGCTCGACTCATATCGAGGGGCTGCGCAGGCTTGTGACCGAAAACAAGCTCGATGTGGGCTTTGCGTTTGACGGCGATGCGGACAGGTGCATTGCGGTCGATGAAACAGGCAGAGTGATTGACGGCGATCTTATCCTTTATATTTACGGAAAGTACATGAAGGACAGAGAAAAACTTGCCAACAACACCGTTGTAACAACCGTGATGTCCAACTTCGGACTTTATCGCGCATTTGACCGTGCCGGTATCAACTACGAAAAAACGGATGTGGGCGACAAATATGTTTACGAATGCATGAGGAAAAACGGGCATTTGCTCGGCGGCGAACAATCGGGGCATATCATTTTCAGCAAATATGCCGCAACGGGTGACGGACTTTTGACGGCGATAAAGCTTATGCAGGCGATGCTTGCAAACAAACAGCCGCTTTCCGTGCTTGCTGCTCCGGTGAAGATTTATCCGCAGCTGCTTGTGAATGTGCGCGTTTCGGATAAGGAGGCGGTGCTTAACAACGATGTAGTCAAAGGCAGTGTGCGTGAAGCGGAGGAGGCTCTGGGCGACAACGGCAGGGTGCTTTTGCGCAAGAGCGGAACGGAGCCTGTTATTCGCGTCATGGCGGAGGCACAGACAACGGAAGAATGCCGCAGGGTTGTTGACGGCATAGTCGACGCAATAAAGCGTGAGGGCCTTGCACAGCAAAAATGAGCGGCCTTGCCGTTCGGCGGGGCAATGCTTTAAAACGGTTTGATACTTTGAATTTGGAAGGCAAAAAATGTATAAAACAAATGAACTTTTTGATCTGTCCAAAACTCGTGCGGCGGATCTTTTGCGCGAATGCGAATATCCGTGGCAGGCGTTGGACAAAATCGGCGAAACAATTCTCAAAATCGGTGCGGCCCTTTCGTCGGAGGAATTCTCTCACCCTAAGGAAGACGTTTGGATTGCGAAGGATGCAGTCGTTTACCCCACGGCATGGATAAACGGTCCGTGCATAATTGACAGCGGTGCGGAAGTGCGGCATGGTGCTTTTATCCGCGGCAATGCGCTTGTCGGAAAAAACTGCGTTGTCGGCAATTCGGTGGAGCTGAAAAATGTTATTCTTTTCGACAATGTTCAGACTCCGCATTATAACTATGTCGGGGACTCGATTCTTGGATATAAAGCGCATATGGGCGCAGGCTCGATAACATCCAATGTCAAGAGCGACAAGACTCACGTTGTGATTAAATCCGCCGAAAAAAGCATTGAAACCGGGCGGAAAAAAGTCGGAGCAATGCTCGGAGATTTTGTTGAAGTGGGCTGCAACAGCGTGCTGAATCCGGGAACGGTCATCGGTCGGCACAGCAATGTCTACCCCGTTTCCTGCGTGCGCGGGGTTGTGCCGGAAAATTCGATTTTCAAAACCGGCGGCATTATTGTTAAAAAAAGCGGAACATTCGCTGATTGATTTGAAAGCGTCCCGAGGAGGCACGGCATGAAAAAACAGCATTTGCCGATTGAATGCGCTGAGAACGGAAGAAAAGCGGGGCGGCAGGTTTTATTAAAGCTGCTTATAATGATTGTCTGTGCCGCAGCGGTGTTCGGCTTGTTCGGCGGCTGCGGAGGGAGCGGAGAAAACAATCCCACGGACGCGCCTACCCCTGCGCAAACGATTCGGCCGGCGACGGCTGCCGTGCCGACGGAAACGCCGATGCCGACGCGTGCACCGCTTGTTTACAGCCCGGATTATCATAAGACAACGCCGCTGATGACAAAACTTGTCGGCGAACAGGCGATTAAAGCCGCCCGAATGGTCGTAGATGCGTTTCTGAAAGGAGAAACAAGCGTGAAATTCGGGTTCGACAGCTATGAACCAACGTTTGCAATGAATACGGTTTTTGCCGTCAACAGGATGTGCCCGCCGTTCACCGCATTTGCATTTTGCAATGATTATCGGGATTTTGATGCTTCAACGGGTGTGTTGAAATGGAAAATAATCAACGTTGAGCCAAACGAACTTGACGAAAAACTGCAAAAATTTGAAACAACCGCAATCGACTTCATGTCCGTGCTTCGCGAGGGCGATAACGAAACCGAGCGTGCGCTTTTGCTGTATTCAAGGCTGACCGCATATGCGCAATACGACTATGAAGCATATGAAAACCCGCAGAACCTCACCGAGGACGAATACATCTATCGAACGTCCGCTTATTCCGTTATGTGTGACGGAATGGGCATATGCTATTCGTTTGCGGAGGCAATGACCTTCCTTTGCGCGCAGGCGGATATTGACTGCATTGAAGTCAACTACATCAACGATTCCATTGCACATCAGTGGAACTTGATAAAACTGGACGGAGAATACTATTATTGCGATGCAACTTGGGATGTGGGCGGAACTTTCAATTACTTCGGAATGACAACCGATGAACGCGTAAAGGATTCCGGCGGGATAAAGGCAGAGGATATGCTCTCGCTGTCCGTTTCTCCCGAGGAGCTTCTCGATGGGGTTGTTCCCTCCGATACCCGTTTTGCCGTGCTGCGCGAACATGTCACTTCAATGCCCGTCACCGTTGAAATAGACAGAGTGAACGACAGGGCGGTTTTTACTGTCGGAAATGAGAGCTACAGCATTTCGTGCGGAAATTAAACCGCAATATAAGCGCTGTTGAATACCAACGAAGAAAAATATAAACGGCAGCGAACCGAGGCAAGGCCTTCGGCAAATGAAAGCTTTGGCTCGGTTCGCTTTTTAACCGCGCATTACCAATCACGCGGCAGTCTACCCTTCCCCCCTCGCCTGAAGGATCCTTTTTTCAAGGAAGGCGATGCAATAATACATCAAAGCGGCAAGTATGCAGAGGATCACTATTGACGTCATAACAAGATCCAATTGAAACACCTGACCGCCGTAAACGATAAGATAGCCGAGACCGGATTTGGACACGAGGTATTCGCCGACGATGACGCCGACCCAGCTCATTCCGACGCTCAGTTTCAGCGCACCGATAATTGTCGGCACGGAAGCGGGCAGAATCACTTTCAAAAAGGTCTGCATTTTGTTTGCACCGAGGGTGCGCATAAGGAGCTGCTTTTCGGCAGATATTTCATTGAAACCTGCCAGCACCGTCATTATTGTTACGATTGTTGAAATCAGCAGTGCCATCACGATTATCGCTTCCATGCCTGCGCCGACCCAAACGATTATTATCGGACCGAGCGCAATTTTCGGCAATGCGTTCAACACCACCATATACGGGTCAAGAATGCGGGAGAGAGTTTTGCTCCACCACATCAGCACTGCAATAAGTGTTCCGACCAGTGTTCCTACAGTGAACCCGGCGATTGTTTCAAGCATTGTGACGCCGATATGAACAAACAGCTCCCCGCTTGCATTCAGGCGGGCGAGCGTTTTTAAAACACGCAGCGGTGCAGACACAATGAAAGTGTTCACGATGCCGAGATCCCCGAAAAGCTGCCAAAGCCCGATGAATGCAACTAAAATTGCCAGCTGCATTGCAATGATAAAGCGGTTGTGCCGCTTCAGCCGTCGAAGATAAGCCACATGTTCGTCGGACACTGCGGGCAGCGGTGCCGAAGGTTTTTCCGCCGCATGAGGTTTTAATTTCGAACTCTTTATATCTTTCCTCGTTCTTTTCACGGTTCAAACTCCTTTCTGCGTATTCGCATTTCCCGTCGGCATCAGCTGCTGCCGCTCTCCCGCAAGGCGGAATTCCGACCAGACAGCGTCATAGTATTCTCTGAAAAGCGGGTTTGACCGCCGTTCAAGCGGCGTGTCGCTGCCCATGTTGATTTCCACCTGTTTGCGGATTCGTGCGGGGCGTTCGCTCAGGATTATTACCCTGTCGCTCATGCAGATGGCTTCCGAAATGTCGTGAGTTACAAGCACGGCGGTGTACCCTCCGCGCTTGATGATCGAATGAACTTCATCCGCAAGCAGAAGCCTTTGCTGATAATCCAATGCGGAAAAAGGTTCGTCCAGCAGCAGCAGCTCCGGCGAAAAAGCAAGCGTGCGTATAAGTGCGGCTTTCTGCTTCATTCCTCCCGAAAGCTGACGCGGATAATAATCCTTAAACGCTCCCAAACCGTAACGGTCCAGCAGCTCCGCAGCGTATGCATGTGTTTCGGCATTCAGTCTTTTTTTGACTTCCAACCCAAGCAGGGCATTCTGTTCGATTGTGCGCCAATCAAAAAGATGATCGCGCTGAAGCATGTAGCCCGTGCTGTTTGCACGCGGATCGGGCGGTGCGCCGAGAACCTCGGCTTTGCCGGAGCTCGGCTGCAATATGCCCGCAAAAATGGACAGAAGGCTCGTTTTGCCGCAGCCGGAAGGCCCGACTATCGAAACAAACTCCCCCTTGTGAACGGATAAACTTATACCCCCCACCGCCTCGGTTTCGCCGCGCGGCTCGTGATATATTAAATGCACATCGTCAAGCTGTGCGATAATGCTGTTCATAATACCCCTCCGGAATCATTAATACAGTCAGCGGCACTCCGAACAACCCCGAATCGGAGCGGCCTTGAAATTGCGCTGAATAATTCACTTACAGCACCAATGTATTCAAATGGGGACAAAGCTGTGACCGAAATCGGATATGTCAATGCCGGCTTGAACCGCTGCTTCGGGAAATGTGCGCAGCAAAGGCGTCGGAACGCTGCTGATGAATGCAATTTCCGATGCGGCAAAAGCTTCCGGCGCACGAATGAGCGTTCTTGAAACACAGTCCTGCAATGAAAATGCAATTGCATTCTATCGAAAAAACGGATTCGAGATTATCGGATTCGATGTGTATTCCTGTCAGAACACCGATCCGGAGCGGCACGAGATTCGGATTGAAATGGGAAAAATACAGAAATGATTCCGGTTGAGGTTTATGTTTGAAACAAAAAGCATTGTGTGCCCGAAGATTCCGCCCGTATTGATATATCTGTAATTTAGTGGTATACTCCGCATGTACATAATTGGGATTCCATGCACAGCAAGCGGTGCGTGAATTGAATGTATAATTTTCATGCTTAAAAGTGGTTGTATCTGCTTTTGCTTTAAAAAAGTAATTTACGCATAAAGACAGAATGTGATGCTTCCGGGATGATACAGCCGCATTACCGTAAATATGAATGCGTAAGCGAAAAACGACTTGAGAGTGTTGATTGTTCTGTTTGCATCATGCGCAGAGGTGTATAATATGGATAACCATACAAAAGAACAGCGTAGAAGAAATATGCAGGCTGTTAAAAATAAAGATTCAAATATTGAAAAAAAACTCCGGCAAGAACTTTGGGCAAGAGGACTGAGGTACAGAAAAAACTGCCCAACGGTGTTCGGAAAGCCTGACATTGCTTTCATCGGAAGGAAGATAGCGGTTTTTTGCGACAGTGAGTTTTGGCATGGTTACGATTGGGAAAACAAAAAGAATAATATCAAAAGCCGCAGGGACTTTTGGTGGCCTAAAATTGAAAAAAACATGCAGCGAGACAAAAAAGTCACGGAACAACTTACAGCTGAAGGTTGGCTTGTAATAAGATTTTGGGGAGACGAGATAAAGAAACAGCCTATACGCTGTGCAGATATAGTTGAGGAGGCAATAAGAAAAAGATGAATAGATTCAACTCATGCGACCTGTTTGCAGGCATAGGCGGAATCAGACTGGGGTTTGAAAGAGCGTTTGGTGAAGAGATTAAAACAATTTTTGTCAGCGAATGGGATGAGAGAGCACAAATCACATACCGCGCAAACTTTACCGATGCCTTCGAAATTGAAGGTGATATTACAAAAATTGATGAAAAAGCAATCCCTCCTATTGACATTTGTTTGGCGGGCTTCCCTTGTCAGGCATTCAGTTTGGCAGGAAAAAAACTGGGTTTTGAGGATAATTACAAGGGGTTATGCCGCGGCACTTTGTTTATGGAAGTAGCAAGGATCTGTGATTTTCATAAACCCAAAATAATTTTTTGCGAAAATGTTAAAGGACTTGCAATTCATGATAAAGGCAAAACGTTAAGCATAATTTGTAAGACTTTTGAAGATTTGGGGTATAAGGTTTTCAAACAGATTTTGAACAGCAAAGATTTTGGCGTGCCGCAAAACAGAGAACGTATCTATATCGTTGCGTTCAGAAATGATATTGCGCCCGAACAATTTAGCTTCCCTGAGTCGACGGACGATACGAAGAGGATAAGAGATATTGTTGAAACGGATCCGGTTCCTTCTAAATACTACCTGAGTGAGGTTTATCTTGAAACTTTACGTAGGCATAAGGCTCGGCACGAAGCCAAAGGGAACGGATTTGGATATGAAATACGCGAATGGGATTCTGTTGCAGGGGCGATTGTGTGCGGAGGAATGGGCAGAGAACGAAACCTGATAATTGACAAACGTCAAACTGACTTAGCCCCGACGACTCATATTCGCGGCGAAATCAATAGGGAAGGAGTCAGAAAAATGACTCCGAGGGAGTGGGCACGTCTCCAGGGATTCCCGGATACTTTTATCCTGCCGGTAGCGGACGGGCACTTGTATAAACAACTCGGGAACAGTGTTACGGTAAGTGTCATTGAGGCAGTTGCAAAAAAAATAAAGGAGGTACTTGATGATGAGTAAAGCAAACAGGGGCGAATGGGGTGAGCCCTATGCAGCGATTCGTATTCTCGGCGAAGGAAGACTGTATGTTGCAGATTCAGACGGCAAGCGCAACTTGGAAGAATGGATGGATATAATTGATCTTATTCGTCGTGAAACAGCTGAACGAACAGTTAAATACGAATTCAAAAAAGATGAGTTGATGATATCAATTGCAGTAAATGAAAAGAGCGTTTTAGATGTTGCAGCTTCGGAGTTTATTGCTTTTGCAGATCGACTTGCTGCCGAAATTCGCCTGGGGAAAGGCAGTACTTTTAATGTTTCAAGCAATATAACTGATTTTTTGAAGCGCATTGAAATGTTGCATATAAAAGCAAAAAGCATTGATAAAAGTGATGTTTTTCTTACTATACATGACCCGAGGGCGTCCGTAATCCGCAAAAGCATAGGATTTTCAATTAAATCCGAATTTGGACACAATCCGACACTGTTTAACACGGCAAAGGCTTCCGCTGCAGTGTACAAAGTCAGCGGGATGAACGACGAATTAATGGCCGAAATTAACTCTATGGTTGACGCAAAAGGGCATGCTGCCGTTTCGGAAAGATGCGATTTTATTGCAAAAAGCAATTGCAAACTTAAATTCATCGGATTTCCTGTTGCAGCAAGAACGGGAATTGCTGCATTTGAGGAGAATCTTGATCTGCTGGATCCCAGACTTCCTAAGATTATTGATTATATGTTGTGGAATCATTTTTTTGAACATGAAACTCGAACGGACTTGGAAATTATCACAAAAAACATTGTGCTAAAAAACCCTTGCGAAATTTCAAGACCTGAAATTAAATATGAATATATAATCAAATCGTTTCTTTACGCTGCCTATTGCGGAATGACGGCTTCTACTCTATGGGACGGCGACAGTAAAGTTAACGGTGGTTTTATTAAAGTCAGTGCCGACGGTGACGTTGTTGCGTATTATGCATTGGAATCAGATGCATTTAAATCATACTTGTTTAAGCATTGTTATCTGGAGTTTCCGTCAACAGATGAAAAACATGGAAACTATGCTAAAGTCTATAAGGAAAACGGTGAGTATTATTTTAGACTGAACTTTCAAATCAGGTATAAGTGATGAAGATAGGCAGCTTGTTTTCGGGAATTGGAGGTATAGATATTGGTTTTTTGCAGGCCGGATTTACTGTTGCGTGGGCAAATGACTGCGATCCGCAGGCGTGCAAAACGTATCGGTTTAACTTTCCGAATGTAAAACTTTATGAAATGGATATATGTCGGTACAACCCCACAGAACCGGATCATGTTGATGTAATCACAGCGGGATTCCCCTGTCAACCTTTTTCCATATGTGGAAGTCAAAACGGTTTTTCGGACAAGAGAGGGGTGCTTTTTTTCGAAATAATGCGTATTGCGGATATGTTGAACCATCCTATACTTTTCCTCGAAAATGTCGCAAACATTACAGACCATAACGATGGTAAAACATTCAATATAATTCATAATGAGCTTTCTGAAAGGGGTTATTTTATTCGGTATGCAATTATGGATGCATGTCGATACGGTATCCCTCAACATCGCACCAGAATGTATTTGATTGCCTTTAAAAATGAGAGGGATTGTAACGCATTTTTGTTTCCGCTCGGACAGGACTGCGAAAAAAATATTTTTGATTGCATTGATAGGACGCATAAGCAGGATGAAAAATTCTACATTAAGGAAGGCTCAGCGACATACATGCAGCTGATTTCGGCAATGAAAGATCCTGCGCAGATTTACAGGTTCTCTGATTTTGGTGTTCAATCGGGAAAGAACGGGATCTCATTTACATTGAAAGCAAATATGGGAACTTGGCGAAACAGAATACCGTACATCAGAGATGATTACGGAATTCGAATGATTACTCCTCAGGAATGCCTTGCATTGCAAGGCTTTCCTGAGAACTTTGTATTTCCTTCCATACCGATTGCAAGCGCTTATAAACAGTGCGGGAATACAGTTGCTGTCCCTGTGATAAAAGCAATTGCAAAGGAGATGCTGAACACCTGCATGTGAAGTTGCAGTAGAGTTTTAATACCGATGTCCGCGAAAACCTCAGCCTATTCGAATAATCTTTTCGACGGCTTCGAGCCATGTTTTTCCGTTTGAAAGGCGGACATCAAGCGAACACACTTCAACGGTATAGACATTTTGCGTTGCGGAGGACTGCACGGGGGCGAATTTGCCCGCCGCGCTCAGGCAGAGCAGTTCATTGCCGTCGGAGCCGTAATAAATCATAACGTGTCCGGGAAAGAAAAGAATGACACCCGCAGGCTGACTCAGGATTGTCTCACGCTTCGCTTCCGCCGAAAGGGAAGAAACATCCGCTGCGTATTTTTCGGGAAGTTTGGCAAGGTCGGAGGTGTTGCGCGGCAGCATTATGCCGAAACAGCGGTAGATTTCCATAACAAGCGCGGAACAGTCCCGTGTGCCGAGCATTCCGCCCCAACCGTAAATTTCTCCGCGCGTTTTGTCCGCAAGC